>Ga0302280_1003241_pt1 | contig 11869 bp, 10 predicted proteins | sample III_Fen_E1_1_FD_198771 | JGI IMG/M metagenome (GOLD analysis project Ga0302280, IMG submission 198771) | Peat permafrost microbial communities from Stordalen Mire near Abisko, Sweden - III_Fen_E1_1 | ecosystem: Environmental > Terrestrial > Soil > Wetlands > Permafrost | place: Sweden: Abisko...
CTGGCGGATAAACTCCTCCTTGCTCTTTAAAACAGAAAGGGAGTGCGCATAGGTTTCTCCCAGGAATTCAACACAACCGGTATTGGCCAGCGCCTTAAAACTTTCCAGTACTTCAGGAGCATACATTTCAAACTGGTCAAGAGCTGTTCCTGAAATGGAATAACTAATCCTGAATCGTCCGCCATGCTGTTTTATAAGATTTAGCATTAATTGGTTAGTGGGCAGGTAACAATTTCTTGCCACCTTTTGCATGATAGCAGCATTGGCTTGTTCATCAAAATAGTCATGGCTTTGACCTATGTCAAAGAAATGATAATTCCTTAGCCTCATAGGCTGATGTACCTGGAAATAAAAACATATATTCTTCATATGGTTATTGATTTACAATTTCTTTATATAATTCTTTTACTTTATTAGCCTGTATATCCCATTTAAGGTTTTCAATTTCGCGGCGGCCTTCTCGGATAAACATTTTTGAAAGCCCATTGTAGCGGGTCATAGCATATATAGCATTGGCCATAGCATCAGTATCCCAAAAGTCAATTTTTACAGCATGTTTCAAAACCTCGCTAACACCTGCCTGTTTGGATATAATGACCGGTACATCAGAACGGATAGCCTCAAGTGGTGAAATACCAAATGGCTCCGATACTGATGGCATTACGTACAAATCACTCATGGCATACATCCTGTCCACTGCTTTGCCTTTCAGAAAACCAGTAAAATGAAAATGAGAAGATATACGCAACTCTGCCACCCGTTTAATCATCCGGTGTAGCATATCACCATTACCAGCCATAACAAATCGAATGTTCTTATCTTTTTTAAGGACTTTATTTGCTGCCTCTACAAAATAATCAGGCCCCTTTTGAAAAGTAACCCTTCCAAGATAAGTAACTATCTTTTCCGGGAACGGTTTTTGAGGTTTTTGGATTTTTTTTTCTACATTGCTTACAGCGTTATGAATGGTTGTCACCTTGCCTGCGGGAATATTATACCGGTTAATGATTATTTGGCGGGTTAGTTCGCTTACCGCTATTACCCTGTCTGCTGCTAGCATCCCCTGCAGCTCAATGTCATATACTTGTTGGTTTATATTTTCTCCTGAGCGGTCGAATTCAGTAGCATGCACATGAATAATTAATGGTTTATGGCTAATTTCCTTAGCTGCAATGCCAGCAGGAAAAGCCAGCCAGTCATGCGCATGTATTATATCAAAAGTGTTTTCGCGGGCTATTTCCCCTGCAACAAGTGCGTATTGCCATACTTCAGTGAGCAGGTCTTTACCATAATGCCCGCTGAATTTAAAACGAGTAGAAAAAACCGAGTCTGATGCGGTGGTTGAAGTATGTTCTTTATCGGCACTATAGCGTTCAAATTCTTCCGAATTGAGATATGGAACTATAAGTGAATTGATACCCATATAGGTGAATTTTTCTTTTAGCAATGAATAAGTAGTCGAATAGCTGCTCATATCAATATCGCCGGCAGGAATAAGCCTGAATTTTTTTGTATCCTCATCTCCAAAAAGTTTTGGAACAACAAATAATACTTCAACGCCATTGTCAATAAGTCCTTTGGTGAGTCCATAGCATGCGGTGCCAAGCCCACCCGAAATGTGGGGTGGAAATTCCCAGCCAAACATCAATACTTTCACGCCGACACCTCTTCCTCTTTTTTTATTTTAACTTTATTACCTTCTCCATTTTTACTTATGAGATCTTTCATGCGCAGTAATTCTGCAACACTCCATGCCTGGGAAACAGCGCCGGCGGCCTTATATGGATAATCACCATCATATATTTCTGCAATTGTGAAAAGGCATTGTTCATCCAGCGCTGCTTCAAAACCCCCATATAATTCTTCAACAAAAGGTATAGTACCCTCACCATATTCTTTTAGGTAGGCTTCAGCAAAATGTCCAATTAACCAAGGCCAAACAGTACCCTGGTGGTATGCCCTGTCCCTTGATTTTTGGTCGCCTTCATAATGGCCAATATAATTAAGGTCGGTAGGAGACAATGTCCTTAATCCTCTTGGTGTCAATAGTTCAGATTTCACTTTTTCAATAATTGATTTGCGGTATTTCTGTGATACCGGAGAAAAATGGAATGACACTGCGAATATCTGATTTGGCCTTACTGACCAATCTTTATAATCACCATTTACATAATCAGCCAAGTAACCTTTACTCTCATCCCAAAAGGTTTTCATAAAAGACTCTTTTATCATTACAGGGTAGCTTTCCCACTCACTAAGGAACTTTTTATCATTAGCAAACAAGGCCAACTCAATGCAAAAACAAATTGCATTATACCAAAGAGCATTTATTTCGACAGCTTTTCCGGTACGTGGTGTTACCGGTTTACCATCTACAATTGCATCCATCCATGTAACAGCCAAGCCATCTTCACCAGCATAAATCAGCCCATCTTCGTCCATTTTGATGTGATGTAACGTTCCTTTTTTATAATTGTTTAATATATCAGCCATGTATTTCCCATATTTCCTCCAGATACCATCTTCTGTCCCTGTAAATGCTGCATATTTTTGAATAGCAGTAATAAACCAAAGCGATGCGTCCACAGTATTATATACCGACATTTCCCCTCTTCCGATATTTGGGAATAGCCCATTTTTCAGCTCCGGAAGGACTGAGTCTATTACTTCCTTAAACAGTTTTGGCTGACCAGTCGTAATACATAATCCAGGAAGCGATATAAATGTATCGCGACCCCATGCCCCAAACCATGGATACCCAGCTTTGATTTCTGTCCTTTTGTCTTTTTTAACAATAAATTGCTGTGCTGCATTTTGAAGGCTGCCATCAAATGTTTCTATTACAGCTTTCTTTTTCAGTTCATTGGTAAAACGCGTTTTCAGAATTTTAGAACTTGTTTCCTCAAGCCCAGCCAATAAAACTACCTGTTCACCTTTTTTCATATTCACGCTAAAATGGCCTGGTGAATATAGATCTTCACGAAAATCGTAACCACGATCCTTTTCCTTTTGGTATTCAATATTATAATACCATTCCGGCGCTGCAATAAAATCAGTATTCTTAGAAAATTGGATATTCAAGTTACTATACTTTTTATCAGGCCTCAGGCGAATACCATTGTCAATAAATTCGAATTTCTTTCCCTCAGACAAAATATCTGCTTTTTTAAGATGATGTATATTACGAAAAGCAAGCAATGGCATCACATCCAACCCTATTTCTTCTTTAGTGTCAATCAGGCTATATCTCACCATTATACCACCACCATTTGCAAGTAGCAATAATTCTTTTACAAATGTTACTTCATCAACTATATATGTCCATTTTGGAATAGGATTGGCAGAAAATTCAACCATAAAACGATAGCCCTCGGGATGGTAAACACCAGGGTACTGGTGAAAAGCCATAAAATGCGAATCTCCTTTATAGTGTATAGTTTCGTCCAATGAAGAAAGCAATACATGATTTTTATCATCAATTTGAGGCTGAGGCGCTACCAGCAATCCATGATATTTGCGTGTATGACAACCTGTAATGGCAGATGATGCGTACTCCCCGGTTGAAGATGTTAGTAAAAACTCCCTTTCCTGAGAATAATCCAGATCTTCTATTGTTTTCTTATCAAAAGCTGTTCGTAACATTTTATATTTATTTATATTCCTGAAAAATAAATAATTAGCACTCAATTCCTTCTCAAAATTATTCATATTAAACACAAGCAAAACTGACTTAGGTCATGTATTTTCAAGATTTTAGTCATTCATTTTAAATTTTAATTTTTTGTTAATGGTTATAATTTAATTTAATAATATTGAGTTAATTATAAAAATATAAATCGAATTCAAACCTACCATTCATTCTTAATTAAAGAATTCAAACCACATAGTCAAATTGTTAAACAACTATCACTAAATTCAGTTCGCAAAAACCGAGCTTATTAACTAAGATTAACATAACAGAAACGAGAATTGATGTTTTGATAATACAATTCAAACATTATCCCGTTTAAAAGGTTTATATTTGATAATAAATGGAAGGAAGCTTTTCAAATTATCTTATAAAATACCACACGAAACGCCTTAGAAAAATCCGGGCGCTGATAGATGATCTACTAGAGAATAAAAATGAGGTTGGTATACATAAACTGCGCATCGAGATAAAGAAAATAAAAGCATTTTACAGGTTGATTGAAAGCATTGATCCTGGTTTTGAAAGCAAAAAACGCTTTCGCCAGTTTAATTATATAGCAAAAGCATCTAATGACATTAGGGACTTACAGGTCATCCTTTGCCTGCCGGAAATTAATGACGCTAAAAAAGGGGAGTTCTTTTTATACTTGATAAAGCAACGAAATAAAAGCTTAAAGAATTTTAATAAAGCTTTAAAAAATTGGGATACTAACATTCTGAAGAAAACAGAAGCCAAAGTAAAAGTGAAGATCAAAGCTTTTGGGGATGTGAAAATAAAGAATGAAATTAATAAAGTATTAGCCGAAAGTAGAGAGAATATGAAACTTTTCTCTGAAGGTAATGAGCAGAAAAAGGTTCATAGCCTGCATAGTCTTCGCAAACTAATAAAAGAGCAAGAACATAATTTAAAATTATTTTCTAAAATGGCCGATAAACCATCTGTTAAAGCATTAAAAAAACTTGATTCATTGCAAAATGCTATCGGACAGTGGCATGATAGTCAAAAAACTTTAGAATTAATTGATAATTTTATGAAAAAGAAAAAATCTCCAGACTTAATGATATCTCAGCTTCGTGAAAAGATAGGTGCAACAATAGCAGTACAATTAGAAAAAATAAAGGCATTGCAAAACAAATAAAACCGATGATTTTTATTTTTTCACCAGCAAAACCTTTGCTCCACGTACATTGCCTCTTTTTAAATCCAATAAGGCTTCGTTCGCTTTTTCTAATGGATATATTTCAACTTCTGGAATAATCGGAACCTTTGCTGCAAGATCCAGAAATTCTTCTATATCCCTTCGCTGAATATTGGCCACCGACTTGATCTCCTTTTCCATCCATAGTTGTTCCGAATAATTCAGGCTCAGCAATTCGTTTTTATCAGTTTCCTCTTTGCGTATAGCATTTATAATCAATCTTCCACCTGGAGCAAGGTTTTTTAATGCCTCTACTATTGGTTTCCAGGCTGGGGTAGTATCAATAATGCAATCAGGTTTCACGGGAGCCAGTTCAGCAATATTTCCTGCCCATCTTGCACCAAGCCGCATTGCAAAATCTCTTTCTTTTTCGCTTCTGGCAAAAACAAACACCTCCGAATCAGGGAATTGATATTTTGCTATTTGCATCACAAGATGAGCTGATGCACCAAAACCTGTGAGGCCCAGGCTTTGTCCATTTTGCATTTTAGTCAAAACAAGCGAACGATAACCAATAGCTCCTGCGCACAACAGGGGCGCTGCCTGTGCATCAGAAAATATTTCAGGTATATAATGAACGAAATCTTCATGGACTGCAATATATTCGGCATAACCGTCATTAGCATCCCTACCGGTAGCCTTAAAGTTAATACATAGGTTTTCCATCCCTTCTTTACAGAATTTACATTTTCCGCAGGTGTGATTTATCCATGCCACCCCTACCCTGTCGCCTTCTTTGAACCTATGTGCATTAGGTCCATTTTCAACTATTATGCCAACTACCTGATGGCCTAATACCACAGGAAAAAATGAAGGTGGCGTCCTGCCCTCAATTTCATCAAGTTCCGTATGGCACACACCGCAAGCATTCACCTTTATCAGGATTTCGCCGTTGGCAGGTATAGGCGCAGACATATCTACCATGACCAATGGGAAAGGGTTTTCCTTTAAAAGGCCGGTCCTATGCAATAACATCGCTTTCATAAGCATACAAACCTTAAAAGAGTTAAATTAAGTTCTTTGTTTGATCATTTTTGAGAAAATAAATGCAACCACAAATCCTTCAATGATATTGCCTGTTGTCCAGCTTAACACAATAAGTAAAGAAAGTTGGAATGAGGTGTAAGCGGCATACATACCATGCATTGAAACAAGACCATAGGCCAAACCAAAAGAAGCCCAGCCAAATTTGCGGATAATTGTTGCAGGGTTTATTATTTAGGCCCCAAAAATCCAGGTCAGGACGAATGCCCTAAAAAAAAGCTGTAAAAAAAGTGAAATAAGCGGATCTGCCCAGGGCCAGAAAATATTTGTATTACGAAATTCTGCATTAATTGAGGGGAAAAGGAATTGAAAAAACATGCCAATTGCTATATTTATAATGAGCATTGAAACGCCGGCTATTAAACTGGGAATAATTATCTTTTTCACTTTATTTTAAAATTTATTGATTAGAACTTCTAATGCTTTCGCTTCGTCAATAAAAAAGAGATTATTTTCAATTATTTTATGGAATTCTGGTTGTTCATCACCATATCCGATAATGATGGCGAGGTGTACTTCCTCCTCTTCAGGAATATTTTAAAGCCCGTATCCATCCGTTTCCATTACCATTTTCGCTAATCCAATAGGGCGCGTATCAAAACCAAGCAATTTGGCAGCCAGCATAATGTTTTGCGAACACATTCCTATATCAAACGCGGCCCATTTATCTTCTTTCGTGCCTGAAATAAAAAAAACTACGGGCGCCCGTGAAATATCGGGTCGCCGTTTATTAACTGCCGAACGCATTTTATCTCAACTATTATTAATATCCTGCTGATATATTTCATTCTGCCTTATCTGATCTCCCAACAGCAGAATCCCAAAATAAAGCTGATTGATGCGATCCCGAATAGCAAAAAGAGAAATCTAAAGGGATTGCTGATTTACAACAGTATTATCATTATCGGTCCTTTTTTGGTGTTTTATCATACCCCCATTAGCAGAGTAATTGGTCTACTTCACCTTGTGCCCGGTATTGATCTTTACTGTAGGTCGGCAATGTAAAATTGAACGCAGAACTTCAGGTATTTGCAATGGTAATTCCGTTACTGCGGATTGATAGGTTCCTTGTGCAGTGAAATTTAATTATGGTAGATAACCTTTATTGGCATTCTCAATTGTAAACAACCTTGATTTTTCTATTAGTCCTCTTTGCCTGTTTAAAGAATAATATTGTTTTGCATGGGCAAATCAGGTATCAATGCTAAGAACTTGCCTGCTTTGAGCATTTATACACATATATGCCAAAAAGCAAAGTTATTATGCTAATTAGTTTTCTCATCTTAATTCTGAATCATATTGTGTAACGCAAAATTAAATTAGCCTAAAAAGCAAGAGGTTATGGAAGTCAGTTCGATAAATGATAAAAATCAGGTAACTTTACTGTTTTATTTCTTTTAACCATAAATATGTAATTAATTAACAATCCTATATAGGATTCGGAGTATAATGTTAAGAATTAAAATATATAGAAAAAATAGCCTATCTTAGCGATAAATTATAAGAGAAGAAATAATGGGATTTAAAAAATTAATTATCGTCATTGCTTTTTGTTTCCTTTCATTTTCACTTTTTTCTGCATCAGATGTAGATAGCCTGCAACACGCTCTTGTCAGACTAAAGCAAACAGATACACTTAGAATAGATGTATTGAACAAACTGGCCTTTAAGCTTAAATTTACTGCCCCTGATAATGCATTGAAATATGCGAGAGAAGCAGAAACCTTATCGAATAACTTGCATTATGATAAAGGGCTTGGTTATGCATATAACCAGCAAGGCATCATATATTCAATAATAAATAAACGGGATTCAGGCAATTTTTACTATAATCAGGCGCTTGAAATTGCTCTACGGAAGCATGACAATAAAGGTATAGCCCGTACTTACCTGAATATAAGTATTAATTATCAGACTGATGGGAATTATGAGTTGGCTGTTAAATATGCTTTGAAAAGTGCTTCCATTATGGAAAAATACCCCGCAAGTGAATATCTCGCTAATATTTACGGCACTATAGGTGCGAACTATTTAAAATTATCCGGCAATTATAAGTCTGCCATTGAATATTATAAAAAAGCCATTGTAATTTCAAAAAAGAATAGGCCCCTGTTAGCTGCATTGTATAACGATATTGGAAGTGCGTATATGGCCAGATATAACAGTGATAATAATATTAAGGATGTTGACAGCAACATTTCTTATTTAAATTTAAGCCTGTATTTACATGATTCCCTTGGGGATGTAGCGGAAATAGCATTGCCCCTTGAAAACCTCGGTACGGCTTACCTTGGATTAGGGCAATATGACAAAGCGTTATCTTATTACCTTAAAGCCGAGAAAATTATTATAACTACAAAATACTTTAATGATTATTATGGATTGCTGGCAAATATCGCAGCAACATATAGAAAAAAAGGACAATATGAAAAAGCAATAGAATACCTGGACAGGGACATGGCTATGGTAAAAAAATTAGGGGGTATAGAAAACATAGAAAGCATTTATCACGAGTATTCAGTTTGTTACGAAAAAATGAAAAAATATGATAAAGCCCTTGAATATGAGAAGCTCTACGAGCATGTAAAAGATTCATTAATGAACAAAGAAAAATCGGATAAAATACTTGAGTTGCAAACCAAATATGAAACAGATAAAAAGGAATCTCAAATTCAACTTCTGAATAAGGACAAGGCGCTGCAAGAAGCAAAAATAAATCGTGAGAGAGCGGCGAACTATGGATTGGCTGGCAGCGCTGTATTATTTCTACTGATGGCTGGCAGCCTTTTTGTGGCTTACAATCAAAAGAAAAAAAACAATAGTATCCTTCAATCTCAGAAAGAAATATTACAAAAGCAAAAGGATGAAATAGAGAAGCATGACAATGAAATGGCGATATTGCTTGAGGAACTACATCACAGGGTAAAAAACAACCTGCAGGTTGTTTCCAGCATGTTGAGCCTCCAGTCTAACCAAATGGAAGATAGCACAGCGGTTGAAGCTTTCCGTGAAGGGAAGAATCGTGTAGAGGCAATGGCGCTGATACATCAGCGCCTTTACAAGAATGAAGATAGCTTAAGCACGATCGATATGCAGGAATATATTCGCAGTCTGGTAGAAACTGTATCAAACTCATATGGCTATTCACATAACAAGTTACATCTCAATCTTGAGGCACTTGAACTAGATGTTGAAATTGCAGTACCAATTGGATTAATATTGAACGAGGTATTAAGCAATTGCTTTAAACATGCCTTCGCCTCATTAGATTCAGCCAGGCTTGAAGTAGTGCTTCAAAAAAAGCCCGAAAACGTATTTTATCTAAAAGTATCTGATAATGGAATAGGCCTTCCTGCCGATGCTATCGAAGGTAAAAATAATTCTTTTGGCATGAAAATGATCCATTCACTTATTAATCAATTAAGAGGCAGCCTGACTATACTTACTGAAGAGGGCACCCTCTTTGAATTTATAGTTCCTGTAAATAAAAAAACTGCTTAAAATATAATTATAATATTTAGCGGGAGTTTTAATATTTTAACAATAACCAGCAAATAAAGATGGCACACAAAATCAAAATTCTCATAGTAGAAGATGAATATTTTATCAAAGAAGATCTTTGCGATAAGCTTGGAAAATCAGGATATGAAATTTGTGGTACGGCTGATAATTGCGATAGTGCTCTTGAATTATTCAATAAACAAAACCCCGACATTGTGTTGCTTGATATTCATGTTCATGGTGAAATCGATGGAATAGAAATTGGGAAAAAGATGCAGGAAATAAAAAGAACGCCTATTATTTTCTTAACCGCTTTGGCAAATAAGCCAACTATATCCCGCGCAAAAGAGGCCTATCCATCGGCATATATTATCAAACCTTACATCGAAAAACAACTTGATATAGCCATTGAATTAGCTCTTCATAATTTCCATGCAGATGGCGGCAATCAGGCGGTATCTCCAGCACAAAATAAGCAAGCCCCTGACAATAACCATTATTTCCAAAAAGAAAGGATCTTTTTAAAAGTGAACGGCCGCTTTGAAAAGATTTTGCTGGATGAAATATTATGGATTGAATCAGACCACAATTATTCAACGATAGTTACAGTAAATCAGAAATACGTACTTATTGACAGCCTTGTTTCTATTGAAGAAAAACTTTCACACCCACATTTCCTTCGTGTGCATCGTTCTTACATAGTCAATATGCAAAAAGTTGATTCCTTCGAAGAGTATCGCCTTTTTATTCAAAAAGCAGAAATACCTGTCAGTAAGACCCATCGCCCTGAAATTATCAGGCACTTTAAGCTACTTTAATTTTGTAAAAGGGTAAATTCTCTTTGCTTTCCTAAAAAAATCCCTGCAAACCAGGTTACAGGGATTAAATTCTTAAGTGGTACACCCAACATCCGTAAAGTCGAACTTTTTTGAAGAGGATTTATTGGCAATAAGCCTCTTACAGAATCAGTTCGCTCATTAATATTCTGCACCAATATACGACAAAAATACTCATTTATTGAAGCAAACGAAATTAATCAGTAACGATGGCGCTTTTTATTAGGCGTAATACCTCAGCATACTTTCTCAGGTTTGTCCGTATTTTAATACACTCTTTCCCATCCAAATCAATAAAATTAATCGGTTTATTGCCTGCATATTGGTAGGGTGTATAAAACGGAAACTTCTCTGCCAGCGGATCCACGCTCACGAACCGGCATGTCCACGGCATGTAATATCGTGCTCCGTAATAATACAGTCCACTTTCGTCATCTCTTTCTTTTCCACAAAAACGGAAGCGCTTCAGCGCATACGAACCAAAACTTGTCTCCCCAAACGGATAATATTCTTCCCGGCTTATGAAGCCGCCTGTGTTACCTACAAGCACATTACTTGACCCCAAATGGTCGGCCAATATAAAACTTACAAAAGGCAGTGCATAAGGGTAGCTGTAAGAGGTTCCTATCAGCTCACTCGCTACTTTTGTTTTATCGTCCATTACCATTATTTAAAGCCACCTGATAATTTGATACATTACCAATTTTATCGTAAATTCCTGTAATGCTCAATAAAATAAAGAATAAAAAAAATAAAGATTGGAATAATAAAAATTTCCAATTGTAAAAATATACCTAGCCACATTGCCTTTCTTAACTTATGCTTTGGCCACTCTGAATATTCTTTGATTACTTTCTTATCGCGCTGTTTTGCGACAAAAATAAAAGGATAAATTGCAGAAAAAAGAGCTACCCCAATTCCAACAATTAAACCCAGATAGCCTAAAGGAGTTAACATGATAAAGAAAACAAAATATACAGAATTTAGAAAAATCCATAAAAACATAAAGACATTTGATATATACTCTGCCATTCCAGGCCTTGAATATGTTCTCAAAGCCTTATAAAAGGCAAAATATAAGTAGCTATATAACTTTAACATATAAAAATTTTAAAACTTCAAATACATACTGTCATGCCTGGTTTCCACCCGCTTTCTTGCAGCGCCCATAATATGTAATTCATCTTGGTAGCCCATGTTTATGCCACCGTTTACTTCATAGTATTCTTCAAATATACCGCCAATATATATTCGCACCTTATAGTTGCCCCCTGCTACCCGTGTTATTTTCATTACACGCTGCCCGCCGCCATCATACAGGTATTGGGTATATTGTATAGGGTCGCTGCCACTTACCTGGTTTGCACTTAAAAAGCAATTTTTGCCATCCAATTTGATAGCAAATTGCCCACGCTTACTACCTGAAATACCGTAATAAACGAGCCGATTTTGTAGATGCCCTGTTTAATATTATCAATTGGGACAACGTAGCCGACAGGCTAAATGTAGGATTGAAATTGACAAAATAAGTTTGTTGATTTGGCTTTTTATTCGTAAAAGTCGAACTTTAGATTACTGAAGTATAGCAACTTATGTTTT
>Ga0302280_1003242_pt1 | contig 11866 bp, 13 predicted proteins | sample III_Fen_E1_1_FD_198771 | JGI IMG/M metagenome (GOLD analysis project Ga0302280, IMG submission 198771) | Peat permafrost microbial communities from Stordalen Mire near Abisko, Sweden - III_Fen_E1_1 | ecosystem: Environmental > Terrestrial > Soil > Wetlands > Permafrost | place: Sweden: Abisko...
GTGTAGCTATCGAGAGTAAAGTTGCCACAGTTACCATTAACCATCCGCCGGTCAATGCTCTTTCGCAGGAAGTTTTGAAAGAACTGGAAGCGATGTTCGACGAGCTCGAAACGACCAAAGATGTGAAGGTGATAGTTCTCACCGGCGTTGGTCCAGTGTTTATCGCGGGGGCTGATATTAAAGAATTCTCGCAAATTCAATCGGGAGAAGACGGTAAAAAAGCTGCGGGGTTTGGCCAGAGGATTTTCACGAAAATCGAACGGTTGAAAAAACCCGTCATTGCCGCCATTAACGGCGTTTGTCTGGGCGGCGGGATGGAATTGGCGATGGCCTGTCATATCCGTATCGTGTCGGATCACGCCAAACTGGGTCAGCCGGAAATTAACCTGGGAATTATCCCCGGTTTTGGGGGCACCCAACGGTTATCCCGCCTGGTGGGAACGGGCAAGGCACTGGAGTGGATTCTTACAGGCGATAGTATTCCTCCACTGGATGCTAAAGCTTTGGGATTGGTCAATCATGTGGTTCCGGAAGCCGAAGTGCTGCGTCTGGCCCAGGGCATGGCCAAGAAAATCGCCATGAAACCGGCGGTGGGTATTGCCCAGACACTGAAGGCGGTTTATCAGGGATTGGATCAACTGACTTTGGAAGAGGGCTTAAAGGTTGAACTGGAAGGTTTTGGCGCCTGCTGTCAATCGCCCGATATGAAAGAAGGCGTGAAGGCTTTTGTGGAAAAACGCCAGCCGCAATTTACGGATTTGTGAGAAAACGCCATGCCCCCCAAAAGCCGAAAGGCTGCCCCCAATTTTTACACCCTGAACCAGTTGAAAAAAATTGTCTCAGAAAACAAATATAAGGTTGGTTTGGCTCTTTGCGGCGGTGTGGCTTACGGTGTGGCGCAGATTGGGGTTCTTAAAGCTTTGGAAGAAGCGGATATTCATGTGGATTGTGTTGCCGGTACCAGCGCGGGCGCGATTATCGCGGCGGCCTACGCTTCAGGCCTGTCGGTTTCACGCATTGAGGAAATCGGCATTCAAACAGGCTGGGGGCAGTTGTTTTCATTTCGTCCCTCCCGCAAGGGATTGGTTTCCTCGGGGCCTATCGAGGAATATATCCGCAAGTTTTTAAAAGTTGAAAACTTCGCCCAGTTGAAAAAGCCCCTGGCGGTAGTGACGACGGACCTATGCTCTGGGGAAGAGATTATTTTTACCAATGGACCTTTGGATAAAGCGGTGCGGGCGTCCTGTTCCATACCAGGTGTTTATACCCCGGTTGAATTGGAAGGCCATCAATTGGCGGATGGCGGTATGGCCGAGAATGTTCCGGTGAAAGCTTTAAAGGGTCTGGGAGCGGATGTGGTTATCGCGGTCAACCTTTTCGGCCACCATCAGGTGTTTCCGCCGGCGTCCAACGTGTTTCAGATTCTCATGCGGGTTTGGTATTTCTTTGTCCAGGAAGAATCTTCCTGGAGGGAAGACGCCGATATTATTATTGAGCCCGATATGAGAAGTTTTGATCTTTTTGATTTTAGCATGGGTAAAGAAATGATCGCGGTGGGGGAAAAAGAAGCCAAAAAGCATATTCCGAAGATTAAACAAGTCATTCAACGGCGCTTTTTCTTCCGTCCCGAAATTTACCGTTAAATAACCATTCGAATCTAATTTATCTTCTCAAGAACCGGTACTTTCGTATTGGTTAAGACCCCAGCGCCAAAACCAGCCCGCTTCCCAAAAGAAAAACAAAGCCGCCAAAGGCGTGACCAATATGATCCAGAGGTTCAGCTCCTTTCCTAAAAGCAAACTGGCGGGTAAGTAGTGGAAAGCCCCATACGGAACCAATACTAAAAGAACAATCTGTACAACTTGGGGATAGATGCTCAGCGGGTAACGGGTGGCGTTCAAAAGAATGTTGGTAACAAATAAGTTGATCGAAGTGGGGCCGACAAATTTAAAAGAAAGAGAAGCCGCAATCACCAAGGCTGCGGTATAAACCAGGCAGCCGCTCACGGCGAATAGTGGAAAGAAAACCCAGGCGTACCACGGGGCGTTTAAGTGGATCAAAGCGTAGGAAGTTAATAGGGTGCCTGTCGCCAGATTTCCAAAAGCATGTAATTCAGGCCGGGTAATCAGAAGAAAATAAAGGGAGTTTACCGGGTAAGTTAAAAGGCGGTCCAGATCGCCCTGGACGATATAAGAAGGAACAAACCAGATGTGATTAAAGAAAAGTTCCGAAAGACCCAGAGCGGCGGCGGTCATGCCGAAAAGCAAAATGACCTGATCGGGCATCCATCCGTTAATACTCGGGGTTTGATGAAAAACGACCCAAAGAAAGAACAGAGACGAGAGCTGCAGCATACAAGATGTGAGAACACCCACGAAAAAATCCACCCGGTATTCGAATTTGGCCTGAAGAGCCGTGTTGAAAGCCGTTAAGTAGAGTTTAATATTTTCCCGCATGGTCAACCTCCCTGAACTTCGAGCTGCTTTAAGGCGTGTTTCATGATGAGTTTACCTAGAACAAATAGAAATACTGCCCAGCAAGCTTGTTGAAGAATTAATTGATAAGCGTCGGCGTTTTTAGCCCAGCCCATATAAATTGAAATAGGCGAGTAGATGATGTGTTTGAAAGGCAGCCAATCGGCGATGGTTTTGAGAAGCGGCGGGTAAAAAGCCAGAGGGGCAGAAACGCCTGAAAAGGTCAGTTGTAAGGCGTTGCGTGAAGCCATGATGCCGTAACCGCTATAAGTGTAGAAGGCGCCCTGAACGAAAACAAAACAAACCCCGTACATCACCGTAAAACCCAAAAGAAAACTGATCATAAAAAGGCAAAAGCATGGAAAGTCGGGTGGAAGCATACGGGTTCCAAACACAAAAAAGCCGCATAGAAAAACCATGATGCCCATGGAGCCGTTGAAGAACCCGTCGCTAATGGCTTGAATACCCTGGGCGATTTGAAAATCGACCGGTTTGAGAAGATCGGTGGCTACTAAACCGTTTCGGATTCTTTGGCTGATACGAAACTCAATATTCATGATCATGGCATAGTTGACGCAGCCGGCTAAAAGCAGATAAACATACATTTGATCGCTGGAAATTAACAGGTTGGGGTTCTGCGAGTAGACCTGCCGCCAAATCATGATCGTAATCGAATAGCTGACCGCGGCTGTTAGCAGATTGGTAATGGTGGCGGCCCGATAGGCGAAGCTGGCTTTGAGGCAGCGCACAAAGTAAGAAGCGTAGCTTTGAAAACTACTTAAAAGTGTAAGCGGCGGTTGAAGCGGTCTCATGGCTTCATTTTTTCCCCGGCGGGTTTCCGGTAAATCCTCGTTACGATGGTATCGATGTCGGTTTTTTCCAGCGTTAAATCGACGACTTTTTGCCGTTTCAATAAAATTTGTGTTAAGGCCGGCGCGGCGCCCGCTTCGCGGTATTCCAATATCAAGCGATGGCCTTCCGAAAGGGTGATGGCGCCCCCGTAACGTTTAATTTCCGCCGAGAGTTTCTTTAAGGAAGCGGGAGTGGCGGGCTGGTGCAATTCGGCCACAATGCGGCTTTCGTTGGCGAAACGTTTTTCAAAAGCCTTCAAAGAACCGTCGAAAAGCAGTTTTCCCTTATCCAGCAATAGAAGCCTGTCGCAGACTTCCGTAATGTCTTTCAAATCATGAGTGGTAATCAGCAAAGTGATTCCAAACCGATTTTGCATATCCCGAATGTATTCGCGTACCTGTTCTTTGACAGTCAGGTCCAATCCAATGGTGGGTTCATCTAAAAAAGCTACGGCTGGGGCGTGTAAAAGCGAAGCCGCCAAATCGCAGCGCATTCTCTGACCCAGCGAAAGAAGCCGCACAGGGGTACTCAAAAGCGGTTCCAGATCCAGCCGCTTGACCGCTTCGGGATAGGTGATTTCAAACACGCCATTGGGGATGTGGTACATGTCTTTTAAAAGCTTAAAGGTTTCTCGAACCGGAATGTCCCATAAAAGCTGGGGTCTTTGACCGAAGACCACCCCGATGTTGAGGGCTAACTGACGGCGCTTTTGCCAGGGCACTAAACCCAAAACTTCCAGTTGACCGCCGGTGGGAACAATAATGCCGGTGAGCATTTTAAGGGTGGTGGATTTGCCCGCGCCGTTTTCGCCGATAAGGCCGACTTTTTCGCCGCGTTTGATGGAAAAAGAAATGCCTTTGACCGCGTGAAATTCTTCCGTTTTCGCTGAAAACATACTTTGAAAAGCTCCCGCCAGACCGGGTTTCCGCACACGGCGTTTATAGCTTTTTGCCAGATTTTCAACGTGTAGAGCGTTTTCCATGAAGATTCCCTGTACCGAAATGAAAGAAGACAGCATCTTATGGATGGCTTCGGGGAGTGTCAACTTGGCCGGATAAAATGAAAAAAATGATTATAATTACGGCAATTAACTTCGGAGGATTTATGCCCATCACCCTTTCTAAAAGCGTTCATCAAGTTATTCGCGAAGTAGGGGAAGTGGGCCAGTACCTTTGGCAAAAGGGATGGGCGGAGAAAAACGCGGGCAATCTTTCGGTAGATATAACGGATCACATTTCTTTAAGCGCTGCCAAGTTGAAGACTTTCCCCATAAAACCAATAGCGGGACTTTTACCCGAATTTGCTGGCCGAAGTTATTTGGTTACCGGAACGGGTACTCGTTATCGAGATATTCAAAATCGATCCTCGGAGTGTTTGTGTGTTCTGAAAATTTCACGGGACGCTAAAGGCTTTCATTTATTGTGGGGCGGAAAAAGAGAATGGTTTAAGCCGACTTCGGAATTGCCGTCGCATCTTTTGATGCAGAATTCACTTCATCAAAGCGACGCGAAGGAAAAAGTAGTACTTCACACCCATCCCAATGAACTTATCGCGTTAACCCATTTGTTTGAAACCGCAGGCGAAGAAAAGTTGAATTATGCTCTGTGGAGCATGATTCCCGAAGCGAAAATCTATGTCCCGAGGGGGATTGGTTGGGTTCCTTACCGATTAACTGCTTCGCAAGAGCTTGCCGAAGAAACGGTGAAAGCTTTGGAACGAAAACACAAAGTGGTTATGTGGGAAAAGCATGGTGTTTTAGCAGTGGGCAAGGATGCCATTGAAGCTTTTGATTTAATCGACGCCATGAACAAAGCCGCTATTTTATATCTGCTTTGCAAACAAACCGGTCAAACGCCGCAGGGATTGAGCCGGGAACAGATTGATGAAATTGGAAGGATGTTTGCGCCGGAAGACTAGAGGAAAACCGGGTTTGATTGTAAAAGTTCAAACATGGGGGTAATCTAAGATTAAGGCCATTTAAAAAGTCTTATGGAGGGTGGACATGGAAGAATCGTCTTTTCAGCCTCAATCCGATCCTAAAGATGTCGAATTGGAAAACAACATCAGCCGTACTGTTCGCCGATTAGGGGAGGGTATTCGTGTTCATGTCAGCGGCGGACATGTAACTGTTTCTGGTATTGTGGATGACTTTGGGACGAAACGGCAAATATCCCAGGAGATACAAGGGATGGGCGGCGTTCGCGAAGTAACCAATAATGTTCGAGTTTCCCGGGAATAACGAAAGCTGTTTAAAACCCCATCTCATAAAGAATATCTATCTTATGGGATGGGGTTTTCTTTTTTGTGCCATATATCGTCTTGGTGTAACCAATCTTTTCTTCGGTTATACTTTCACCGCTTCTTACTTTTTATTCGGAGGTTTCAATGTCTCATCGTTTTATAATTTTGGGTTTAGTGGTTTTGGCCGTCGTAGCTTATGTGGCGACAGCCTGCGCGAAGAAGGAACAAGAAACTCAATCAGAGGCTCCGGCACCAGCCGCGGCAGTTGCCAGTCCTGCGGCAGGCGCTTCTACCGCTAGTAACGTTGTGACGACGGCGGATGGCTTGAAATATGAGGTTCTTCGTCCAGGAAACGGTCCGGTAGCCACGGCGGGGCAGACAGTTTCGGTTCATTACACCGGCTGGCTAACCGATGGAACCAAGTTTGATAGTTCAGTGGATCGGGGACAACCCTTTAGCTTTGCGTTAGGCGCCGGTCAAGTCATCAAAGGTTGGGATGAAGGCGTCGCTGGTATGAAGGTCGGGGAAAAACGAAAATTAACCATTCCGTCTAACTTGGGTTATGGAGAACGCGGCGCTGGGAATGTGATTCCGCCGAACGCTACTTTAGTGTTTGATGTGGAGCTTTTGGGTATTCAATAAAGTAAGATTTGTCAGGGGGAAATGGCTTTGGCCGTTTCCCCTTTTTTATGGGGAGTGTTTATGACAGCCGATGAGATTATTCAATTACTTCATTTACAACCCCATCCCGAAGGCGGGTTTTACCGGGAAACCTATCGAAGTGAGAAACAAATTCCGGGTTTGGATCGAGTTTATTCAACCGGGATTTATTACATGCTGGTTCCGGGTTCGATTTCAAAATTTCACGCGCTAAAAAACGACGAAATGTTTCATTTTTATTTGGGAAGTTCCGTAACCTGGGTTCTGCTGCATAAAAATGGCGAAGTTGAAAAGGTTGTTTTGGGCCATGACATCAAGAAGGGACAACAACTTCAGCTTCTGGTGAAAGCGGGAACCTGGTTTGGGGGTTACTTAAACGACGGCGGTCAGTTTGCATTAATGGGAACAACAGTGGCGCCGGGATTTGATTTCGCCGATTTTTCGTTTGGTGAAAAAGAAAAGCTTTTAATTGAATTTCCATCGGCTGAAAATGAAATTAATCGGTTGGCTTGAAAACCCTTAAATAGTGGAGTAACAATGGAATCATTAAACCAAGGAGAAACATTTTGAAAAAAATATTGATGATTTTGGCTTTGTGGGCTCTGTTGGTTGGACAAAGTTTCGCGGATGACGCCTCTGCCAAGGATTCAGACTCAAAAAATAAAACGATTACGGTTCATGGAATTTTGGTGGATACTTCCTGTTATTTTGAGGAGGGACAGAAAGGCGATGATCACGATGGTATGAAAGCCTGTGGTAAAGATTGTCTTAACTCAGGTATTCCGGCAGGAGTGTTAGTGGACGATAAAGTTTATATTCTTATCTTTCCCGCGAAGGCTTTTGCTGATGTGGCAGGTCAAACGGTTGAAATTAAGGGTGAGGCCTACGGAGATAACTTGATTCATCCCAAGAAAGCCTTTGTGATCGATAAAAACGGGAAAAAGCCAATTAAACTAACCGGTTTTGAAATGATGTAATGTTACTTAACGTTCTAACGAAAAGGCGCCTGCGGGCGCCTTTTTTGTTTTACCTGTCTGCGCTCCTCTGTAAAATGCGCCAATGAAAACTCATCCATCGAAGTCCGAACTAAAGCATTTTCTGTCAGTCGCCTGGTTAGCCGCCCACCAAGGGGGTCAAAAATCCCTCAAATATTTTCGAAAAGACGTTAAGGTCATTAAGAAGATTGACCGAACTCCCGTGACCCGGGCAGACCGGGAAGGTGAAGTGGTTATTCGCGGCGTTTTGTCCAAAGCTTTTCCGCATCATCAACTCTGCGGCGAGGAATTTGGCTGGGATAAAAATTATTCCCCCGATTATAAATGGTGGATCGATCCAGTCGACGGAACCCGTCAATTTATTCGGGGTTTACCTTTTTGGGGAACTTTGCTGGGTTTGGAATATAGAGGGGAAGTGGTGGCGGGAGTTATGCATCATCCTGCTATTAATTTAACTATTTGGGCGGGCAAGGGTTTGGGCTGCTACGCCAACGGCAAACGGGTTTATGTTTCGAAAATCAAAAAAATTCAAGATGGCACCATTACTTACGGGGGTATTCGTCGAATTGCTTCTGCCCCTTACGGAAAGAAATTTATTAATTTAGTTAAATCCGCTTACGATGACCGTTCTTTCGGGGACAGTTTTGGCCACGCCCTGGTTTGTCAGGGAATGGTGGAAGCTAATTTGGATCCGGTGGTGCAGCCTTATGACGTGGCATCTGCCAAAATTTGTGTCGAAGAAGCCGGCGGAATTTTTACCGACATTAAAGGCAAGAAAACCATTTATGGCGGTACCTGTATTTCCAGTAATGGTTTGGTACATAGTCAGGTTTTAAAAACCACTCGATAATATAGTTTCATTTCTCAACCAGTAACTTAACTTCGGGGGAAATTTTATGCATTTGCATTTCATTCTTCAAATCTTATGCGGCATTCTGGTGGGCTGGTTGGCTGGTATTGTTGTTCAGGGGAGAGGTTTGGGACTGCTGCCAGATCTGATTATTGGCGTTTTGGGAGCTGTCTTAGGAGGCACTTTTTTAAGCGTTCTTCATATTCAAATGGCGGGTGGTATTTGGGGTGATTTAGCGGTATCCGTGGGCGGAGCGGTGGTATTGTTGATCGTCATTCGGATGATCAAAAGCAATTAATTTGAAAGGCCCGCTGTGATCCGGAAAAAGAAAATTGTCGTGGTGATGCCGGCTTACAACGCCGAAAAAACTCTCAAAGATACCTACGGGGAAATTCCCAAAGATATTGTGGATGAAGTGATTTTGGTAGATGACGCCAGCAAAGACGCGACGATAAAAGTGGCGAAAAAGCTCGGAATTAAGACGATTGTGCAACCCCAAAACCGCGGCTACGGCGGAAACCAGAAAACCTGCTACAAGGCGGCCTTAAAATCCGGCGCGGATATCGTCATCATGCTTCATCCGGATTATCAATACACTCCCAAACTGATCGCGCCGATGGCTTATTTACTGGAATCCGGGCTTTATGACGTGGTTCTGGGATCCCGGATTTTGGGCGGTCAGGCTTTGGCGGGAGGCATGCCTTTCTACAAATACATCAGCAATCGTTTTTTGACTCTGACACAAAACATTCTGATCGGAGCCAAAATATCCGAATATCACACAGGTTACCGTGCCTTTACCCGAAAGGTTTTAGAAACAGTACCGATGGAAAAAAACTCCGACGATTTTGTGTTTGATAATCAAATGCTTTCGCAGATTCAGTTTTTTGGTTTCAAAATTGCCGAAATAACCTGCCCGGCCAAATATTTCGCTGAAGCTTCTTCCATTAATTTTGCCCGAAGTTCAATCTATGGACTGGGTTGTCTTTGGACGGCCCTACAGTTTCGCCTGACCAAAATGAAAATTATCCGGTTTAATATTTTCAAATTGGATTAAGGAATTTTTTTGAAAAAGAAAATAAGTTTCAATGAATTGGTTTTAAAAGAAAATTTCAGATTATTGTTTTTAATCCTTTTTTCCATGACGGTTTTTTTCAGCAAGCTCGGGTTAAACGGTTTAGCCAACTATGACGACTGTTTTTACGCGGAAGAAGCCAAAGAAATATTAAAGACAGGCAACTGGGTCATTCTGCATTTTAACGGGGCGGCGGCTTACCATAACGCTCCCTTGTTTATGTGGTTGGTGGCTCTTTCTTATAAGGTTTTTGGATTTAGTGTCTACGCGGCAAAATTTCCATCGGCGCTCATGGGTTTTCTGACCGTCTTTCTTATTTATTACCTGGGCAAGATTCTTTTTGACAGCACTCAGGGTTTTTTGGCCGCCTTTATTTTATCCACCACATATCCCTTCTTTAAATACGCCAGGCATTCCATGCTGGATGTGACTCTGGCCTTTTTCGTCACTCTGGCCTTGACCGCTTTAGTGCTGGCTCTGCGCAAAAATCCTAAGTATTTCTGGTTGTGGGGATTGTCCATCGGGCTGGCTATTTTAACGAAGAGCGCCTTGGGTGTTTTTCCGCTACTGATTACTTTTTTATTTCTTATTCTGGCCGGCCGGTGGAAAATTTTTATCAACGTACATTTCTGGGGCGGTGTGCTGACCGCAGTGGGTGTTGGCGCGGTATGGGTGGCCAGCCAATATGTGGTGGGCGGCCAGGATTTTATTAATACTCATTTGAAATTCATTATTTTAGGCAAGGTTTCTGATGACAGGCCCGAAGCCTGGTACGCCCATCTGGGATTTATAAAAGATCTTTTTATTTTCTATTGGCCGTGGATACCCGTTGCCATTTATGGACTGTTTCGAATTATTCGGGGAGATTTAAAAGATAGGGAAACCACCCTTCTGCTCTTGTTGTGGTCATTAACCGTTTTGATTGTTATGAGCTGTATGAAAACCCGGTACATTTGGTATCTCATGCAGTCTTTGCCCGCTTTGGCCTTGGTGTCGGCTTATGGTCTTTATCACTGGGTTGATTTACCCGAAAACCGGGAAAAACTGATCAAGGGAATTGTATCCATAGGGTTGGTCGCAATTATTTTACTTAACGCTTTGCCAATCGCTCTGGATAAAGACCGCGAAAAAGACACTAGAATTATTGCCCCTTACATAAAATATTTCGCGGATAACGGCGACAAACTAATCGCCTTGCGGGAAGAGTTTTTTGGGCTCAATAACGCCTTATTGTTTTTCTCTGATCACGCGGCCGAACCTCTTTATCAAGATGTCGGGGATATTCAAAAGGAGTTTTTAACGAAGCAAACCGTTCTTTGTGTCGCGCACCGGGGGGATTTGGCCGAAATTCAAAAGATGGTTACGATCTGGTATCCCGTGAAGTATGGAGACGATTTAATTTTAATCTCGAATCAAAAATTGGATGTGAGCGATGTTCCGACTTGGGGCGGCTTATGGAAAAACTGATTTTAGCGATCGATCAGGGTACGACAGGCACCCGGACTTATCTTTTTGACCACTCGGGTAAAGTGGTGGGAAGCGCTTATCGGGAGTTCACCCAGTATTTTCCCAAACCGGGTTGGGTAGAGCATGACGCCTTAGAAATCCAGCGCACCGTCGAAGAAACAGGTAAAAAGGCTCTCAAGTCCGCCGGGGTAAAAACCTTTCAAATCGCGGCCATTGGTATTACCAATCAACGGGAAACCGCGGTTATCTGGGATCGCAATACAGGCAAACCCATTCATAAAGCCATTGTGTGGCAATGCCGCCGTACTGCCCACCGCTGTGACGAATTAAAAAAACAGGGCAAGGAAAAATTATTCTTAAATAAAACGGGGTTGGTGATCGACGCTTATTTTTCCGGTACCAAGGTAGAGTGGCTTCTTCAAAACGTTCCAGGTGCCGCTAAAAGAGCAGCTAAAGGTGAATTGGCTTTTGGCACGATTGATACCTGGCTTTTATGGAATCTCACCGGGGGAAAATCTCACGCCACAGACTATTCCAACGCTTCCCGCACACTTCTTTTTAATATCAAGACGAAGCGGTGGGATCCACAGCTTTTAAAAACGCTTCATGTGTCTGAATCACTTCTACCTCAGGCGAAGGCTTCAGCCAGTTTTTTTGGAACCACTTCCTCAAAAAGTTATTTGGGTGCTGGTATTCCCATCACCGGTATGGCAGGTGATCAACAGGCGGCTCTCTTTGGTCAAGGCTGCCACGAACCGGGTACTTTGAAAAATACTTATGGGACCGGGTGTTTTCTTCTTTTGAATGTGGGTAAGAAATATGTTACTTCCAAGAATAAGCTTTTGACGACCTTGGCTTGCGACGGCAAAGGCCAACCGGTTTACGCTCTGGAAGGTTCGGTTTTTATCGGCGGTGCGGCCATTCAATGGATCCGGGACGGTTTGGGATTAATTAAATCTTCGCCCGAATCTGAAACGGTGGCATTGAAAGTGACGGATACGGGCGGCGTTTATTTGGTTCCGGCTTTTGTGGGTTTGGGAGCCCCTTATTGGGACGGCCACGCGCGCGGAGCTTTGGTGGGACTAACCCGCGGCACAACTAAAGAGCATGTGGTTCGCGCCACATTGGAATCGATGGCCTATCAAACAAAAGACCTAGTGGATGCCATGCTCAAAGATTCCCGTTTAAAACTCAAGGAGCTTCGGGTGGATGGAGGAGCCTGCAAAAATAACCTGCTTATGCAGTTTCAGGC
>Ga0302280_1003243_pt1 | contig 11857 bp, 8 predicted proteins | sample III_Fen_E1_1_FD_198771 | JGI IMG/M metagenome (GOLD analysis project Ga0302280, IMG submission 198771) | Peat permafrost microbial communities from Stordalen Mire near Abisko, Sweden - III_Fen_E1_1 | ecosystem: Environmental > Terrestrial > Soil > Wetlands > Permafrost | place: Sweden: Abisko...
TACTCACGGGAGGGGCAGGTAAAAGACGCAGAATTAATCTTGGCACGTGGAAGACGATGACTATTTGCTCTTTTGCGTTATATTCGCTCCTCAAGAGTCTGCTCTTGCTTGGCAATATTCTGTTGAACCACCAGTTGCTGTTTATGGCTCTCCTCAATCAACCGTCTGGCGAGCTCTTAGCTTTGGTTGCCCAATTTTCGCACGGATTCCTAATTCTTCTCCCTGCGCAGTGTTAAATCACTCTTGCTGCCGCGTTGCAACACTTCAGAGATAGCTGGTTGTTGCAAAAAATCCTGCAACTTATGCTGATAATAGTGAAGACGGCGATCATCTCCTTTCTAGTTGTAGAACTCAACAGCTCTCTAAGTGGAAAAATTCATACAGTATAGCACTCAATCAGGTCGATGATTGATTGACGACTGAGTCCACCATCCTGAATGCTGACTTACAACTCAATGAGGCGACAAGCAATTTATTTGGGGAGATATAGGCCCTGCATATATAATTATTTCAAGATTAATCAGTAAGAGGAACGACTTCAATATTATGATTTACTCGAAGGATTGGTCCTAAATAACTGTATTTTGTTAGTTTGAATGTTCCATTAGCTGATTGTAAATTTATGTTTAATAGAACATTTATGTAATAAATTTAGCAGATGGATAGTTAAGAATATAACCTTGAGTAGTCACAACCATCAAAGTATCAAGGCGAGACACATATTCTTAAAGTCGTGATCAATATCTGTTTGGCTTCGACCTATTCTGGATTTATACTTGCCTATTTCAATACCATCAACTTTGATGACACAATCAAACTATTCAATATTAAACAGGATATGGCCCTCATGCAGGGACTTCTTTCTTTCTGCATTTTTATCGGAGCTGGAGTTGGAGGCTATCTTTCCTCTCATATGTTGTCCACTTTTTCAAGGAAGTATCCTTCTCTTATAAAGATAATGCATTCTATATATAGCCTATGTTTCAATCATTGCTACCCTTCTTCTTCAAACCAAAATAATCTAACTGATCTTCATTTGTCGTTTGGTTCAAGGAATATCTGTGGGAATGACATCAGTGTTTCGTTCAATCTATATCAAAGAGTTTGTTCCAATCTAAATGGCTGGACAAATGGGCTCAATAAACCAACTCATGCTGTCTATTGGTCTGATCTTTACTTTTGTGCAGACATACATTTTGTCTCTATTTTTATCGCCTGAAATATACTGGAGAATAGTGTACGTGACTCCCATTTTCTTTTTAGGAGTGCAGATTTTTAACTTAAAGTTCAATTTTCCTTATGAAACGCCAAAATATCTTCTCGAGCAAGGGAGAAGAGAGGAGGCCTGCATTTTGATAAATTAGATATATTCCTCATAAAACGTAGATAAAAGGATTGCAGAGTTATAAAAAATAATAGAAATGATTCACAAATCACCTCAAAATTAAGAATTTTCGTAACCAGATGATGATATCAATGCCTTGACAGTGATAAAAAAAGAAAAAGGAAAGAGTAATAAAATAGCTACTTATGCAGCTTTCCATCTTTCTGCTTTGCAGCAAATAACGGGAATACAAATAATAGTCCTTTACACAGGAGAAATATTATTGGATACTATTCCTTCAATGTAAAAAGTTTTACCCATTTTCATGCAAACATTGGGATTTGTTATGACTTTTTATGGAATGAAACTTCTCTAAAAATATGGCAGAAAGGAAATGATTCAAAGGGGTTTATTGGCTATGGCTGCCACTCATTGTACTATTAGTCTGACTTATATTTGGAAGAGTTCATATTACAATCATTCAGATTTAAGTGTATGGATACCTAACGCTATTATTATATTGGGACTACTCTCGATACGAAGTCTATTTAGTTTGACTATTGGACCCATTGTATGGATCTATCTTCCTGAAATTGTTTAATCAAATATCGTATCGATTGGCTCTATGATAAATTGGTTTACAGCTTCCTTAGTTGCTTTCATCTTTCCTATTTTTGTCTAAATGTTCAATGGACCTGAGTTTATTTTTGGAATAATGGCTTTTCTAATTCTGATCGGGTATACTTTGAACAAACGACTGTTAGTTGAAACCAAAGATAGGCCATAGTGGTAGATTAGAAAATAATATGATTGTAAATTAACTCTATGATTTTCATATGAGTTTGAGTTTTTTAAAACATGAACCGATACTTACAAAAATAAATTTAAATTTTCTACTGAATGCAACCATCAAACTGTGAGTAAAAGACAAATGAGAAGGTTTTCCTATGTTATATAAATTTATTTTAATTAATTATAAATAATGATACCTGCATCAGTTTTGCCACCGCTTTTCATACGATCTCAGTTATACCCTCGTTAATCAACAGAAATATCTATCCGCAGTTATAATAAATCAGCAAATACCAAGTTGTCCTAACTTAAAAATAATTCTGCTAAATGCTTTTTAAATGATTCCAGAGATACCGAAGACAAAAGATGGCCCACTGAAGCGGAAACTAACGATTTGTACTAGTAAGATTTTGAGGAATAATCTTCGTTTTATGCGAGAGAAGAGACTGTACCGTAATAAATATAGCTGTAAATTGCTCATGACAGTTCGTAAAAATACGTATTGTTTGGCATTCCTATAGAAAAGAAATCCAAATTCCTATAAAATTTAAGCACATCAACTTTAAATCGAAAAAATCAGCAACTTATAGAGAAGATAGAAATGCTTAAAAAGATCATTCTTGTTTTGAGCAAAAATCAGGAAATTCTATCGGTGCAGAGACAAGAGCTAGCAGTGGTAACAATTGGCATATTTAGTTGCGAAAAGGTAAGAAGAAAGCTTTAGATTATTCGTATGAGTTGAGCCTTGATAAATAAAAAATAAAAAAACGGAATGCATCAAATTCGACTGTACAGACTATAAAGCAAATATCTGGCATACTAAATAAGGATAGGTTTAAATCTGTTAAATAAAGTGAAAAACTAGCATACCCAAATGAGTTGGAATTACATAAAAGTCAAGTTTCCAGTAGTCGGGTGTCTTCACCATCAATGGTTAAGTTAATTACAGTTCGGAAGGAACTATTGACCAAGCGAAGGATGGAGGAAAAGAATAAATAAGCATTAATACACCTTTAAGCAAAGGAATAACAGTATAAATAACTTATTAAAAAATGTGATAGCCTCATCGAACGAGGCAGTGATGGTAATTTGTAAAGACGAAGGGATTTTATAAGGAATTAGATTATTTGTAGAGAAGGTTATTATCAAATCAGTTAGTTATCTTTGAATTTATAAATTGATACTCTTAAAAATGACATCCATTAGCTGTAAGTTAATATAGCCAAAATTAATTCTTAAAAGGTAGGGCTCTAAATAAAAATACCAAAGCTTCCATAATAATAGACAATAAATACAGATATTTCGACCCGTAAGTTCTCCAAATCAATAAGGATACATGAAGTTGAGAGTATAGACGAGTAGACTAACAAGAAAAGAATCAAGAAATATAACTATAATTCACTCAAGTCAAGGAATTATCAATTCTTTCGATAAAACGAGAGCAATGTCAAAAATAATTGATTATTTTCCATCATTTAATTCGGTAAATCTTTATTTTATTTTGGCCAGTATTAATTTTTGCACCTTCTGCAGATCTAAAAATTTCGGTCATTATTTATATTATTCCTATAAAGCAATAAAGTAAATGGACAGCATTAATTTTAACCGCAATTAAGTTATTTCATCGCCATCAGCAACACATAAATATTCTAATAAGCCTTCAACTTCCAAAGAAGCGACTTTTGATAGCCTATAAAACTCTGGGACAGTGAAGATGACAGAGAATATGAAGGAATGCCGTATATGCTTTTAATCAGTTTAGAGTTAAGAGAATCAAATAATAACCCCTTGCAAATGCATCGGCAGTCTTCAATATGTGCATGAAAATTGCTATTTAAGATGGGTTAATCATCAATTTAAATCAAAAAATATAGCAGAACAGGACAACATCATGAGAAAAGGATTAGAATGCTAATTATGCCTTCAAAAAGTAGACTTGTCTTATAATTACTAATACCTTTGCTGCAATTGCCATTTCTTTAGAAATAAATACCAATAAAATCAACTTATATTCTTTCTGTTTATAATGTTCTTTGCCGTTGATTTGGGCACTGTTTTCTTCTTGATCTATTACGCATCCAACAATCCCATCAATTTTTAAAGTCAGATTACTTCTTCAATTGCAATAGTTTGTGCATTCATATTCCTTTTACTGACAGCTGTCATAGTTTCATATTACTTTACATCTGAATTTTTGATAACAAAACTAAAAAGATTAGTATTAGGACTAAATAAAGCTTGGACGGTTCCAATTATTTAAGCATTGCACCACTTGCAGACTCAACTATTAATTAAATAAGAGTTTGATTTTTTTGCGATTAATTAGGTGATAATATACAAAGATATTAAATAATTGAAATGATCATCAATAGTAAAGTATTTCTATGATCTTTGATTCTCAATATAATGACTATTTAATATTCTTACATTTGGCACTCAAACAATTTTTTATTTAACTCAGATAGTTTGTTACATTTTCTATCAAATATCCCATATTCCTTTTATATTATTTGTTTAGTTTCTCAGAAACAATGTACGTTAGAACCAGAATTATTAAAGCTAGCGATATTGTTTTTACGATAAATTTCAAGTGTTCTCGAACAAAGTTTAGTGTTTTATAAGAAACAAATAGTATTTCACTAATCAGAAGAGAGTCTGCAATCCTTAATATAGTTATAGAGCTTATTTTAAATAGCTTGAAGTAATTTGCCAATCCTTTTAGCATTGAATCTGGAATATCAATGATGGAATCGAGTGGCAGTAGACATTATTAATAACTATGACAGGTGACAAAAGATAGCTGTATGAATATAGCAAAGACAGTTGCATATATTGCGAGAATTAGAAGAACCCATTCCATTCGTATTAATTATTAACTTATTTTTGAATCGAATCATATTTGTTTAGGAGCAGAAATAATATTTATAAAATACAAATATAAGTGCTACATGATCTTTAATTTTTTTACTTTATGCATCTTTCTTTCATCATTCGTCTTTTGATTATTCCCAATTGCGCCAAATATATAATATAAAACTTGGATGCGACGACCTGAGGCACCATAAAAATAACGACCTTTTCCCATAAATCAACAAAAATAAGTCACCTTTCAACAGAGTAATCCCTCTGAACTATAAAAAAGTGCAGTATTCATCAAGCCTGGAACAAATTAGATCATGATGCAATCCCAAATTGATCATCTATTAGAACAGTCCGAACGCGAGGAACCTTCGATAATCTCAGCTGCCAATGATACAGCTAATAATAGCTTCCATCACTAATAGCTTACCCAATAGCAGATTGATAATAATGTTAAAACATTGGAGAAACTATGGGAATATCGCTACGTCCGCCTGGTGGACTATGCACTGAAAACCAATAATTGGTTCAAACTATTCAGTTTTATGGCAGAATTTAAATAAAAATCTGTCGCTGTGGTCAAAGAGCTTATCAATGGCGGATTGCATAATGCGAAGTGCATAGATGAAATCGATCATAGGTATAACTTAAAGAAGGATTCTGAAGAAGGAATATATCTGATTGAAGGAATAATCATTCGAGTAGCACGAGTCAAATCCAAAACAGAAAACGGGACAATGGGATTCGATTATAATGCAATGAAGACCCTTCATCAGTAGTTTTTGTCTCACAATATACTTAATAATCTCTCCCTCAGTTTGAGAAGGGATGTGCCAAAAATGCCAAAAATTAGAGTTCCTCTTTCTTGCTTAGTTAAGTATATGGGATACACTGTCTTTTGTCAAGCCGATAGTCCCTGTGAAGGATTATAAACACTCGTTCATGGTCCTACAGGCACAATTTATCAATATCGATAGGAATATATGAATATTCTTAGGATAATCGGCAATAGTCTCAACCTGAAAGAGTTCACAATGCTGTCTTCCGATAATAAATCAGTAACTATTCCTTTTAGCTTAACACTTGAACTCCATAAAATAGCAAAACATTTACCTCATGATCGTATTGTCAATATGATTAATCCTGATTCCTTGCTGTATCCACCAAATGGATCAATTTAACTTTAGGAGCCTTAATTTTATCTAATGAACGTGGCTAAACTATGGCCTCTCTTTATTGATAGCGATATCATTAAATCAGTAGGATACTTACGACCATAAGTAGTGATTAGTTCAAAAACAGCTTTATCAAATGTTGTATTTTGCGAAGTCAGTGAAAAACCTGATCCTTAGGGTGAATTGTAGCTGGCAGATGCCTGCAAACGTGTGAAAGAAGACCATATGTCTAGTCTTGCCAAAATGCTTGATAATACAACTGTCTTTTTGGTTGACAGTATCGGTATATAGGATTTGCTTCATGAATACGGTATAAATATACGATACATTGGGTCACTCGCCTCAAAAGTAAACTTAGACTTCAACAAAAAGATATTATAAACTGAGATGATAGCCCGAGCATGCAAGAGATATTTTTTCAAAACTTTTCATGAGATGACAGTAGATCAAAGGACAAGTGGATCTGATTTACTCCAATAATTTAAGGAGTGCTTTGTGGATTTTCTAAACTTGCTTTTCGTAAAATCAAAGCAAGGCGAATATTTTTTTCGCAACAGTCTTTATTCTGAAATAAATCGTTATTATGATTATAAAATCACAAGCTATCCTCCATAAATGCAGGGAGGCGGAATTCTCCATGCTCTTTGCTATCACTTTGGTGTCAAACTAAAAATTATCGACTATCCCTTCTTTCAAGCTTTAGACGCTATATTTAATGTAGCTCACATTCTTGAGATACACGGATCAGCTAAAACATACGATTTGGACACTTCTGAAATTAAGCAGATGTGCAAAAAATATAAAGAGAAAAGAAAAGCTAATAAATTAAACGAATGTATTAAGGAGTTAAAGATTTTGTCAAAATTACACTCTATTATGAGCAATGAAAAGATAGAACCAGTTGGATCCCTGCCTTAGGCATATTTTTGGACGGAACTGGCATAAGTATATTTTAAAATGGGGGAAAGAGACGTGGCGCGAAAATATGCTGAGATAGCACTTAAAGCAATCCCTTAAAAGCATTCTGATTGTATAAGGCCCTTTCAAATCCTGATGAAATATTACAGTCAAAGAAAGGAGATTAACAAAGGAGTATAATTCTATGAGAAATCACTAAATTTTTTAAGTTATCACCTGGGTACAAATCATCCTCTTACAATTACTGTATACAACAGTTTTGCATATGAGCAACTAGAAACTGATGACCCCTCAAAATGCTAGAAAATGTTTTTGCGATCCTTATAAATATGTGAACGATCTTTGGGATATACTCATGCGACATCAAGTTAAATTTTGCTGCAACTTGCGTAATTACCCCTCCTCCCATAAAAGAAAATTAATTACTACCTCCAAGGACTCAATGTTCTCTAAAATCTGGATGGAGGAGAAGCACTGAAATAAAAAATTAAGAAGGTTTGTAAAAAAATTGCTGAGATGTATTAAACTGTAGGCAATTTGGAGAAAATGATATACTTTGCGAAACGTTCAGATTATTGGCAATTGCAGATGAAAGGGTAAAGTCGTCAGTAATTGCACAAAAGTGTTCTCCTTTTGGCAAACAGAATTCCATAAACATCTGAGGAATGTGCCTTTTTGACTTTCTATGCTTTCCGTTCCTACATAAAAATTATTCCTCAAGCCTCTCGAGATCATCTCTATAAATTATTTGTCAGTATTCGAGATCAACTCCTCCCAATTTCCGCAGCTCCCACTAAAATATAGTAGCGACTGAGGATGGACAAACTAAATGTAATGAAAATAACTGAGTTATTGCGAAATGTTATCAATCATTTAACTGGAGAACTACAATAACTCATTCTTCGGCCAGCTTTTTACAAACGAATCTTTTCAGCTATTGATCCAGAAGATAAAAAATTGAAAGGATCCATCGAAAGTTACATATAAATCATCTCAGTTGTGGGCGAAGATAGAGCTGAAAAGATTCTAACCGAAAATGTGCGTATGATTAATTGACTAACATTTTTATATATTAAATTTTTAAATATTGCAATTCAACTTTGAAGTTAAACTTTGAAATTAATATCACAATTGTAATGATAATTTTGGTAAAATATAAATGCTTATTGAGTATTTTTAATGGCAATGAGAATGGTTTCCCAATGATAAATAATCAAATAACTTTATAGTTTAGACCAAATTCATCCATTATTTACAGGCACTTCTGCAGTTACAGTTCCAATCTTTGGTTTTATTCCCATATCATTCCGGATGGCTCAAAATTAACATTATAGACTGACTAGTTCATCAAGCTATCAATCTCATTTGTCTAGTCTTTCAAACGTGGTATTTACAGAGAAGGGATGGGTGCAATTGTGGAGAGCATCAATTATTATTTTCCCTTAAACTTGTTTAACTTGATGACTGCAGATCGTAAATCTTGCTTAGTCTCCATGAACTTGTCCATAATTATCTTCAGCTCTATCTTCTTCAGTTCCAATTCTTTGTTTAGACTTTCGACCAGCTTATTTTTATCTGCCAATTCTTGAATGAGTTATCTTATTACTATTTCTGAATCCTGTCCTTAAAATTGAAGAATGTAATTATTCCTCTTTAATGTTTGCTGATAAATATAGTTTAAATCCTGTTTGAAATGAAAATTTCTCGTTTGGCAATTCACGCATTTTCTCTATGATATGCTGTGCGAATCTATATTTTTATCACTTCTATCCTTTGGTGGTTTGGCTAATTGTCCGCTCATTAATACTTTTTTCTTAATATATAAAATTAGTTTTATTGATTAATTCACAACTCTTTAATTTTTTAATTACTTATCATTATGAAATATGCAAGATAAATATTTTTAGACAGCTACTTTATAGTTTCATTGCTATATTCAAGGGTTTTGTTGATCTCTATAATTTTAAAAATATAAATCATCTTGGCAGCTATGGAACCGTCCAAAGAACCGAGCATCTATATGCGATTTCACGTCACTCTGGAGAAGGCTATTAATTTTGTGAAAGAATTGTATGGAAGTTCAATGAGTCCCTTGACCAATTAAGGTCGCTTTGAGAGAAGTATTAAAATTGCTGGGCTCACTGAAGAAATTGAGTGTCAAGATTACCTCGATTATCATCTTACATGGTTAGTTGGCCTTCTTTATGAAACTTTGGATTTTAAGCCAGAGATCTATGAACAGAAAATAGGAGAAGTGCTGTCCGAACTGAAGGATGAGTAAGCAAATCGAGTCTCCTCTTACATCGAACAGTTGACATATAATCGCAAATTGCCCAAAGGACAGCAGTACCAAAACATGATAAATCGCATAAACGACATGGATGCTATTCCTTGCTATATCATGATCTTCAATCTGTACTCTTTATGCAATCTTTGGAAAGATCATCGAATGCATAAATCAAAGTAGGACTATGAAGCTTTCATGAGTTACGCCTATATGTTTTGGTACCGAGCAATATGTAAGCACGCTGCTATAGGCAAGAATATCAAGGCTTACATCAAGAATTTTTTTAAAGAAATAGAAGAAGAATTCACAGGAATGAGCGTAATGAGAAAAAAAGTGGAGTTACTGTACAAATCATTATGATTTAATCAGCAAAAACCTATCATTGCCAACATTACATTAACTATATAAGTTATTCCAGTCCGTGAATTTATATCACAAGGGTTGATAATTAATGATTTTTAAAGTAATTTTTAGTTGAAAGGTTAGTAAGAAGAGATCATTACTGTCTTTAATTTTAAAATTGCCTCAGTATTCATCAATAGCTCCAATATTTACCTGAAACTTCATTGCGGCACTTATTTACAATGAATTAATGTTCAGCGAAAATTTGCATAGTTCTACTGGCTTGTTCGAAGGGGAAGGTTCCCTCAATGATAATTTGACTGTTTCTTATGATGAAGCCTACATACGCAATTTGAGTCAAACTGACCTTGACTGTCTTTAGAACTATGATGAGATGAAACGCAGTATGTCTTTTGATCCTCACCATTAGGAAATGATTCAAGAGACTGAAATTCCAGATTTCAGACCAACTGGAATTAAAAATAGCACACAAATTTCATTGCTTCGAAACAAGGTGCAGGGCGGATATCAAGCCCTAAAATAATTGTCTTTTCTTTGTTTTGGAGATCGAAGGATGGAGTTGAAAAGATAAGAAATAGACAATTATCTTTGTAAGAAATGTGGGGTCGATAGATACTCAACATAAAAGTTGAAATGCAGTATACTTATAGAAGAACTGGTGCGTAAATTATGTATAAATGAACTCAAATTCGAGCCAATGCAAATTAAAGTAGAAACATTCGACCTATCTGTCATAGATGCAGACGACAAGAAGGAAATCATCAATAATTATCCTTTTGATATGATCTACAATTACCAAACTATATCTTTAACGCGAACTCCTCGACAAGCCAAGTTAAGCTAATATTATAAAGAAATTACCCTTAAAAACAAAGATTTTTAAATTATCGAGATCCTTTCGCCAGATCAACGAGACCTAATCTAAATTTTATAGCGCAATATGACCATTAGCAATCTGAAGGAGAAGATATCAGCTTACTATTATCAGATTATGGGAAGGATAGTTCTGGTGAATTATTTCACTTTCAAAATCGTTGATAATAAACGCAAGATATGTGAGGTTGACAAAACCATTGAAATTTATCAAGAAAAGCCTAAATAATTCTATGATCGCACTTTTGTCAAGAAAAATGAGGTGAAAGACAAGTTTAATGATAAAAATTGCATCATTGAGCAGGAAGTATGCATGTTTGATAGTGCCAGACTTGAGGAAATCACTGTCAATGATGGATTGCTCAATGGCAGACTTTCCCTTAGAATTTAAGACAATAAACTCATTGAAAAATATAGTGGGGGAATTATGGGCTATTTTCAGAACGACCGAGTCAGTAGTCGGTCTCTACTCACGCTTACTGCTCTTAAAATTGTGGGGTAAATTTTATATCTCTAATTCACTTACAAAAACAATAGTGAGATTATTGCCTACCAATTTAAGACGTATGCCATAATGCGTCGAATAGTTGAATCTATCCTTATAATTGCCCGCAAATATTCTCACAACCTATAAATTATTAATCATTGATTGCGATAGAGTTATTATAATTAAATAAATAAACTTTTGGATATTATATCTCATTATTGATAGTAGATTAAATCATCACAGATCAATATTATGGAAGCAAATTATGAGTTACCCCCTCGAACCACTACGCTTATCCTGCCGGCATGCCTACTTAGGGAAGCTTCATTGATGGCCTTTTGCTTATTTTACTTTATCTTTTCTCCATTTTCACATCTTTTAAATGTTCTGCCTATGCGCTCTCTTCCAATGGATTTTCACTAGATATACCTTTTTATGAAAAGAATATTTTTGCCTGGCTACTCATAAACATATTATTGGAAATGAAGTTGAGCATGTAGTGGTTGTTCTGCAGCAGATAGTCAATACTAATGAGCGCATTGTCAAATCTGGAACTCATTTATTCTTATAGGCTATTATTCGAAGAGATAGCGTCTGCTGTCGTTTGTCTTTTTATCTGACCCAATATTTTTTTTATTTTTTTCTCTCGTAAAGATTACTTTAACCGCCTTCCATACTTGAAATTGCGCCATACTCTCCACAAAGCCTCTCGGATATACTCTCCACATATTCGTTTCCGTTAGCAACTGACTTAAATGCGATTTAACATTTTCAGGGCT
>Ga0302280_1003247_pt1 | contig 11850 bp, 4 predicted proteins | sample III_Fen_E1_1_FD_198771 | JGI IMG/M metagenome (GOLD analysis project Ga0302280, IMG submission 198771) | Peat permafrost microbial communities from Stordalen Mire near Abisko, Sweden - III_Fen_E1_1 | ecosystem: Environmental > Terrestrial > Soil > Wetlands > Permafrost | place: Sweden: Abisko...
TTATACAAGCATGTACTCCATTCATTTCAAAACCACAATCTGTCTTCAACGGTCCGGACTGGAGTTTCCGTGAAAATAAAGGCCAGTTAGTGGATGAAAATAATAAACCTGTAAAGAATGTACCTTATTATGGCTGGCAAGGTGGAGTACGAGTGTATTGTAAACGAGGAGAAATTGTTTTCGTATTTGCTAAAGAAGAAAATGCTGAGAAAGTTTCCGAAGCAACAGGCTTTTCGGGCATCCAGTCCCGGGTGCCCGGCATGGATCCTTCTTATAATAAAACAAATAACCTACCCTCAACCATAAGGACTAACCGTGCTGAACTTCAATTCCTCAACGCAAACCAAAATGTCGAGATCGGTGCATCAAAGCCGCAAGACTACTACGAAAATTATTACAATACCGGTGATGCTAACCATGGTATTACATATGTACACACTTTTAAAACTATTACTTATAAAAATATTTACCCGAATATTGATTTAATATTACAGTCAAAACCAAATGGCCTTGAATATTCATTTATAGTGTATCCGGGTGGTGATGTGGCTGATATACAAATTAAATGGAATGGTTTAGATAACATAAAGCACCTGGAAAATGGTGGTGTTTTATATTCTTTCGCCTTAGGAAATATGACTGAAACCGCACCGGTTTCCTTTGAAAAGTCTTCATTGGGAAATTTAGAAATTTCTTCTTCTTTTGATCAATACGTAAACCATGTGGGCTTTCTAGTTGCTAATTACGACAAAACCAAAACCCTTGTCATTGACCCAACATTAAGCTGGGGTACTTATTTTGGAGCATCAACTACCCAGGGAAAAGGGATAATTGCTGAAGCAAATAATAATGTTTATTTGACCGGTGATATTAATGCTTCAAGCAGTATAGGCACTTCAGGCGCTTATCAGACCAATTTCGCTGGCGGTGGCGATGCCTTTGTTGCAAATTTTACCTCCACCGGCAGTCTTAACTGGGCCACATATTATGGCGGCAGCAAAGTGGATTGCGGAAATGTAATAACCCTGGATGAAAATAATAATGTCTACATTGCAGGATATACTGCAAGTACCTCTGGTATTGCCACTTCCGGAACATATAAAACCAGTTTGACTGGTGATACCAATGCATTTATAGCGAAATTTTCATCAACCGGAAGTTTGATCTGGGGGACATATTACGGAGGTACAAAAAACGACCAGGGATGGGGGATCACCGCCGATAAAAACAATAACATTTATATCACCGGGTTTACTAATGATAGCGCAGGTATAGCCACTTCCGGCGCTTATAAAACAAACTACTCTGGCAACATCGATGCTTTTGTAGCAAAATTCACTTCAGCAGGAGGTTTGGCCTGGGCAACATACTATGGAGGAAATGGAAATGAACAAGGATCTGCTATAGTTTCCGATAACAATAATAATATCTATGTTACCGGATCTACCAATGATACAGATGGCATTGCCACTTCTGGGGCTTACCGTACAAGCTATGGAGGTGGTGGTGATGCTTTTGTTGCAAAATTTACGTCATCGGGTAACCTTTCATGGGGAACCTATTATGGCGGTAGCCTGGTAGATTACGCAACAGGAATAGCTACTATAAATAATAATGTATACATAACCGGTACCACTTATAGTACACAAAATATAGCTACTAAAAATGCCTGGCTTACAAGCAATAGTGCGTATACCTATATGGTTTTTATAGCAAATTTCAAATCTACAGGCGATTCACTTTTGTGGGGCACATATTATGGGGGCAATGGGCATGATTTTGGTGGGGGAATAACCGCAGATGTAGACAATAATGTCTATATCACCGGACAAACTTATTCTCAGAGTGGCATAGTCACTTCCGGCTCTTATTCAACAAGTCTACCATCAACCGCTTATTATGTCGCATTTTTGGCTAAATTTAACCCCTCCGGTAATAAATTGCTTTATGGTACTTATATTGGAAACTCAATAGATAATGGGGAAGCTGTAACTATTGATGCAAATAATCTGGTATATGTTACCGGAGAAACATCAACTACTTCCGGCCTTGCCACTTCCGGCTCTTACCAAACTTCAAACATCGGTTGGGATGATGCATTTCTTATGGATTTTAATTTTAACAAAGCTAACCATGCAGGAATTGTATCTCTCACTTCACCGGCCTCAGGCATATGTCAAAGCAAAGAACATATAACGATCCAGCTCGAAAACTTTGGCAGTGATACATTAAAATCAGATAGTATTTACTGGAAAATAAATGGCATTGCGCAAACCCCTGTCAAATGGACTGGTAGATTAGCTACATATAGCTCTGATACCTTGGATTTTGGGAATTATTCCTTCATTGCCGGTACTTTTGATACAATAGTCTTCTGGACGTCCAAACCTAATAGTGTAACTGATTCGGTTCCTGGAACAGATACTATGACATATATAGTCACTGTTAATCCTTACCCAATTGTAAATGCTGGGAATAACAAAACTTTATGTGAAGGAACCTATGATACGCTTGGCAGCAGTACAATGGCAGGGCATTATTATTCATGGAGCTCAAAACCAGGTAGATATACTAATAACAATTCAAATCCATCTGTAGCCCCAACTACTACAACGACTTATTATTTGACAGAATATATAACCGCAACAGGCTGCAATAAATCTGACTCAGTGGTTATTAATGTAAACCCTCTGCCGTTGGCGAAAACGGGAAAGGACAGTGATATTTGCCTGGGGGATTCCACTCGCTTAGGTGACACTGTTTCAGTAGCTGGAAATACTTATGCATGGTCATCAACTCCAGGCGGATTTGCCAGTTCATTATCAAGTATTATAGTTAGCCCGTTGGTAACTACAACTTATTACCTTAAAGATAGTATTACAGCCACCGGTTGTTTTAAAAAAGATTCAGTAGTTATCCATGTTAGTTTAACCCCCAATGCCAAAACGGGAGGGAACCGGGCAATTTGCATGGGTGATTCTATTAGTTTAGGGGATTCGGCAGTGAGTGGAAACTCATATATCTGGTCTTCAAGCCCTACAGGTTTTTCCAGTACAGTTTCTAACCCACCGGCGTATCCTACTTCTACTACTACTTTTTATATAAAGGAAACTGTAGCCGGGGGAGGATGTTTTAAATCAGACTCCGTGGTTATAACCGTAAATCCTCTTCCTTCAGCAAAAACAAGGACTGATACATTTACCTGTTCAGGAAGCATTATTAATTTAGGCGCCGTTGCAGTAAGCGGGGATACTTATTCCTGGACATCAAACCCTCAGGGATTTACATCAACTTCAGCCAATCCAATAGTAAATCCTACAATGACGATTACTTATTATCTTACTGAAATAATAACTGCTACAGGCTGTAATAAATCCGATTCGATGACAGTAAAAATAAAACCTTTGCCAGATGCTAATGCAGGTACTGATAGCACAATATGCCCCGGAGATAAAATTACGATAAGTGGGCAGCCGGTTGTAGGTAATTATTATAGCTGGGTTTCAAACCCTTCGGGACTAAAGAGCACTTCCTTTGACCCTTTGGTGGCCCCAACCGTAACAACAACTTATTATTTAACAGTAAAATCACAAACAACCGGTTGTAAAAATTCAGATTCTGTCACAATCTATGTATTTCCAATAAGTGGTTTGTTTACAGATCATATTTCTGATACTACTACGGTTTTTTTCCCGGCAGATACAGTACTTGCTTCTTATGATTGGTCATTCGGCGATGGGAAAACTGATACGTCCGTAAAACCAATTCATATTTATCCCGGATACGGTAAATATATTGTAAAATTAACTGTAAAAAACAGCATAGGGTGCAGTAAAACTAATACTACAACTGTTAACCTATCTCCAATTAAGCTAATAGCAAAATTTAGTTCAAATGATACTAATTGCGTTTATAGCGCAGTATCATTTTCAGATAGTTCAATTTCCGATTCATGCGGAAAAATTAATAATTGGTTATGGTCTTTCGGGGATGGTGATACAAGTTCGGCGCAAAACCCAATGCATACTTTTACTACACCAGGAGTATTTGCAGTAAAACTCACCGTTTTATCCTCAGGTGGATGTACAGATTCCATTGCTAGGAATATTTTTGTAGACAGCAACTGCGTTTGGCCCGGTGATGCGAATAACAATAAATTGGTAGAAATAACAGACATTCTTAATATCGGAATTGCCTTTAATGATAGCGGACCTTCGCGCGGGGTGATGAATAATAACTGGACAGGTAAATATTGTGATAACTGGGGCAAAACATTCATCAACGGCGTTGATTATAAGCATTCAGATTGTAATGGCGATGGTGTTGTAGATTCTTTAGATCTGATGGCGATTAGTATCAATTGGGGAGACTCGCATAAGAAGACAGGTCTTACTTCTGGTGGCAATCCATCCGACCCGCCTTTTTACCTGGCTTTTTCTAAGGCCACGTACAATCCGGGAGACACCGTGAAAGCCGCAATCATACTTGGAACACCATCAAATTCATTGGGCAATGTTTATGGTATGGCTTCAGAGTTCAATTTTGATCTTGCTTATATTGATACCAATACCTTAAAAGTCAATTTCTCCAAGTCATGGTTCGGCACCCCTGGCACGGATATGCTTTATTTCTTTCACCCTGAATATTCAATTGGCAAATTGTTTTTTGCCATTTCTCGCATTGACCACAATAATAAATCGGGCAATGGAAATATCGGAACTGTCAGTTTTATTATACCTAAAAATGCATCGGCTAATAATTCAATAAACTTTACGGCCGGTTCTGCTAAATTGATAGCATTTAATCAAACAAGTATACCTGTATATTTACCGATAGATACATATTCTGTAAATGCTGCCTCGGGTATTCAAAATCCGTTAGGTGCACTTATTAACTTGTCTGTAGCACCCAATCCATTCTCTACATTGCTCTCCATTGCCTATACCCTGCCAGAATATCAAAATGTCCTTCTCTCTCTTATCGACATTACCGGCAAACAAATAGCTTCCCTTGTTAACGAAAATGAAACACAAGGGCAGCATATTTATGTCCTTGATGCAGAGAAGTTCAATATCCCGGCAGGAATATATTTCCTGAGAATGGTAGCAGGCGATGATGCAGTAGAAGAGAAAGTAGTGAGGATAAAATAGATAAAGAAATAAAAATAAAAAAGCCCCATCCTGAATCACCAGGAAGGGGCTTTTGTCTTATAGGTTAAACTAACTATACCGTAGCGTTCTTGCCAAGGTAGTGGCTTACGCTTTCGTGGGTTTCTACCATGGCTTCGTCGCCTTCTTCCCAGTTGGCCGGGCAAACCTCGCCGTATTCTTCAACATGTCGCAGTGCGTCAAGTATGCGGAGCGCTTCATCAATGCTCCTGCCGAGTGGCATGTCGTTAATCACTTCATGGCGCACTATGCCTTCTTTGTTGATAAGGAACAAGCCCCGGTATGCCTGCGGTATACCGTAAAAAGTCATCATGCCTTCTTCGTTATAGTCGTAGTGGCCGGCCAGTACGCCATAGTTTTCTGAAATGCTTTTCGACAGGTCAGATACTACCGGGTATGTAATGCCTTGTATGCCACCCTGGTTTTGGGGAGTATTGAGCCATGCGGCGTGGCTGAATTTTGAATCTACCGAACAGGCTACTACAGCGCAATCTCGTTTTTCAAACTCCGCGAGTTTGTTCTGGAAAGCGATAAGTTCTGTGGGGCAAACGAATGTGAAATCCAGCGGATAGAAAAAGAAAATTACATATTTCTTGCCAATGTACTGGTGCAGTGAAAAATCTTCTGCAAATTCTCCGCCGTTGATAACAGCGTCTGTGTTAAAATGGGGGGCTTTTTTTCCTACTAATGCCATAATTTTAATTGTTTATAATTTATTTTTAATTGTATGCTTTTCTGTTATTTCCCCGGTGATATTCACCTGGAAGCCTGTTATTTTAAAATCCGGTATGCTTTTCCTGGCAAAATAATCTTCCAGCAGGGCATGCAGTTCGTTATCTTCATAGTCAATAATGCGGTTGGTTTTGATATCAAACAAATGATAGTGCCCATGTGTTTTGGCATCGAACCGGTAAACGTCTTCACCGGTATTTACACGTTTCACCAGGCCTGTTTCAGCGAAACTATCAAGTGTTTTATATACTGTACCCAGGGAGATGCTTGGGTTTTGGACCTTTATTGTATCATAAATTTTTTCAGCCGTAGGGTGCCCTTCATCGGCAAGGAGGCAGGCGTATATCACTATCCGCTGCTGCGTGACTTTCAGGCCTGCTTCGGTGAGCTTTTTCTTTACTTCCTCAGGGGTATGTTTCGATTTTGTTATAATATCTTTATCTTTTAGTAATATTTCTTAACTAAGAATAATTATCGTTTGCAAAACTAAACAGAAATTACAAAACAGCAAAATAAAACCCGGATATTTTTTAGAAATGCCTAATTTTTGCTACCTTTAAACCGGAAATTGCATATTTTATCTTTTTCTATAAAACAATTTTGAATTGATACTAAACTGTAAACTGTCTTTTTTTGCGTTAATATGTTTCGCTTTCAGTATTTTGCTGCCGGATGAAGTATTGGCGAGCGGGGATGTACAGTTTGTGAGCCACAGCAAACCTGAATTTCAGTATGACCTGACATACTACCGCATACACTGGAATATAAACCCGAATGTATATGCCATCTCAGGGTCGGTGACGAGTTATTTCAGACCGCTTGGCGGCACTACTTTTAGCAGTATTGGTTTCGATTTTTCTTCTTTACTTTTTGCCGATTCTATATTTTATCATGGTAAAAAGATAAAATATTCGAGCAACCAGGAAAATGAATTATTAATTGGTTTACCGGGAACGGTATCGCCAAATACGATGGATTCCATATCCATTTATTATCACGGTGTACCCTTTGATGATGGTGAGTCTTTTCACCAGGATATACACGATGGCGTGCCTATTATTACCACCTTATCTCAGCCCTATGGCGCACTGCTATGGTGGCCCTGCAAACAGGACCTTACTACTAAAGCTGACTCTATAGATACTTATACCACTGTACCTTTTGGTAACCTTGTAGGCAGCAATGGCCTGCTGGTTGATACGGTAAGGGAGGGAAATTATATTACATTCCACTGGAAAGAGCGGTACCCCATCGCTACTTACTTAGTTGGGGTAGCCGTGACCAATTATGCGCAGTTTACCCAGTACGCAAAAACCTCGCTGGGAGATAGTTTCCCGGTGTTGTATTATGTATATCCTGAAAACTTTGGTTCGTGGAAAGCGCAATCGCTGGAGACTTTGAAGATGTTGCACCTGTACGACAGCCTCTATGGCCCATATCCCTTCAGAAAGGAAAAATACGGTCATGCCGAGTGGAACTGGGGCGGCGGGATGGAACACCAGACGATGAGTTTTGTGGTGGATCTAAGTTTTCATGTAGTATGCCATGAGATGGCGCACCAGTGGTTTGGCGATAAAATAACATGCGGGAGCTGGAAAGATATCTGGCTGAATGAAGGCTTCGCCACTCTTAATGAAGGTATTAGCCTTGAGTTTCTGCAGGGCGATTCAGCATATTATGAATGGATGCAAAGTGAATTGCTGACGGCGCAGGGTGCCCCTCATGGCTCTGTATATGCAACTGATACAGTGGATGTGAATGAGATATTCAATGATCAACTGTCTTATGTGAAAGCAGGCTTTGTACTCCGCACCCTTCGTTATATGCTTGGCGATTCCGTATTTTTTGCCGGCGTACGTTCATACATCAGTGATACTGCTCTTGGCTATCGTTTTGCCAATACCGATGATATAGAATACCATCTTGAAAAAGCATCGGGTAAAGACCTGAGCAAGTTTTTTAATGACTGGATATACCTGCAAGGCTACCCGTTTTTTAATGTGAAATGGCAGCAAAAAGCTAATATCGTCACTGTAAATATTGTGCAAACCCCAACCGACCCTTCTGTAAGCTTTTTTGACCTGCCGCTGGACATGAAGTTAAATTTCACGAATTCCGATTCTGCTATCCTAATTCATCCTACTACCAACGATACCACATTCTACATCAATACCGGCCGCACTTTAAAGAGCCTTGTGTTCGACCCGGGTATTTGGTTTTTATCAAATTCCAAAGTCGATATATCCGATTCCATATTCAGCCCTGTAGAAATATATCCTAATCCCGCAACTAATTACATTACGGTAGACTTCAGCAGCCAGTCCATTAGTATTGGTGGCATAGTAACTCTGACAAATGCAGCGGGGAAAATAATATACTCAGCCCCGACCAGTGGCTTGCCTTATGTGCAGATAAATACTTCGCGCCTGGCGCCGGGAGTGTATATTGTAAACTTCGTTTCGCCGCTGGATAAGTACACCCAAGAGATCATAAAGATGGGGGAAGGATACTGAAAGGGAGAGGAGAAAGAGAATAGGGAGCGGGAGCGAAGGAAGAGTAAAACAGATCCTGGGCTCGGCCCGCAATCTTTCAGAACAAAAAAAGCACGGAAAACTTTTTCCCGTGCTTTATGATTGGTGTTCTCAATCCCCTGCCTCCAGTTTTTGTTAAGGTTCAACAATATTTTCCGGGAAATAATCCGCCTTACCGGTTTTATCGGTATGCTTCAACCTGTAATAATTTTTTCCGGTGAGCGGGTTTTTATCTATATATTTATAATCTGATTTATCAAGGGAGTTGCCAACTCCGTCTATTTTAGCTATTTCTTCATAATTGCTGCCGTCGCTGCTTCTTTCTATAGTAAAGTAATCATTGTTTTTTTCCAGGCCGGTTGACCATTGCAGTATTATCTTTTTGCCTGCGCGCTTGCCGTCAAAATTGAGCACCTCAGCAGTGATTTTGTCGGGAACGTATGTTACTACAAATTGCCTGTTCACATCAGCCGGGGTGGCCGGGTCAGAGTTGGTCAGTACATCGTTATCGGCGGTGGCATTATCATTCTGGTTTGCAAGTGTGAGGTTCCTTTCTTTTACTTTGGCAAGGAAGTCTTTTTCTTTAGCATTGTATGCCTTGGTAAATATCCGCATCCTGGCGGCGGCATCTTCTTTGCTTGCAGTTTTTGAAGCGGCATCCGAAAATGCGGCATTCATGGAAGCGGATTTTATAACGGTGGTTGATGCCCCGGCAGACCTTGTGGCAAAAGGGGCAGCTGCCTTTTTAGTATTATTGGTCAGGCTGTTAAAAGGTATAGCAGAACCAGCTGACTTCGAATCATTTGCGCCGGGCTGTATGGTTGCATTCACTACGCCTTCGCTATTATCATTAGTAATAGCATCTTTCGTTTTGGCAAAAGAAGTTTTCGTATTTGCAGTGTTAAGTACCACTACCAAAGCTGCCGCTATACCCAGTATGGATGACCCCGCTATTATCAATTTTCGTGAAAATATTATCTTTTGCTTCTGGCTGTTTCGTAGTGTAAGTTTTCTTTTCATACGATATTGTGTTTTTAATTAGCGGAAGAACGGCGTTCCCCGTTTTGTGTTTTTAATCCTTTTAACTTTTAATCAAAATTACGCTACAGGCAGGGGCGCCATTTTGCAAATAAATACCAACAAGCCCGTGTGTAAGGTAGCGCGGTTTTTTCAATGGTTTTGAGAAGAGCGCAATAAATGGCAGAAAATGCCAATGCACTGTAAATGCCACTGAAAGTAGTTTTTTTAATTAGAAAAGGGCAAATCAGTCAAATGCAGTAAATGAAAGTGGTGTATTAAAACCAATTATTTTTGGATAAAATCAACCAAAAAACAAGAGAAATAAGAAACGCTTCTTACAATGAAGGATAGTTTCGGGCGCTAAAAGACAATCCCCTTAGGGAAGATATTCGTTTTGCAGGGGCGACTGGCGGACGACTATAAAAGATTAATCACATAATCAACGGCGTCATTGCGGAAAAACCCTTATCAGAACTTCCAATACCCACTTCGGCTGATGGGTTTTATCCGCAATCCCCTGCGACAATGTACCTTTCGTCTTTTTCTCAATATTAGAATGATTTAATGAAGGAATCAATAAATAGTAAGGGTTCATTTGTGAATTTCATAATGGGGTTACGGATATTTTTTGGCAAGCAAATGACGAGCTTTTTATCAATTTATAGTTGGCCAAAAAATTCCGCAATGACGCCGTTTATTCTTTCACCTCATTTTTAATTTTTCATTCCATACTCCTTACTCCACCACCAGTTTACCTATGTATATACTATTGCCGGCACGGACAGAAAGAATATACACCCCACTTTTCATGCTATAGTCAGACGCTTTCAGCGTAAATTTTTGAACATCAGTTAAAGTAAAGCCCGCCAGTTTTTTGCCCATGACGTTATACAGCGCTATTTCAGCGTTTTCCTGTTTTGTATCCAGGCTGATGATGAAAGTATTTGAAGAGGGATTAGGGTAGATGGATAAATGAAGGTTATTATCCCGTGTGTTTGCAATACCTGTATAGTTTATAGTATCGGTAGTTTTATAGGTTGCTGAACATCCCTTTTTATCTGTCACCATGAGAGAAACTGTAAATTCGCCATTATTAGAATAAGAATGAGAAGGGCTTACCTGATCGGAAGTATCACTATCTCCAAATGACCACAAATAACTAGTATATGTCGTATTTGCAGGAGTAAATTTTACAGTATCGCCGAACAATTTATATGCAAATAAAGCAACTGGCAAAGGATTAACCGTTATTATTACGCTATCCGATTTACTGCAACCTGTAGTTGTTACCGTCTCTGTTAGTATATATGTTGTAGTCGCTGTAGGGGCGGGGCTTACCCCCGCACTTGTTGAAGTAAATCCAACCGGGCTTGAAACCCAACTATAAGAATCGCCTGTAACAGCAGCACCCCCAATTGTTGTCGAATCACCTGAACATATAACTTTTGAGGTTCCCGTATTGGCAATTGGTAATGGATTTACAGTTATAATTACACTATCCGATTTACTGCAACCTGTAGCGGTTACCGTCTCTGTTAGTATATATGTTGTAGTCGCCGTTGGGGCAGGGCTTGCCTCCGCCCTTGTAGAAGTAAATCCCGCAGGATTGGAAATCCAGCTATAAGAATTACCTGAAACAGCAGTATCCCCAATGGTTGCAGAATCGCCAGAACATATTGATTTTGCAACTCCTGCATTTGCTACGGGTTTAGGATTTACCGAAATAATCACGGAATCAGATTTCCAACAATAATAAATTCCAGAATCCATTTCTATAAGATAATATGTTGTTGTAGCTGTAGGGCTAACCCAGGGATTGGAAATTGTTGAAAAAAATCCATAGGGATAGGAGTTCCATATATAAGTATGGCCAGATATTGAAGCGCCACCTATAATCAGGCTATCACCTGTACAGATGCTTTTGTTATTTCCTGTATAAGCCGCAGGAAATTGATTGACAGTAACTATTACTGAATCGGATTTGCGGCATCCCGTCATTGTGTCTGATTCTATAAGATAATAAGTTGTGGTAACAGTCGGACTCACAGAAGGATTGGCAGAATCTGATGCAAAGCCTGACGGCTGTGACGTCCATGTATAAAAATGTCCACTTATGGCCGTATCCCTCAAAAATGTACTGCCTCCAACGCAAATGCCTGTGTTTCTTGCAATATGTGCTACTGGGGGAGCGACTAAAATAACATTCATTATTGAATCCGTACATATTCCGGAAGATTCTGTTAGCCAAAGAGTATCATTTCCATAATTGATCCATTTTAGTTCAACAGTGTCTTTATTTTCACCTGAAAGGATAGCCCCTCCTTTTGTTTTCCAGGAATAAGTAGTTGCGCCATCCAAAGTAGCATAATAGATAATCCTGGAATCAGGGCAAGCTGAAT
>Ga0302280_1003251_pt1 | contig 11844 bp, 6 predicted proteins | sample III_Fen_E1_1_FD_198771 | JGI IMG/M metagenome (GOLD analysis project Ga0302280, IMG submission 198771) | Peat permafrost microbial communities from Stordalen Mire near Abisko, Sweden - III_Fen_E1_1 | ecosystem: Environmental > Terrestrial > Soil > Wetlands > Permafrost | place: Sweden: Abisko...
ACAGTAAATTTCCTTTTGTATCCATAGTCTACTCAAATTGTTTATAAGAATTCCGTTAGCTACGATTGTTTTAGCTTCTGTGATCACCGTTATCCTTTTCGATTGTTTCATGAACTCAATTTATAGGATGGTTTGGATTCCCAATTTCGGATTAATTTTTAGGGCTTTTGCTTTCACCAGTCTCTATCCACTAATCATAACATGATCGCTGGTTACCAAAAGCTGTTTAACTTTAGTCCATTGCCTTTACATTCTAAAGTTTAAGCGAAAACAAAATTTCCTCTCGATACATTTGAAAGAGAAATTAGTCCTTGTTGAGAAATAATAGATCGAATAGATAAATAAAAGATATGGATTTTTGATCATTGACCAAAAATCTATTTTATAAAAATCAAAATATCCTCCTGCCTCATAATAGTAGTATCGGCCGCAAAGCATGCCCACCAAGATGCAAATGGACCTGCTTCACAACAAAGCACAATACATACAGTAAAGTCATGGCCTTTGGACTCACATCCAGCAACACATGCAGCACAGATTTATGATCAAATAAAAGGAGCGAGTGGTCCAGCCGAAATGCTAAAAATTAAAGGTAAAATGAATATTCCTTGTTTCATCACCCTTTACTAGTACAGATAAATAATTACACTTGTAGCACAGATTAAGAATTATATATACTTAATTAGTAATACTTTTTTTAAAAAAATAAGTAGACTTTTAATAATTATAGATAACTTAATTTCATACTTTTTTAGACAAAACTGAAGGAAATAATGAGATTTATAGATTTTATCATTGTGAGTTTTTACATTTGATTTATTTATAAAAAATAAGAGGACAGCCCAGAAAGGGTAATTTCATCATCGATAATTTATTATAAATTCTTATCAATTTGACAAAAATTCGATATTATTACTCAGAGAAGAAACTTAATGAGATCATGAGTTATAAAAGAATACTAGTTTTAACTTTAATATTTAGTTCTTTTAAATAATGCTCAAATGCAAAACCTTATTCTAAATACTAGGCGTATCTAAATGGATCGATCAATCATTATTCAACAATTTTTACTTTCAAAACAAATTATCTTGCAGCTTTTATATATTCTGTAGCATTACTTTAGTGGAAAGCTTGCAGTACGCAATTTCGTATACTTAATGCTTATAATGTAGACTTAAAATTTATAATTTTGAATAAACACCATAACTAGAAGGATGTTATGATTATAGTCATATTGACTAATCCTTTCGCAAAGCTCCTTTGAACAAAAATATAAAGTCAATTATAGTTTATCAAATCGAATTTAGCATGAAGCATGATTTTCATACTTAAAATGCCATATTTTTTAGTACCTTCAAATTCTAATTGATAAATTTCCAAACTACCAAATTCTCATCGAGACAAAATGATTTGAACTTAATTTTTCAATAAATACGTCTTGAGTTGAGATTTTATTACTCTTTATTCATGACTTATTTACTTATTACAATTACTTAATAAAAAAATTGACTGAAAATATTCTTAAGTGAATAATAATGATTTCTCGAATAATCAAACAATCGAAACTTGCAAATATTGGTTTTGTGATCCTTTTGAAACTTTAATCCCGTTAATCCACTTAATTTGTGCTTCAGCCCATTGCTTTTTATATGTAGAAGTTAATACTTTACGCAAGTTATCAGGAATAAAAAGACCACTTAATGTCTAACTATTCGCTACATTTGTTTGAATTACCATTAGCCTCATTCCATCTTTAGCTCCCTTGTTTGTTTGATTATCCAGACGAGTATATTTTCCCTTTATCATTGCTTGAGTGTTGGAATTATCAGGATCTTCGTCGCCATTGATTTTATTCTCATAAATAGTAAGATCTTCCTTCCACTATTTTCCAAATACTCCGGTTTTAACAGTGATAAACTTATCGAAACCTAAAAGTACTACTTGTGCCATCAATGTGTAATATAATGATTGTGACACTAAGAAATATGATTTTTTAAACAATTATCTATTTTTAAAAAATTATTGGAAGCACAATTTTTGAGTGTAAAAAGTTTTGAAGATCTGAGGGCAGAGTATTGCATATTAAATCGTCTCAGAATCAATTTTTCATTATAAATCCAGTTGGTTCATGTTGCTGTATGACACGGGTTTGCGCCCTTGAGGGCGAAAGGCGAAGATTAAAATTTGACTGATAATATATTATTAGCGAATAGAGCGAAGTGTTAGCATTGTATGGGTTAGATGAAACATCCAGCCTGGTTTTAGGGAATATTTTTTATAAAATTTATAATACAGCGCACGCTTCTCACCATATTTGAAGATAGCTATTTTCTTCTAAATATTCGAAATAAAATTTAAAATTCAATGAATTTTATATCCACAATCTCAAATCGATTTCGATGTTATGAACTGTTACCAATGCAACATAAATAAATTCTGTTTGCAGTAAAACAGGGTACTGCTGAAGGCCAGAATCACTTATGAATTCTCAGCACATTTGTGAGGGGTATCTTTCACTTTTAAAAATATTCTTTTTTTACAGTCTCTCGCCGAGACAGATGAGTCGCACTTGATTTGTGAGAAATAAGTATGATCAATTGATTTTTGTAGAATTTAAGTTATTAATAATTTCGTAGACTTAACTCTTTTATGATGACTTAAGTTTATAATATGTAGATAAACTAACCACTAGATGAGGCTCAATATTTGGCAAATGATTTTTTAAAATAACTTCGCACTACTGCAAAAGAATCATTGACAATTCCTGAAATGAGAGTATTCATAAAATCATTCTTTCGGAAAGATGAGGTATTTCAGCACGAATTTACTTTCAATTGCTAGAGAAAGGGTTAAATCTCCACTGTCTGAAGGAAATCTGATGTAAACAGAAAAACCTTGGGGACTCACCCCATAGTGGCTTGTTACTCCTGTTGCTGCCCAACAGCTAGTCATACATTCCAAACTTGTTGAGATTCCTGGTGTCTTTGTCAAATTTAAAGAGGATAAATCGATTGTTTGGAAGATTCCGTTGGGGGTGGGGCCCCAAGTATACTGACTCCAATTTGCAGATTCTCCGCTAAAAAATAGTCGGGGTGCTGCATAAAGGATATCAGAAACTACGAGAGTTAATAAACAGAACAATGCAGCTAAACCTTTGATCATCATTAATAAATTTTGAATTTAACCGTTTATTATTGATTTATTATCTTAATCTATCAATTAATTTAAAAGACTTATACAATAATTCCTGGCAAGGGTTGTGAGGCACACATGTGGTAATATTTTCGGCTTTCAAGCTTATAATTTTTGGATATCTCAAACAAGGCTTAGTTGCAACCACTTAAATTGCTTCTCGGAAACTGCGATTCATCCTTTTAGACAAGCTTAGATTTTTTTGTTATAGCATTTAAAACTGTTAGTGAATGCAGTTAAGATTTTGGATATTTTTTTAAAATCAATTAAAGTAGATTGTGGATTATTTGTATTATATTTTATTATTAGTAGCGAGTTCATTTATACCTTATTGTAGCATTACCATCTAAATAGCTCAAGCCTATTAAAGGGCAACTAAAGTACTCAAAAGGGATATATTCCATCCAATATTATACTACGGTATAAACATCATATCCCATACATAAGGATCTGAGATTGTAAGCTCATAAAATAAGTCCAATGTGTTCTAAAAAATAAAATAAATTTAAAGATTGAGATCATTCTGGATATGCCCATATGGTATAATAGCATTACTTCGGAGAAGTGTAGATCCACATTTGATTGTAATTGCTGACTAGGGCTGTCGTGCTTTAACTCACCTCGCAGACCACACTTAGATAATAATCTTTAGAAAAGGCTGTTGCTAATTTTTGGCCAATTAAATATGTCACTGAGCAGTCACAATATCCTGAAGGCTAAGTTGAAACTATTATTGAATTGATTAAATTGGCATCACTATCAGAAAAACCGGTTCCCTTTTAGAGATGGAAAATATAATTTTCATAACTATAATATCCACCAACAGTGTAGCGATAAAACAGGTATGACCATGTAGGTCTTTTAGGATTTATGGAAGTTCTTGAAGCAATATTTGTACCATTTATAGAGTAAACATAATTGCCACTCTCATCTTGACCCCCTTGAATTAGCACTGAATATCTCTCTGTAGTGGTTCCAACATAAATGTTCATTTGAGAAACTATATATTAGATGTGTTTTTGTATATCATAGTCGTAGAGAGATGCTGCGCTGTTGACGAAGCTGATGAAGTTGCTTACTTGATCTTGAGTAACTCCTGAAGCGGTATAATTGGAGAAACCAAGATTGCTTTGAGTTGGTCTGCTGATCTGAAAAGTCAAGGCAACAATCAATATACACTCTAAAAGGGCAATCTTCAACATTTTATTGATAAATAATTATCAATTAAATTCGTTCTTGTCAAATAAATCATGAAAAATGGTTCTTATTAAAATAAGACTCCATAATTTTTTTATTTCATTATTTCCTCATTTTTATCTAACAATTCTTTTTTCAAACAGATCACATCTTTTTTCAGATTATATTCTTAAATGAAAGATAACACTTAGGAACTATCAAACAAAATTGGAGTGAATTGTATCATATTATAGCATCTTCAGGAAGTAAGGAATGCCAAAAAACTTCTAATGTAGATGTGGTTAATAAAGTTTTAAATATTATAGCATTGTCATATGACTTTACTAGATGAGAGATGAAATGATATAGAAGTGGATCCAATTTAAATCCAACCGTTGGACAAGGTCAATGCAATTATTCCTGGAGTGATTAGAACAAAATTTACTTCGTATCATTCGGAAACAAAAGAAAAATAAGAAGCCATAAAGAATCATTTCGGAAGAAAGAAATTTATTCCATGCTTCGGGAATCGCTAAAGTGGCCAAATTTATTTTATCATAAGATGTCAGTTATATTAGCGGAGAATGTATTGGAGTTGTTGGGCATCTTAAATATTAATTTAATAAAAAGTACTCTCGTTTACAATTATATAGTCAACTAATGAATCTTATTTATTGATTCAGATATCATTTCTTCAACAACAGCAATAACAACAGCAACAACCTCTTTGTTTTTTACAGTGAGCACAATTTAAGTGTATTTGCCAACATTTAGGAAAACAATAAGGAAAACAAAAAGGAATGAATCCATAACAACCATAGATGATGCCATGATAGCAACCAACTTCGTTGCATTATACTTCGTTTTAGCCACACTGGTTGCATGAACAACATTATTTAGTTTATGATAGTTTTTTGTCTTTCTATTAAACATTTTTGGAATCGGGTATTTTCCGTTAAATGTTTCTAGCGGTTTCGTCATTGTCCGCGTCGTTATTGACTTTTTATTCTACTTCTTGATTTTGAATAACAATTTAATCTTGCTTAATTTTGTTTTAATGCATCTTCGGTTCCAAATTTTATGGGTAGTCAATATTCTATGCTCCTTCATTCAAAAGCACCTCTTTTCTTTAATCTTAGTTCATTTATTGTAATGATAAATAATTATAATCAAATTATTTCTTTTTCATAAAAACTTATTATAATCCATTTTTAATTTCAGCTCTATTAAGGTGTTTTTCATCCTTCGAATAGAATTCTTTTATATCCATCTAATAACAATGCAGTTTTTATAATATCAAAAAAGAATGTTGGGAATGTATTTTATATAATCTGAAAGGATACAGTCGTCCTCTCGAAAAAATAGCAATAACGAGGTAAAAATCTTATTTAGTCGTAAAATAATGACAGCCTGATCAAATACATGAGAAGCAAAGATCATAATTGCATTGTCTACAACTTTTTGCTTTCTCATCTTTTGTAAACCTTTTATGACAATTATCACAGCTCCAAGGCAAGCAAACCTTTTTGTATTATGTTAGAAAATGCTATTGAGGACACCCCTTTGGTTGAGTGCTCATTAGAATTAAATAATTCCATTCGATAATTTCTTTTGCGGCTTCTCCAAATATAATATAGCTATCTGTTGACTGAGTCAAATATTAAAAGCTTGCTTCTTCCTCTTCTTCATCGCTACTATCAGTTTCGTTGCCATCTCTTTCCTGTGCCTTCTGCCCTTTTCCGATTAATAAACATTTAAAAATGACAGCTCTCTATACTCTTTTTAAGTGTTTACCGCAAATAACACAAGGAATTTTTCTAATCCATTAGGCAATATGAAAACATCCATATCCAAGATTCGACCAGACCCATTAATTATAAGCTTTGCATTCCTTATTTTTACATTTTCCGCAAAGACTTAAACCAGCTTTTATAGTGTGCCATCCACAACTACTTGAGACACTTGAATGTTTTTTAAATTTTTTGATGTTGTGGTCAAAAAGAGAAGAAAAAGACGCAAACTTAAATGTTTTTGTCAAATCATTCGACATTGCTTCAATGATTATAATCAATTTATTTTTGTGGGCTACTTGTAGAGCCCAGGTAAAGCTCTCTAATGTCTATTGTATTAGTTGCTAAAGAAATTCCTTCAAAAACGTGTAGGATATAGGATAGGAAATTAACAATAAATAAATGTTTCCCAATCTAGTTCTAAAATGATTGTAAAATACAATGATGAGTGAAATGTAAAATTGAACGATACGTCAAAGAGCTTCAATAGCATTAAAGATAAAATGGTTAATGATTCGGATCAAGTCTCTAACCTAAGAATTGATTTTAATTTTTTAATTAACTATGTAACTATGTTTGCGCATTTGGTTCTTTTATTTAAAATGCTTCTATCTTGTGACTTTGTGACAATTCATTAAATTTATCAAAATATAAATATTTTGCGAGAGATAATCGTTATTTAATGTACAATAAAAATTGACTTAAACTTTGGGCTGCAATAGATCTTTAAGATGGATCAAGTTTCATAATAAATAGAATGTAAATCATTTTAAATCTGAGCCAGTTGTGGTAATTGTTAAATTATATGCACTTTTATTTAAACCCTTTTAACCATTTGCTCTTCCTTCATAGTATAATTAAAATCCATTGCAATATCTGATTAAAGGTCCGAATCTTAAATAAAGACTATTTTCTCTCCAATACTAATCGACAGGAATAGATTTCAGTTGTTAATTTCTATTGATTGCTTTATGTTGGTGAAGTTGGCCATCTCCAGCGTAAGTATATCCGACCCATGTGAAATCAAGAGGCAAGCCTTATCCATAAGAATACCCGATCAAGTCGAACCGAAAAAAAAACGGTGCTTCCTCGCTCTATAGGAGTTTAAATGTGATAATATCGTTGAGCCCATTATTGTCCAGGAATTTATTTATCTCCAGAGTGATCTTGTTGTGTATAATCCCAAGTAAAAACCAAAGTGCGAGGAACCATTCCCTTGACTTATACAACAGAAAGCATAAATGAAGCTAAATAGTTAATAAAAAATATAAGGTAAAGCATTTTTATCTTTGAATTTATCAGTTAATTATTATACTGTTATGTTTTCAACTATTAATATTTTCAAATGAAGTCAAAGTGTATTTGTGTAGAATGATATATTCAATAAGTTTTATAGTAAAGTATAGAGAAGCTAGAAGAGGAAAAAGAAAAAGAGCATGGGAATCAATGTATAAACGGCAGGAATTCTGATCTTTTTAGATAGTAGATCTCGATCTTTTCATTGAAATATAGTTCCTCGATAAAAAGTTCTGATAGTTTGCACAACACTATTTTTTCGAGTAAATTTAGCTAAATAGACTTAAAATTTTTCATGGTTTCGTATATTATTGATAAGGCTACTGAATCTTACAATAAACTATAATCTCTTTTCCCGAAAGCTTTTATAAATAAACACAAATTGGTTTACAAACGTCGACAATAAATATTCTAAGGGTCAAATAAGATATTAAACCAGCAAAAACTTCATCTTTGTACATTACTTCAAATATATTTGGTTTCTTGTGCATCTTCGACCAATTGGACTCAAAATTTGGCAAATGATCTTTAAAAATAACTTCCCTCTACTGCAAAAGAATCATTGACAATTCTGGAAATACAAATATTCATAAAAATCATTCTTTCGGAAAGATGAGGTACTTCAGCACAAATTTATATTCAATTGCAACAGCAAGTGTTAAATCTCCCTGGTCTCCTGGTGAAGGATATCTGATGTAAACAGTAAAACCTTGAGGACTCACATCATGGTGGCTTGTTACTCCTGTTACTGTCCAGCATCCACCTATACATTCCAAACTTGTTGAGATTCCTGGTGTCTTTTTCAAATTTAAAGAGGATAAATCAATTCTTTGGAAGATTCCATTGCCAAAAAACTGACTCCAGTTTGCAGCTTCTCCGCTAGCAAATAGTCGGGGAGATGTATAAAGAATATCTGAAGCTACGAGAGTTAATAAACAGAACAATGCGACTGAAGCTTTGATTATCATTAATGAATTTTGAATTTGACAGTTATTATTATCCTGTTACTTTAAACGATAAATATTTTTTTTAAAAAAAAGTCTATTTCTTCAATTTTGTAGTCAGATGCACACGGGTCTAACCAAGTTCTAGGATCAACAATACTTACATATTTGTTCAATAGAGTACAATAGTACTATATAACGCGTGATCATCAATCACGACGGGAAGTATAGGTATTAATTTAAAAGATTTATACAATAATTCCTGGCAATGGTTATGAGGTACACATCTGTTAATACTTTCTGTTTTCAAGCTTATAAATTTTGAATGCCCCAAACAAGGCTTAATTGCAGTCACCACTTAAATTGCTTCTCGGAAAGAACGATTCATCCTTTTAAGATAAGCTTACATTTTTTTTATTATTATTGAATTTAAACTATTAGTGAATGCAGTTCAGATTTTGGATATTTTAAAAGGAAAATTACATTAAAAAATGAAATAATTCTGTCTTTTAATGTATATTCAGCTAAGCATCCAAGTATATCAAAGTCAATTTTAACAGGTCCTATAAATTGAATAGATTCACTCCATCTATAATTGTACTGTTAAAATATATTGATGGATTTGCAGCTAACTGGACAATATTTTCTGTTTTTTAGTTGAGTAATTTTATTTGTTTTTACTCTTAAATCTACAATTCAAACTATTAAATTCAAAAGATCATTCTAATTGATCAATTATTGGCTGTGTAATGAATTTCATATTTAACACTATTTAGCAGGAAATAGCAAATACATAATCAAATAAAGTAGCTTATAAATCCAACTAGAAATCCAATAAATCCCAATTTTGGAATGAGATAATATGTTGCTCGATTCATTGCAATTGATTGACAATAACTAAAAAGGCTTTTAGCTGGTACGGATCCGATTTTTGATTGTCTCACTGCCGCAAATGAACCAACTGCGACTCCTATACAGCAAAATCCCATCAGACAAAGGAGAATCAGTATGCATGGTATAATACTTAATCCTATTAAAGCTCCAAACCCTCCATCTTTTAAAGCTTCGAGCAATGGTTAAAAATCTATATCTCCAATAATTTATTGTATTGCTTGAGGAGAGCTTGCCAGTGATTCGAAGAGAGACGAATTTTGTATTTGATTCATTTGATTTCCGACAGTTTATTGTACAGCTTAAATCATTGGTTCTACATCTAAATTTCCGACAGTTTATTGCACTGTTTAAATAGTGCTCGAGGTAGATTCAAAGAGTGATGAATTTTGTATTTGATCCATTTGATTTCCAACAGCTTATTTGACTGTTTAATGAGAATTTGTTAGCCATTCGAAAAGAGACGAATTTTGTAAGATATCCATATGATTAATAATTATACCTTAATTAATTCTTTTTCAATATAACTCAAGATAATACATTTTAATTCTCTGCTATTGAAGAGTTTTTATCCCTTAAATACAATATATATATCCATCTCAAATCCAAAAAAGGAGTGCTAATGTAAAACTCTAAAAATTTAACCAACCAACGAAGAGTGGATAGAACCTTTTTTAATTTCGAAAATATTAATTGTTGGTATGGACCTAATGCTGATAACTCATAGAATCATAGAAATCAATCAGCCTGAATTATAAAATAACCTATTCTAAGCTACTATTTTTTGTTTCATGATCTTTCTTGTAAAACTGTCAAAATTAGGTCACTCAATCCCAATAATTCAACTGATGGAAAAATAGGGGCCAATTTTTAGCATTGGGCTATCATTATGCTGCTGCCAGGCCTGAGATTCTTTCAATTTATCTTTTCCTACTATCAAATGCTGCAATATTAAAAATCAAATCGGCTTCTAGTAAACCAAAGCATTTCATGTGATCAATTGCTATCCATTGGCAGAGAGTTGTTTCCAAAATATATTTTCCTACATTCGGAAAAGCATTCTTTTGCGAATTTCGAGATTATTGCCAAAAGTAAAGACTGTGTCTTATGTTTAATTTTTCTGTATTTTTGATCAATTAGATGATGAAAACACAATTTAGATTTGTTGAGTTCGTTAGTTAACAAAACAAGTAGTCATAGAACAGTTATCAAATGCGCATCGTTGTTTGCATAATCTGGAAATTAATGTTCATGTGAATGGTTTCACCTGAAGCAAGAGTAAGATTTAGTTGCAAATTTGAAGAGTTAACTAACTATGGTTATTTTTGATTGTAAAGTTTCATGGAATAGAGTCGCTTCCTGAAAAGAGAAGGGAGATTACATTATTTTGGTGAACCAAAGATAACAAAATTATTTATTAATATTAGGTCAATTAAAGTTAATTAAATATTACTGAGGTTATCTAAGGATAAAAACAATACAATTTAAATGCTATTAAAATTAGGACATCCGATTCACAACATTTCAAATAGTATCAACGTAACATCTTTTCGAGCATATCTCCAAGTTTCAGGATATCGCCAATGTTTAAACCCATCTATAGGAGTTCTTTCCTTGTAAGTTTTGTAAGTTGCCAACAGTTGATGATTTTATTATTTTTTAAAATATTGCACACTTATTTTGCTCTTTCATTTTCAAGGAATGCTTTTTCAAATTGTGATTCCTCCTTTGGTATTTATTTTATCATTTGCTTGTGATTACTTTTTATTTTCGATTTCGGATGATCACACTTAATGCAATGGAGTTAAAAGAATCCAGGTGTTCGGTATATGAAGCTTTATGTATTTTTATTGCAAGCACAACAAGGTGTACCGCTGAATTATTATTTTTATTTTTTTGAACTAATTAAACGATCGCGTCTGTATGAAGGTGGTTTGCCAAACATACTAATAAATAAGTATAACTAAATACAATCTTGTAAATAAACAAGAAATTATGACTCTTTCATAAATTAAATTTTGATATAATACCAAAATTAATAAATATGAATATGGAGTCTTAAATTTTAAACAACAACTCAAAGATGAATAAAAAATTTCTAATATTCAGGATAGTGATAGTATTGGGCGTAATGTTTGATATCTCACAGAATCTCATTAATTAATCAAATTTAGTTATGCTAACTCATTCCAAACTACCAATTTCTTATGTACTGGCATATTGTAATAAAATATATGAATTACGTATAAAAATCTAATATGCCAATGATAATCAGCCATAAAAGATAGAATAAAAACGCAAACCATTATTTATTCTTCTTTATTTAACCGATTTTGTTGCCCACATTCTACCAGTTGCATTGTTCGAACATCTTCAGTTCATTGATATTTGATATCCACTCCAAGGTTGAGTTTCATTATGGTCCTCTTTTAAAAGACTTGCTTCTTGATATTGACTACTTTGCACCAGTCAAATGCTGGTTTTCTTCTTCTTGATCCCCACATTGTTTTTGGCAATATGCAGATCGGTGGTTCGTGATCATTGAGTTTTAACCT
>Ga0302280_1003255_pt1 | contig 11836 bp, 33 predicted proteins | sample III_Fen_E1_1_FD_198771 | JGI IMG/M metagenome (GOLD analysis project Ga0302280, IMG submission 198771) | Peat permafrost microbial communities from Stordalen Mire near Abisko, Sweden - III_Fen_E1_1 | ecosystem: Environmental > Terrestrial > Soil > Wetlands > Permafrost | place: Sweden: Abisko...
GCTCTAATTAAAAGAACTCTCGCTACTGTGTGAGATTTAAGTGAGTATCTTCCACCATAAACTGCTGCTTCACGCCAATCACTGTTAAATAATCTACGATATTCACTGGGGATTTCCATTATCACTTCCGTTGGGTTTTTCATTTAAAAATTTTACTAGAATAGGCATTAGGACATTTATATTACTTGTCTCTTCTGTTGATTGTTTAGCCTTATCCATTACCCTGTCGTGTATTTCTTTAATAGCGGTCATATCACCTTCTAGGGCTTTTGCTATAAGGATTGGTCTAATTAAAGGTAAAGATTCTCCTAATGCTTCTTTGTATTCTGCAACAAGTTCTTTAGTGGCTTTCTTTATTATCTTGGTTTCTTCAGTATCTGGTTTTCTTCCAGGACCAGGAGCAGTACCAACATCAAATGTGCCATCTTCTTTCCGTTTAATTCCGTTTTCTACGGTTTCTTCTTCCATGTTAAACTAAACCATATATCTTTAGTAAAGCCTTGTTCTCTTCTTCACTTACTGGACTAGCATCGGTGAAGAATTGATAACTCTCTGTATCTTTTAAGAATTGTAAATCTAAACTAGCGTTTCGGTCGGTTGTTCCTAAGTGGTATCTGATTTCTTTACATTTAAGTATGCGTAAAATAGCGAGGTCGTTTTTCTTTTTTTGTTCTAGTGTTGTCATTTTATTCTAATTCTTTGCCACATACAGGGCAAAAGTTAATAAATAAGTATTCTGCTCCATTTATTCCACAATGTTCTTGGTCAATCATATTCCTTGAAATAAATGGAAAATTGGATTCTTCTATGTTTTGACATCCTAAACAATTTTCTTTATTATCTGTTGTCATTTTTTTAATAAATCTTTTAATGCTTCTTCTGGTATTATACCATATCCATATTTTCTGCTTTCCCCGTGTTCATCACAACACCAAGTTTTTTTAGTTGCCTCCCATTTATACATATTATTAAATCCATATAAGCCTTTTTCCAAAGACAAAAAATCCTCACCACAAGATTCTATTAGCTGTGAAAGAGTTGTTTTAGTTTCCATATTGTTTTAAATGTATAGAACTTAATTACGAATAGTATCGGAGGTTTTAATTGTTTGTGTGTCTTTCTTATTGCAAACTCAACCTTATTTGCACAAGAACGACATATCTTTAACTTACTATGAATTGTTTTAATTTCTGGGATGAAAGGAAAGTGTAGTGTCCTTTTTCTAGGATAGAAACTTAACTTGTGGCATTGTTCGCATTTTGAGTATATCATTTCATATTTTTTAAATGTCTACGATATTTTTCACGACCCTTCGTTCTACATTCCTTATGCCAAAAAACTATTTGTCCCCTTGATTGTTTTAATTCTTTTTTACATTGTTGACAGTTCATATAATTAAAAGTTTCTCATTTGTCTTCCTAAAATCTCCAACTGTAAATCTTCTTGAGTGCGTTTTGGTAAATCTATGAAAGTGTTGGTGGTTATGGCTCGTAATGCTATGTGCAACCCATTCTTGAAAGCATTTTTTACTACAACACTTGCATCTATTATGCCACTTTTCCACAAATCTTCAATCTTTCTAGTTTTTGCATTATATCCGTAATCTTTATTTAGAGTATCAAAGCCGAAAAATAAAGTTCCTTTTTCATCTGTATTTTTACCAGCATTTTTCATTATTTGAATCATAGGAGATTTTAATACTTCTCTTAATAAATTAGGAATATCATCAGTGGCAGTAATAGAATCGGCTATATTCAATAAACATTTTCCGCCTCCAACTACGCCACCATACTGCAAAGATAATTGAGCAGAATGAATACCATCAAGGCACTTTAAACGCATAAGACTCAATTCCCCTTCATTCACAGCACCAAGTTTAAGTTTAGCAGTTTTACTTGTGAGCCAAAATACTCGTCTTAAACTATCCTCATCGCCTTTTGCTTTCAAATCAGCTATGTGTTCGGTTAAATCTATACTTGGATTAAGCACGATTTCTTCCTTTTCTATCTCTATTCTATCACAAGTTCCTAAGTCTTCAAAGGTTAAATTCTTAAATGTTTTACCTGTAGCGTCTTCAATTATCGTTGCACCTGTAGCTTTGGCAAAATCTTCAAATACCATATCTTTAAAGATTATCGGGGCTTTGATTACGCAGATATTTAATACTTTGGCTTTGTGAGTAGCGATTAACTTTCGCACCATTTCGTTATCCATATCGGAAGCGAAGATAATTAAATCTTTCTTTCCAGTTGCTACCATTTTTTCTATCAAAGGGCTTATGTCAACTTCGTTGATTTTGTTTTTCGTAACTAGAATAGTTGGCTTTTCATAAATAGCTTTCACTTCCCGTCTGCCCTCTTTGACCGCTTGCTCATCGTGGACAAAAGCTGGGGCAACAAATCCTGTGTTAGTAAAGTGAACTCCGTTGGTGTAAATCACTTCGTCATCAAATGTGCCAGAACTTTCAATGTGGTTGATTATACATTCTGCCCCTTGTTTCTTGTAGACATCGCCTATTAGTTTACCTAGTCGGACACTATCACTAGCCGTTCTAGCTACCGCTTCCACTTCGTCTACTGTAATTGGTCTGGTCTGTTCATCTATCTTTTGCTCTATGAAAGGCCAGAGTTCAGTTAGTTCTTTTTCCCAGTCTATGTTTTTATCTTGGCAGTTTTGTACGCCTTGGAGTATCTCGTCAGTTAAAATACACATAGTTGTTCTACCATCTTTACTACGCTTATTCATAGAATCGGTAGCGTCTTTCATCATATCTACAGCTAGACTTTCTAGTGGGTCTTCACATTTAATGGCTTGGATTATAGAATAGGCATCTTTTGTTTGCTCGTAAAAAGGATAAAATTCACGTTTGATGATAGCATTGCGTCCTCTACCGCCTAAAGTCCCCTCAACTGCAAGTCTGCAAATGTGGATTCCAGTCCCTATACCCCACGAAGCGTTAGTTAAGATGTTTGTTTTTGTTGTGTTAATCATTGTTTTCTAAAATTAGGAAATTCTCTACTAAAGAGGGAATGGAGGGGAAATAATGCTTGGCGTATGTGATAGGCTAAATATATATCGTTGTTTGCTTTTCCATTTATGACTTTAAAATAAACTTGCTTACCGCATAATTCACAGGTTTCTTGCACATAATCACTGTCTTGTCCTGTAATTTCAAATCTGTGATACCAGCCGTTTTCGCACTCGCTATTTTTCCATTCATCTAATCGCATAATTTTCCCAAAAGGAATGGTGAACTTTCGCTGATAAAATGAACTTTCTCGCCATCTATTTCAGGAGATTTTAAGCCCCACATTTCATAAACTACTCTGTCGCCTACTTTGATTTTCTTTACTTCATCACCTATTGCTTGCACTTCTCCATAAAGACAAAGATTTTTATTATCAGATACTAGAATTTGTTTTTTTTCCGCTGGCAAAACAATTAAATTATCTCCTAAAGGTTGTATATTCATAAATTATTCTTCAAGTATTTTATTAACCTCATCTTCTAATGTTTGTCTCCTTATGATTTGAGCGTGGGGTTTTGTAGCATTATAATCCCAAGATGTTGAGTTATTTACTGGAGTAACAGTAAAAGGTTCTTCTTTTTCTTCCCCTAACTTCCAAATATTACGCAGTCTCTGTATCAGTTTTGTTTTCATATGTGGGTGCTTGTCCTACAAAGGGGCTAATAGTTGGCTCAGCTACTGGTGTGGCTTCCACATCTGTTATTTTAGGTGCTTCTGGTTCGCTTGTATCAGGAATAGCTACTTTTTTTTGTAATAATAACATTGGTTCGTCTACGAAAACATTTTTACTTGTTCCGTCTTCATTTTTAACATTTAATGAAACTTTGTTTATCATTACGCTAAAAGTTAAAGATAGCTTATCGCATACTTCTTCTACACCTTTTTTAAATGCTTGTTGGTCTGTCACGCTTGTTTCTTGCAATGAAAATTTTTCCATTTATTTATTAGTTATTGTTAATATGTTCTAATTTTACCATATCCGCTTTTATAGGGCAAGCATTTTTATGCTTTTCGACCGCCTCTTTTATCATTCTCTCCAATTCACACTCACAAATCGCCATGACTTTATGGTTGTTGGGTTTACAGGTTGGTTTGTTGGTGTATTTTGGCATTACTTTCTTTTGTTAATCCATTTATTTCTATCTTCTTCTTTCTTATTTTCACGTGCTTTTAGTTCTTCTGGGGTAAGTAATCCTAATTGTGAACGCCTTTGATAGTCTTTAAATTTTTCTGATAAAATTTGTTTTTGAACTAACTTATTGTGTCTGTCTATTTTATCTTGTAATGATTTAACCCAATTAACAGTTTTAGTGTAAAGTTCACTTTGTTTTTCTGCTGAAAGTTGCACAAAATCTTTTAACTTTGTGTCTTTACCTTTTATTTCGATAATACCAATTTCGATTCTTTCTCGGTCTGTATAATCTTCTGGTTTTTTTGTTTTTGTTTCGCTAATAGTTGTTGGAGTAAGTAGGGTTGTATCTGTTTCGCTATTTGATTTTGTAATTGTAGTTTCCATACTATTTATTCATTACTTTCTAAGAGTTTGATAACTTCTTTAATTGCTGTGTTCCACATTGTTTGGTTTTTATCTTTATATGCCTGTGGTATTAGTAATTTATTTATTTTCTGTATCATCTCCTCCACTGTCTTTATCTTGGTTTCAGCGATGATACTTCCGATAAATCCTTTCAATACTTCTGCTCCAGTTTTACTAATTGGTTCCAAAAAGGAATTATCCATATTTTCATTGGCAGCTTCATCTATTGTCCTCTCCCACCACTCCTGTGTATCAACTTGTTTAGCCATCAAATCTTTCTGCTCTTGGTTCGCCGCTTTAATTACATCCATCATTATCTTTTCTTTTTCTGGAGAGTTTTTAGCACGTATGAAGTCGGAGAAGGATTCTTCTTTAACTGGTGCTGGCACACTCTCTTGGCAATCGAAACAATGATAAGAAACTATGAGTGGTGTATGTTCGCACTCTTTAACTGGTGCTGGGGTAGAAGCATTTACTTTTTCTCTAATATCAGAAGTAGACCAACAATGTTTTTGCAGTGCTTCTATTGCGTTCACTATATTTTCTTCTTGTTTATTCATCTTTGTTATTCTTAGAGTTGATAAAATCTATTATTTCGTTGATTTTTTTAATTGTTTCTTCCATATTTGGAGGTCTTGAAATAACATTTCCATTGTCTAAATATATTTGTGCTCCTAATTTTTCTATCATAATTTTATCTTTCCTATTTAATTCCAATAAATACCTATGTTCTTTCCAAAATACGACCATAATTTTGTTTCTTCGTTTTCGTAATCGTAAAAGTTTTCATCGGGCATTTTTTCAAATTCATCAATAAGTCGCAAGGTTTCAGTGAATACTTCTTTTCTTAACGGATTATTTTCCATCAATCTTGTGTCGGCTAATTCTTTTTGGCAGAATTTCTTTAATGCTGGTATAAATTTCATGAAATAACTATCAAATTCCCAGAATATTCTGTCGTCATAACCTCTTTTTACTCTTTGATATGCCCATTTGATTTGATTAAACATACTTTTATCTTTCCTATTGCTAATGATAAACTTTTTTACCACATCTTACACAACGACCAGATTGTGATTTTATTCCAAATATTTCTTTTAAGTGTCCAAAAAAGAAACATCTCCATCTAAAATTCGGCTTTACTTCAGTTTCTGTTTCCATATTATATTTCTTTAATCTATTAAATAATTTATTTTAATCCCGATAAGCGTCTAACCTTTTTTGCCCTATATCGCAATACTCTTTCTCTTTTTCAATACATATCCAATTTCGTTTTAACATTTCACAGGCGATAGCGGTGGTAAAACTCCCCGCCGCGTTATCTAAAACTAAATCTCCTTCGTTGGTGTAGGTTTTGATGAGGTATTCAAACAGAGCTACGGGTTTTTGTGTGGGGTGGAGTCCATTTGTTCTATTGTTAAACTTTTGATAATTTCTTGGATATATAAATTCACTATTCCCACTTTTCAATCTTTCTTGATGTTTTGGATTTATTTCACTTTCCCCATTGTGTTTTATTTTAGTAAAAGAACTTGTAAGTTTATTTTTCCGTTTATCTTTTTCTTCTCGTTGTTGCATTTGTGGATTATAGAGTGGTATTCCTTTTGAGAAAACTAAACATTCTTCCACATATCGCAAGGGTTGTTTTTTCCCCATTAAAAAATTAGAAGGTTTGTCTTTTATCCAATACCAAGTATACTTAAACATATCAGGATTGCTCATCACCAAAGCACTCGTAAAAGGCTGGCTTGCTGTCAAAACTATCGCCCCGTTATCTTTGATTATCCTTTTGTATTCTTTCCAAAGTGGCTCAAAGGGGATTATGGTGTCCCATTTACACGCAGTAGTTCCATACGGTAAATCGCAAAGTATCATATCTATACTTTTGTCTGGAATATCTTTCATTACTTCTAGACAGTCGCCTTGTATAATTTCTTCTCTCATTCTCTAATTCCACAGATATGTGAGTTAGGTTAAATTACTTTTTTAATTGCTAAAACTTTATAAGAAAAATTCTCATCTTGCTCGTTTAATTTCTTTTCAAATGCTTCTTTTCTTTCTAGTGTTGCCCATTCGTCTGCTTTTTGTGATACTCCACTTATTGTAAATTTTTCAACAATTCCTTCAAATCCTTTATCACCCATAGCGTTCACTAATCCAGCTATTGTTTTATTAGTTCTTTCAATTTCAATTTCAATTTTTGTTTTCATTTTATTTGTTATTGGTTGATAAAAATTTCTCAAACACTTTAATTAAATTATCTCTTTCAATTATATTAGGGCGGATTTTGTCGTCTATCGCTTTAACTCTTTCGTAAATAAAACTTGGCGTAAGAGGGTCGTTAATCGTTCCACCAATCAAAGCTAATCTTTGGGGTAGTGGTAAATTGGCATATTTTCTATAAAATTCTTCTGTTTTCATAACTCCTTATTCTTCTATGTTAATTTAATAATTTAGCAATTCTATTACAACTCCTATCGCAAAACATAAAATGGCGGGAGCAATAAAACTGAATATACTTGTGTCAGGAAAATGATACCATAGTAAAACTCCCCAACTTATTAAAGATATTGTAAATAATGAACCTGCTATCATGTGTGCTATTTTCATTTTCCTTCTTCCAGCTTGCGAGCTGGGAGGACATTAGATTTTAATCTTTTTCTTGAACTGATAATGCTCTTGCGTGCCTTTCCCATTTATCGTTTGCCTCATTATACCAATAAACCTTTCCTAAATTTGATAATCCATACATTTGAATATCATTTTTATATTCTGGTGCATTGTTGATGGGTTTTTCATGGGGGTGTTGGGTTAGTTAGTAAGTTCTCGTTGTAGCTATTTTATATTTACATTGCTCGGCATGATGACCGTTTTTACTAGCACATTCTGAACAATGAAAATGCGGTTCTGGTGAATTACATGTTGAAATATTACAGAATTTAGGATTAAGAATTTCTTTAATAGTTCTAACTTCTTCTGCGGTATTTTTATCAAGCAAGTAATCAGCCAATATAAGCACTGCTTCTTTAATTTTTACTATGTCTTTGTCCATATTTTATATTCCGCAGATATTTAACGCTTCTACGAGTGGATTATCTTTTAATACTACTTCTAATTTTCTTACAACCAAAGCAAACTTGTGTTAATGCCGAATGAAAGGTGCTGTAGATTGCTTGTTGTGTATGTTTTCCCTCACATTCGTCAATCTGTTTCATTAAATCTTCTTTTTTAGGAACATACTCATAATCAAATTGTGTTTTCATAGTTTTATACTTTTTTATAGACATAGAACACACCATTTATATCTCCCCATAGACCATAGCCTTTTTGCCACACTTCCATTCTTTTTTTAATATGAGTTTTATGTTTTTCTGCAAGTGGTAATCCATCGCAAATAAATATTCCTCTAGTGTATAAAGCGGTATCCCAAGCGGCATCCCCAGCGGCATCCCCAGCGGCAGCCCCAGCGGTATCCCAAGCGGCAGCCCTAGCGGTATCCCAAGCGGCAGCCCCAGCGGCATCCCCAGCGGCAGCCCCAGCGGCATCCCAAGCGGCAACCCAAGCGGCATCCCTAGCGGTATCCCTAGCGGCATTCCCAGCGGCATCCCCAGCGGCATCCCAAGCGGCAACCCAAGCGGCATCCCCAGCGGCATCCCAAGCGGCAGTCCAAACGGCAGCCCAAGCGGCATTCCCAGCGGTATCCCTAGAGACATCCCTAGCGGCATCCATAGCGGCATTCTTAGCGGCACCCCTCGTTTCAAAAAGTTTCCATTCCTTTTTAGGTTTACCGTCTGGTTTTAACCAAGCAATATCTTTTAAAGTAGCAATCCATCCTTCACAATCAGTCCACCATTTAGGGTGTTTTACTTCTTTGAGTAGTCTAACTTTCCTTGCTACACACTTATCTTCTTCCCAAGAAATAATATCCTCTGCCTCTGCTTCATAAACAGAACAACCCCATTTATACCACTTAAATCTTTCAGTAGTTAAATGAATACCCTTTTCGCAGATTTTTAAATCACCTTTTACTTCATGCCATGCTCCTGGATTACCATTTTTAGGCAAAGACCATTTTAAATCTCCACCATGACAGGATGCACCATTTACTAAAATTTTATAAAGTTTCTTTTCCATTGTTTTATTTATTATATTGGGTTAGGGTCTAAATTGATAAATACTATTCTTTACTAAATTCCATACGCCAGAGGTTAGTTCTACTTTGGCGGATTTTTCAAACTTTGGCAGTATCGGAGAAGTGTCTTGTGCCGCCCACGCCACCAAACTTTCTTTTTGGGCACGCTTTTCTATTTCTTGTTGCACTGACCAATTTTTTTGATTGAACATGGCTAGGATAAAGTTAAACCATAATGATTAGCGACTATTATTAATAATATAAATCCTAGAACCCAGCACGCAATTAATGTTTTCATAGACTAATTCTATCATACGCTAGTTAAGAGTCAAATCTAAAGGGGGGATAACTTCACCCTTATTTTTCAATGCTTTTTTTGCAATTCGGGCGTCTACCATCATTTTTCCGTAATCGCTTCTCTTCTTTTTACCTATTTTATCCCATCGCTTTTTTGCCATTGCTTGAGCGTGTTCGTCTTTTGGTTTATCTGTTTTTTTCATAATTGTATTTCAATTCTAGGATTTTTCTTGTCCTTATTTTTAATTATTAAAAGTGATTGTATCTGTGAATCGTCTTCGTAAAGTATCCCAGAAAGTGAGTCAAGCAGAATTTTATTATAATTGTCTATGTCTCGCCTTCTATCATCACCAAAAAATAACTCTACTCGTAAATCTATATCGTTCGTCTTTGGTTTACCTTTGTACTGTGATTTTATCTGCCATTGGTAACTTTCTTTTAACTCTTTTCCCTTTTGGGTCATGTACATTATATGCCCATGCCTTCTGTAAACTGTGTTCGTGGTGCAAGGATTACCTTTTAATATAAATTCCATACTTTGCGTTCAATGTTTCTCTTAATTTTTTGTAGTCAATCGCCTTTGAATACTTTTCTAATTCTTGGTCTGTTGCTCGGTTTAACATAATCCAGTCGCACTTTTCTTTGTGCTTCGTAATATTTCGGTGAACAAAATCGGCTAAGGGCAAGATACAAAATTTTTCATTGACTCTTTTGCCACCAAACTGTAAGTTGTGATGCCAGTCTATTTTCACTGCGTTTTTAGAAAGTCCAGTGATGCAACATTTCTCGTAAAACTTATCGTTCGCCATTTCTTCTCTTAGTTTTGGCGGTATTGGTGAAGTTAAACTCATATTTCTTTACTTAGTGAATAATGTTAATCTAAAATAAAGTATCTTTTTTTATTAAGCGATAGTGACAATTTTTGCCAACCCCTTCTTCCATAAATATTGTCTCAATGTTTAGCCCTTCACCCCTTAATCTAAAAATAATATCTCCGAGTCTCCACATTCCGTTTTGAATCGCCCAGAGATTTGTTACTTCTCCTTCTTTTTCTAACTTTGATTTAATTATTTCTTTTTGGCTGGTTTTCATTTTAGTTTATCAAACCCTATAAATTTAATAGTATTTCCTTCTTTTTTAAATTTAATAGGATATTTTTTATCTAATCTTTTTTCATTTAAAAGATTTTTGGAAATTCTTAATATTTCCTTGTCTAAATAATTTATTGTTGCTTTCATCTTGGTTCTTCTAAACTTTCTAAATATTCTTTAATTTGTGGTTGCGAAGGAAAATCTATCTCTACTCCATGCTTTTCACCGATTATCTTTGCAAGTTGATCATATACTTTGCTAACTTCGCTAGTCAATAATTCTGATGTGTGTTCTTTACCTAACATTGCTTTTTGAAGTGGTTTCCATAAATCTCTTTTTATCATTTCGGGCGTCCACCAAATTTGGTAATTTTCTTTTAAGATAAGTTTTGCATCGAGTCCGAGTTCGTTCAGGTTGTTACTAAGCATTTCAAATAGCTTGTGAACTGCTTTGTTTTGCTGATTTGTACGTTTTTTAGGTTGTTTGGTATCGTTATCCATTTTATTCATCAATTCTTCACCTTGGGGCTTGTAGGGGCTTTAAAATGGAATATTTGACTCGTCTATTACATCATCTTCAACTGTTTCTTCTTGTTTGGTTAATTTCAGTAATTCGTTTAAATCTTTCTCTTTAACTATCACATAACCTTCTCGACTTTTGCTAGTGTCTGTGTGGTCTGTGTAGGTAGATTTCATCTCACCAGAAAGCCAGTTTTTCTTTACTCCGTCTTTTTCCCAAGTTCTTGCCCAAAGTGAAGCAACAAATTCTCCTTCTTGGTCACCTTGATTTTCTTTTGCCTTGATGTAATGAGTTGGCATTTTATCTTTTGGGTCTTTTGCCTTTACTGTTTCAATAAATTTATATATTTTCATAATTAATATTCTACGTCATCTTCTAATGGGTCTACTCCGTTTTCTTTGTTCTCTGCATTCTTTGCTTGGTATTCTTTTTGAGTTGGTTTTTTCCCGCCATAACTTGTCTTTTTAATTTCATCTATGCTTGCAATACTTTCAATGACTCCAATGCCCATGAAGGCTAAGGCACGACCGACTGCAGAAGTCTCCGCATTCTCCAAAGCTGATGTTTTGTTTATGTAACCTTCGCCCCATGTTGCTTGTGAGTAACCAGTAAAAGTTTGTTTTTCGTTCGGCTTGATTATGGCTTTGATAATTACATCATCGCTATCAGTTGGGCTAACTAATTCTGTGGTAATACTGCCTTCGGGGTATTGTTCGTTAAAATATAAAACTCTATCTGCTACCAAGACGTAAGCCTTACCCTTAAAATCTATTGCTTTTTCTTTTAATGATTTATCCATTTTATTTATTTGTTTGTTTTGATAATTCGTCAATAATATTTAATGTAGTTTCTTTAGCAACATATTTTCCATAACTTTCGCCAAAATCAATAAGTTCCTGAACATCTAATTTTTCAAACCAACTTTCAGATAAACTTTCATAATTATCTTTGGTGATTGCCATACCACCTATCTCTCTTAAATCCATAAACTTTTCTTCTAGAAACTCTTCAAATGTTTTCATGTTAGTTTTCATTCTCTGCTTCCCATTGTAGTTTTTCTTCGACCTCGTTTTGTTTTCTTTCTTCGTAAGTATCTTCTAAACATTTGCAAACAACTTTTATATTCATATATTTTTTATCTATTCCCCAACTCGTGAAAGCCAGGGATAGATTTTTAAAAACTTGATAAGTGCGAAATCTTATTAACTCAAGAGCTTTCGGATTTCTAGGTT
>Ga0302280_1003256_pt1 | contig 11836 bp, 9 predicted proteins | sample III_Fen_E1_1_FD_198771 | JGI IMG/M metagenome (GOLD analysis project Ga0302280, IMG submission 198771) | Peat permafrost microbial communities from Stordalen Mire near Abisko, Sweden - III_Fen_E1_1 | ecosystem: Environmental > Terrestrial > Soil > Wetlands > Permafrost | place: Sweden: Abisko...
GCAAACTATTATTAGTCAATCTATTCTGTAATTTGATGAAATTATCATTATCTAAACTTGTAGTAAGAAAATTTATTTCTTTAGTCAAATTTTGTTCATAAAATAGTTCTTTATATTTAATGTCTTCGTTGAGCAATAAATTCTTATATTTATTATTTGACATAAATAGTTCTGCATCTTTTTCCATTAATAATTCTATTGCTTTACTTGTAAGATTTAAAGTAAAATCATTGACAAATTTTGAATCACCTAATGTAATATATTCTATATCAAACATTTTGTTAGTCTTTTCTATTAATTCACGAATTTTAAATAGTCTTTTCCTCGGATTCTGATATATGTCACGAAGAGTTTTTTCAACATAACATGGAAAACCAACAATTTTTTCCGATAAGATTTGATAAAGTAAAGTACGATCATCAATTTCAAGGAAAGACTTAATTTTTTCTATAGGCTCAATATGTTCATTGTTAACTTCAAGTTGTTCAATTATATTAAACAGCTCATTTGTATTAATTTGATCATCTCCTCTTTCATCAATATGATTTGAAACTGTCCTAACAAATTCGTAGATATCAATTTTTTCTATTATTTTCTGTGAATATTTCTGATTACAATATATTGAATCTGATACATCTGATGGAATTGAGTAGCTTGTATTGAAGAATGTTGACTTTTTTGATTTTCGCCTAAGATCTTTTTCTATCTCTATTAGATTTTTCTCCAGAAGAATATCAAAATCATTTTTAAAATTCAAAGTGTCTATATAACTTATATCTAGAAATCTAATAATATCACGCAAATCTATTGTTTCTTCTTTTACCTGCAGAACAAAAAAAATTGAAAAAATAATCGCCTGATTTGTGGCCACATCAAGATAATTAGAAAGGTCAAAGAGAGGTTTTTTTAACTTCTCAATTACTTTATCATTTAATTTAGAATTCTCTAACTTCTTAGTAATTTCAGTTATTGTTTTTACTACATCAAACTTTACTTCATTTGAACTTTCCATAAACATAATATCGGATTTTACTATAAAACTCATTTGCAATTTTAATTACAAATGTAGCGATATAATATGACATGTGAAAGGATGTACAACTTAAAAGTAGCTTTAAAAGTATATATTAATACAAGCATGTATTAGTATAATACGACATTCTCAATATTGCAAATGATTTTCTGAAATAAAAGGATAATGTCTGATTTTATATTTTTCAGGTATTTTTTGGAAGTGATTGTTAAGCAACTAAATATGAAGAGAAGGTATGGTAAAACAAACAGGAAATTTACTTTATTATTTTCATTAAATCTTCCAGATCGTTGATGCAATTTATTTTATAGATCTTTTCTTTATATTCTATAAAGCCGTTTAATTCATTTTGTTTTTCTGAGCTTTTAGCAAATAAGTCAACGACATCAACTTTTAAGATATTCGCTATTTCTTCAAGACGTGATAATGTCGGATTTCCATTTATACTACTATATAAGTTAGTCCTATGAATTTTTAACTCATCAGCTAATTGTTGAATTGTCATGCCCCTATCTTTCAACAATTTTTTAATTATAAACTTTTCCATAAATGTAGTTTTCTGCAAATATAGTCATTTGTTATATATTACTATAACATAGTATTAAATACGACATAATATATTATGATTATTATTTAAAAATTATTTTTATATGTCACATTATATCGCTACATTCGTATGATGAAGACGAACTATAACATATCACTTGAAAGAATTTTACGAAAAAAACATTCACTTCTATAAATAATGATTGTTTTCAGATAAATAACAGATATTTAATCAGTTGCTATTAATTCAGAAAAAAATAAAAAATAAAACATTCACTTATAACTCCAAACAAACAAAACTGAACATATTATGAGTAAAAAATATAGTAGCACAACAGCCGACTTTCTCGAATGGTCAGAAGCAATAAATTTAATCCACAAGCTAGAAAAAGCTGAAGAGTGGAAAATGTCACTTTTTGTGGCAGTCTCAATATTTTTTGGTTTAAGGGTATCCGATACCTTATCTTTAACATGGGAACATATTCTGGGAAAAGACGAAATTGAAATTCTTGAGAAGAAGACAAAAAAGATTCGTAAGATTAAAATCAATACTCAATTAAGTATGCACATAAGGAATTGCTATGAAAATATTAAACCAAATAAATTATCTGACCCTATTTTGCTGAGCCAGAAAGGTTCAGTGTTTTCACTTCAGCGTTTAAATGTGGTAATGAAGGAATGGAAAACAAAATACAAACTCAATGTCAAAAATTTCAGTTGCCATAGCCTACGAAAATCCTTCGGTCGCCAAATCTATAATCAATCAGGTGAAAATGCTGAATTGGCTTTGGTGAAGTTATCAGAAATCTTAAATCATAGTTCGGTAGCTATTACCAGAAGGTATTTAGGATTGAGACAAGAAGAAATAAACGATGCCTACAACTTATTGAGCTTTTAAGAGTTTTTCATATTATCATATTGAACAAACCCAGTACATTTCTGTATTGGGTTTTTTATTTTAACTTGGATTGTAAGACCTCACTCATTTGAGTACCTGTACAAAGACTTTGAAATAAAAAATTGCTATTCAATTATTTTAACAAGAATAATCACTTTCTTTCGTAAGCAACACATTTCAAATCCACAAACTTGTTACGAATAATAAGTCTACAACTACTAAGGCATAATTCTTTTTAGGATTTCAATAAATATCTGTTACTCTTGGAATTTCAATATTCCCCAAAAAATCCTTTTTAGTGAATTATTTATCTGATATTTTCCATAAAAGTAAAACATTGTTAAGAATAAATTGTATTTTTGTAGTATCTATGATAAAATCCGATTGTTATGAGTACTGCAATTGAAAAACATTTAATAGGACTTACGGGTGAATATCTTGTTGCTGGAATGATGAGCCTTAAAGGCTGGGTCGCAAGTCTTACATTAAAAAACTATCCTTCAGTTGATATTTTCGGTTTAAACCCCACAACAGATGAGACTATCAGTATTCAGGTTAAGACTACCCGAAACACCAATAGTTATCAGGTAGGTTTACGACACGACCAAAGAAATCAAATTCATCAAATTATCAAATGCCCTTATGTATTCGTTCATATTGATATGAATGATAATATTCGATACTTCTTACTTTCCAAAAAAGAACTAATCAATATTATAGAAATTACGGATGATGATTATTTCAACCAGGCAAGAGCAAAATCAATTCAAACAAATTATCCAATTGCAATTAGTTTAAAACACTTAGCAAGTTTTGAAGATAAATGGGATAGTTTATGGGTGAAATAGTGTTTAAAATCAATTAATATCTAACAACAATAATATAAAAACAGTAGAATGATTACAGGTGATGTAAAGAACAAGATTGATGGTATTTGGAATACTTTTTTTAGTGCGGGAATAACTTCTCCGCTCACAGTTTTAGAGCAGATGACATACTTATTGTTTATCAAACTACTTGACGACAGTCAACTTAAGAAAGAAGCCAATGCCAAAATGTTTAGTGTGGAAGTGAAAGATGCGGTATTTAAAACAGGTAATTGGTTGAACCCCGAAACAAACAAAGAAGTTCCTTACAATAATTTACGTTGGAGTGTATTCAAAAACTTTGATACAAATTCAATGTTATCCACAGTTCGTAACGACGTGTTTGTTTTTATTCAAAACATAAGTACAGGAAAAGATAGTTCTTATAGTAAGTTTATGAAAGACACTATCTTTATGATTCCAAACGAACGGTCATTTGCACGAATTGTAGATGGAATCAACGACTTGGATTTAAACGATAAGGACTCAATGGGTGACGTGTATGAGTACATTCTTGGTAAGATGGCTGCTAATGGTACAAACGGTCAATTCCGTACCCCACGACATATTATAAGAATGATGGTTCAATTACTAAAACCAACATTGAAAGACAGAATATGTGACCCTGCCATGGGATCGGCTGGTTTTATTGTTGAGTCGGCAAGATACACCACCGAAAACTACCATTCCGAAATACTGAAAAAAGAACAAGGTGAACATTACCGTAATACTATGTTTTACGGTTTTGATACCGACCAAACTATGCTCCGAATTGGGGCAATGAATATGATGTTACATGGTGTTGAAAATCCTAATATTGACTGGCGTGATAGTCTATCAGATGATAATACCGACACCGATTTATATACCAAAGTTTTTGCCAATCCACCTTTTACAGGTAGTTTGGATTACGATGCGGTGGATAAAAGTTTATTGACCATTGCCAAAACAAAAAAAACAGAATTACTTTTTATTAGTCTGTTTATCCGAATACTGAAGCTGGGTGGAAGGTGTGCTTGTATTGTTCCCGATGGTGTGTTGTTTGGTGGAAGTAACGCCCCCAAAGCGATACGACAAGAACTGATTGAAAACCAACGGTTGGAAGCGGTTATTTCTATGCCAAGTGGTGTATTTAAACCTTATGCGGGAGTTTCGACAGCCATTTTGATATTTACCAAAACCAATGCAGGTGGAACCGATAAAGTGTGGTTTTATGATATGAAAGCCGATGGTTACTCACTTGACGACAAACGAAACGAAATTGCAGACAACGATATACCTGATATTTTAGCACGGTTTGCCAACTTGGAAGCTGAAGCCGACCGTACCTCACAAGAACAATCGTTCCTGATAACAAAATCAGAAATAGTGGAAAATGATTACGACCTTTCGATAAACAAATACAAAAAAGTGAATCGAGTGTTAGTGGAGTATGAAAAGCCCGATATAGTATTGGCACGTATCAAAACCTTACAGACAGAAATTGACAAGGCGATAACGAAATATGAATCTTTAATCTAATAATTCCAATCGAAATGATAAACAAAGAAGGTTGGAAGAAAAAGAAGTTAGGGGACATTTGTACTACAACAAGTGGAGGAACACCAAATAGAAGCAACGGTTCATATTTCAATGGAACAATACCTTGGGTTAAATCAGGAGAGTTAGACAAAGGTTTGATTCTTGACACAGAAGAAAAAATCACAGAAGAAGCTCTTAAAAATTCGAGTGCTAAAGTATTCCCTAAAGGAACATTACTAATTGCTTTATACGGGGCGACTATTGGAAAACTTGCATTTCTTGGTATTGATGCTTGTACAAATCAAGCTATATGTGGAATCTATAAAAATGACAATATAGACTCAAATTTTCTATATTATTTTTTATTTTTCAAAAAATCAAGTTTGATAGATAAAGGTATTGGAGGAGGACAGCCGAATATAAGTCAAGGTATTCTGAAAGATTTAAAAATCCCTGTTCCCCCACTTCCAATTCAACAACAAATAGTTTCCGAATTAGATACTTTAAACGATATTATCAGCAAGAAGAAACAACAACTTGTCGACTTAAACAAACTGGTACAAGCCACTTTCTATGATATGTTTGGAGATTTACATAGTAATCCAAATAATTTTGAAGTAAAAACGTTTAATGAGATTTTTAGTTTAATAACTGATGGTACACACCAAACACCAACTTATACTGATGATAACATAAATGGTTTTAAATTTTTAGGTATAGGCGGTTAGACCGCAGGATTATATATCTGTATTTAAACGTTTTGGCTCATACTCAACCATTCTTTTAAGTAAGGTATCAAAGATTGTGTCCATATTATTGCGTCTATTGTATCTAAAATGATATTCCTCAAGATAGCCTTGTAATCTTTCCTTACTGCAATGGTGGTGTATTCCTCTTAACCAACCTTTCAAATTCATTATGTGAATATGCATATCAGGCTGATTTTTCCCTTTGTTCGAAGGAACTTGTTTTAACTTTTTATAATCATTTTTTAATGGAATATATCCAGTCCATTCATCTGTAACAACATCGGCATCCTTTGAAATATGTGCTTTAAAAAAAGGAAGAAATGAAGCGCTAGAAGCATTCTCAATGATTTGTGCGTATGCCCTGCCAACTCCATCAATTGGCAACTTTTCAAGTGCCACTATTACCAATTTTTTCTTACCTTTACTTCGACCCTTTTTTTGTTCTTCTTCTCCGCCAATGAAACATTCATCAACATGAACTTCCCCTGTAAGTGGGTAGTTAAAGCTACTTTGCATTGCTTGCTGAACTTTCCATTTGAACTCCCAACAAGTCTTCTGGCGTTGTTCAAATTCATTTGACAACTCTAATGAGGACATCCCTTTCTTCTTTGTACTAAGTCGAAATGCAATGTGAAATGCGATTTGAATAGGAATTTTGCACTTGTCAAACATTGTTCCTGAAGTAGGACTTTCATCATAGCCACACTTTACACATCTTCGGGAATGAGGCTTTACGCCAGAGCAATAACCTGTATGATTGCACTTCTTGCAATGATAACCATTCTCCCATTTAATCTCTGAAAGGTATTTATAGCAGGGTTCATCTTCATGAAACCTGAGTGTGAACTTTATAGAATTTAATCCTAAAAATTTGTCTCTTGTTTCCATCTGACAAAGGTAAAATCTTTTGTCAGAAAACCTGCGGTCTAAGCGCCTATACCTATAAATTTTTATCTTCAAAAGATGTTGTTAGTGGAAGTATAAATTGGTCGAAAATCAAATATATACCTGAAAGTTTGCATCATCAATTATACAAAAGACTTACACCTCAGAAAAATGATATTTTATTGGCTAAAAATGGAACAACTGGCGTATGTGCATTGGTTGAAAATGATGAGGTATTTGACATATATGTAAGTTTAGCATTATTAAGACCAAAATCCAACTATAATGTAAAGTTTTTGGTTAATAGTATTAATTCAATTGAAACAAAAAGACAATTTAACTCTCATTTAAAAGGTGTTGGCGTTCCAAATTTACACCTTTCAGAAATCAAAAAAACAAAAATATTAGTGCCCCCAATATCTATTCAAATTCAATTCTCTGATAGAATAGTATTAATTGAGGGACAAAAACACTTGATCAACAAGTCGATAGACGAAGTTCAACACCTTTTTGATTATACAATGGATCGTTATTTTAATTGATATTACATTGAAACGGAATTTGGTTTTTGATTGAATTTGAAAAAATAGATTTGATATGAGAAACTTCGATTACCTGAAAGACAATGTTGATTTTGAAACACTTTATTTGTTTTGCAACGATGCAGAAATAAACCAATTGTCCGACTCCAATAAATCGGCTTTAAGCAGTCGTTTGGCATTGGAGTATCTAGTAAAGTCAATTTACCTTATCAAACAAATTGAGTTTAACGAAAAGGCTTCATTGTTTGAGTTGGTTGATGGGGAAGATTTCAAAGCTTTTGTTGGTGATGATAAGCTGATGATGGCTCTTCATTATATTCGTAAGGCTGGAAATAATGCTGCTCACACTGCCAATGTTACAAAGAAAGAATCATTCTTTTGTTTACTCAATCTTCATGCCTTTGTTGGGGCTGTATTGTCTAAATTAGATGTCATTGATAGTTATCCACTATTTAACAAAGAATTTCTGAATTCAAAAGCCGATGTTCATATTGCCCCACCTGCTAAAGCAGAACCAGACGAAAAAATTATAAGGAAATACGAAGGAAAGATTGACAAGAAAGATACACTAATTGTCATGAATCCTGAATACTTTACTGAAGCCGAAACACGCAAGTTTTATATTGACCAACAGTTACATGAAGCTGGGTGGGAAGTGTTGGATTCGGAAAATAACAAAGTGCCTTGTAAAGCTGGTATTGAAATTCGTGTTGAAGGAATGCCAAACACAAAAGAGGAAGGATTTGCCGACTATGTTTTATATGGAAGAGATGGAAGCCCATTGGCAGTTGTCGAAGCTAAAAAAACAAGTCACAGTCCGATAAAAGGTAAACACCAAGCCACACTTTATGCCGATTGTTTGGAGAAACAGTATGGAATCCGACCCGTGATTTACTATACCAATGGTTATGAGTTAAATATAATTGATGGACTGGGTTATCCAAACAGAAGATTGTTAGGCTTTCATACCATTGCTGAGTTAGAATTGCTTATTCAGCGTAAAAGCAGACAAAATATAAGTGACTTCAAGATAAACGAAAGTATAGCAGGAAGATATTATCAAAAGACTGCCGTTACAGCCGTTTGTGAGCATTTTAACAGCAAACACCGAAGGGCATTGCTTGTAATGGCTACAGGTACAGGTAAGACACGTGTCTCTATTTCTCTGGTTGAATTGTTAATGCGTAATAAATGGATTAAGAACGTTTTATTCCTTGCTGATCGAACTGCATTAGTAAGCCAGGCTAAAAAGAACTTTGCAAAATTGCTGCCACATGTTCCAATTTGTGTATTGTCAGATAATGAAGGTGATAAGGATATGAATGCCCGTATCATTTTTTCAACTTACCAGACCATGATAAACTACATTGATAAGGATACAAAGGACTTTACAATTGGTAGGTTCGATTTGATTATTATTGATGAAGCTCACCGTTCCATTTTTGGGAAATACACTGCTATTTTTGATTACTTTGATTCTCTGCTGGTTGGTTTGACTGCAACACCAAGAAGTGAAGTGGATAGAAGCACTTATGATATGTTTGAAATGGAACAGGGTGTTCCTAATTTTGATTATGAATTGGAAGAAGCCGTAGCTGACAAATATCTTGTTCCATACAATGGAATCATCCGACATTCAAAACATCTTCAAGCAGGTATAAAATACAAAGACCTTAGCTTTGAAGAGAAAGAACAACTTGAAAAAGTATGGGAATACGAAGCAGCCAGGAAAGCCCTTGATGGTACTGAATTCAAAAGAGATATTCGTGGCGAGGAAATGTTCTCTTATATCTTTAATCAAGATACCATTGATAAAGTATTACAGGATTTAATGACTAATGGTTTGAAAGTTCAAAGTGGTGAACGTATTGGCAAAACAATCGTTTTTGCATACAATCATGCTCATGCAGAACAAATCACTGAGAGATTCAAAACCTTATACCCTCAATATGGAGCTGATTATTGTGTGCTAATTGATAACTATGTAACTTATGCCCATGACCTGATTGAACGCTTTGAAATACGGGATAAAGATCCACAGATTGCTATTTCTGTTGACATGCTGGATACTGGAATAGATGTACCAGATATATTGAATCTGGTATTTTTCAAAATCGTACGGTCGAAAATAAAATTTCTTCAAATGATTGGTCGTGGTACACGGTTATCAGAACGAATCTTTGGAGATGATCAGGATAAAAAAGAGTTCTATATATTTGATTTTTGTGAAAATTTTGACTACTTCGATAAGAATCCAAATGGTTCGGTACTCAAGACAACTCAATCTCTTACAGAACGAATCTTTAATATAAAAACCGATATTGCATTTGAACTCCAGTCGTTGAGATTCCAGGAAGATGATTTTGCCAGGGAATATCATTTACAGATTAAAAAAGAAATTAGGGAGCAGATAGGTAATCTCAATACGCAGCGGATTGATGTACGGAAAAGCTTATCGTATGTTGATAAATATAAACTGGAAATCGTTTGGCAATACATATCTCAATTGGATGTACTGGAAATTAAGAACCATATTTCTTATCTACTTACCCCAATACAAGAGGATGAAAATGCGAAAAGGTTTGACATGATGGTTCTTATTATTGAGTTGTCAATGCTTGATGATTTGACTAACCCCATTAATACTAAACAGAAAATTGTAACCATTGCCGAAATTCTACAAGATAAGACAACAATTCCCCAGGTTAAAGAAAAGATTGAAGTAATTAAGGAACTTTTGACAGAGAACTTTTGGAAAAATCTTACTCTGTCGGATCTTGAACGTATAAGAATTGAGTTAAGAGACTTAATGAAGTTCTTAGTTGGTGAAAAGAAAGCCACATTTACGGTTGATATTGAAGACGTAATTGAAGATGGTGGAATAGCAAAAGGTATTGTAATTGTAACTACTTACAAACAGCGTATATTTGACTACCTGGCAAATAACCTGGCTACAAATAAGACTATACAAAAGATTTTAAAGATTGAGAAAATGGAAAGAAGTGACATTCTTGAACTTGAAAATATCCTATGGAAAGATCTTGGCACAAAAGAAGATTACGAACGATACACAAAAGATATTTTTTCAGGTGGAAATGTAGCAGTTTTCATTCGTTCTATCGTTGGAGTTGACAGAGAAATTGCAGTTAAGAAATTTAGTCAATTCCTTTCTAATAACACCATTAATTCTCAACAACAAGAGTATGTAAAAACCATTATCAATTACGTATGTGAGAATGGTGATATCACCCGTGAGGTTATTGCCAATGAGTCACCTTTTGATGGATTTGACTGGTTCAATGTATTTGGTAATAATGTGAATGTTATTCCAAAGTATGTGGATGAATTGCATGGAGTAGTAGTGGTGTGATAATAAAAAAATATGTTCTAAAAAATATGTGCAATTAAACTCAATAAAATAATCTATTTAATATGGAAGCATTACAAAGATTCATCTCAGAGTTAAAAATTATTCGGGATAAGCATTTTAAAGAAATGATATCCGAGTATAAAAATAAATACACTGGTACTAATTATTGGAATGGAGAAGAACTGAAAATTGATAATATTATAGATATGTTTATTTATCTTTCTGAAGATAAAAAAAGTATTGAAATTACAAATTCAAATTTCATAGAGAGTATGAAGTTCTCTTATCTACTGTATTTTTCAAGATATCATCATGTTGCAAAGTATACAAATGGAGGTCTAGATTTTCTAGGGTTTTTCAATGAAAAATATGAGAAAATTGATAAAATAAATATTCATAATTTTGATATTGTTGAATGTATTGGCACTTGCAATTTTGATGGTCTAAGGAAACCAACTTTTAATTTCAATTTAATACATGAATATGGAAATAAACATTCATCGTTAAGAGGAGATATTCTAGTTCCAAGAACTTGCCAAAAAGCCTTAGATAGTGTTTGGGAATTAGAAGAATTTTATATCAGCTTCTATGAAAGAATTATTGAATCACCTCCAAGTGCAAGTGGATACAAATGATATTAATTTTATTTCATATTTATACTTTTAACCTTTTAAGTTAGACTGACACACTCAAATGAGTATCAAAACAATGTTTCAAAGATTAAATTGATACATTTTTAAAATGACACAAATGTAGGTGCCAGCAATGTTGTAGGCATTTTTTTTGATGTAATACCAGGTAATAGTGTTTCGGTTGGTATTTTAATATTCACATTAAAAGTACGTGAATATTATTAAGAAAAAAAATGAATGAAGTCTCAATCAATTTATAAAATGTTATATTTGTAATTACCTAATTTTAAAAGTGCTGATATTAACAAAAGCATTGTTGCTGATGAATAATTTTTTGTCTGGTAAAAGCAATGAGCAATATTATTCCTTAAATTCATTCCATTAGATGTAAAAATAAATTTAAAAAGGGCAATATCATCTTCAGGTACAAGATTTTTTAGTTTTGCATTGTCCAATAATTTATCAAAAGAAATTCTTGCTTGCGTACCGTCATCTTTAAATTCTATTATTTGAGCACCAATATTGCGTGAAAACTCACGTAATAGTCCTTCAAATTTTATCACTAATGAATCAATGGCTAAAATATATCCTTGATTATTATTTTTGTTTGTTTTTAGGTCTATTTCAAATTGAATAAAAAAACTTAAAAGGGCTGGTGATAATAATTCTAACCAATTAAAACCTTCAACCTCACCGTCTGCATTTGTAAATGTAAAATTCTGTCCATACCAAGTATGATTTTCAAAAAACTCAATTAGAGATTTAAAAGAGATTTTACCATTTTTAATTCCTTT
>Ga0302280_1003262_pt1 | contig 11826 bp, 14 predicted proteins | sample III_Fen_E1_1_FD_198771 | JGI IMG/M metagenome (GOLD analysis project Ga0302280, IMG submission 198771) | Peat permafrost microbial communities from Stordalen Mire near Abisko, Sweden - III_Fen_E1_1 | ecosystem: Environmental > Terrestrial > Soil > Wetlands > Permafrost | place: Sweden: Abisko...
CTTTTGACAGGAGATTTATAAAGTTAAAATGCTAATTTGAGGGAATTATTGATGGAAAGTTCAGTCGAGTTGTAGAAATGCAAAAACGAGTTTATCAGTCTCGCAAGGGAAAATACTCAGTTATTAGTCCGACTGAAGGGAGCATAAGACGAAGGGAGAACATGGAGAGACAGCTACTATCTGAATCGGACCAGATCATGATATCATTCTTTAACATATAATTGGCAATTAGAGTCACTTATCATTCAGAAGATAGATCATATCATTATATCAGAACAGTCATCAGAGAACTAGCTCTTATTCATCTATCTTTATTCTTTCTTTTTGCCTATTTTAACTTCCTTTGAGGTTGGTATTTTCTTTTTTGCAAGCTTACTTTCCTTTTTATTTCGATTGAGGTTGTCCCTGCTTTTATTATAGACCTTCATAGCCTCGTAGTATTTTAGTTTTTATAAATTAAATTTGTCGTGATAAGGTTTCTTTTCTTATTAGGAGAGTTATTTCCAACATTGAGACGCGATTTTACTCAGTTAACTAATGCTGGATTCAGGGTATTACTTCTATATCTTTTAGCGATGATCTTGGAAAAAAAGAATATAACTTGAAGGAGGAGGATGAGGAGGCGCTACATTGCATATAGAAACACTTGCCTCACATAAGGACTATTTTTTTATAAAATTTGTTTCAATTTATGGGTGCTTTGGCATCAATTATTTTTATTTTGTTTTTTATAATAAATTTGAGAGACAGTGTTTTGCCTATTCAAGGTTTTGGTTTGGCGGTGAAACTGTACTTTGATTCTAATAAAGTTGATGATCAATCTATGCCCTTTTCGTCTTCATGGAGTTGATATAAATAAAGTTAATCTCTGAGAACATTTGTGCCATTTTACTAAAGATAGTGGTTAACTAAATATTAATGAATGTACAAAGAGAACTCCATCAGTGGGGATATCTTCAGGCATGTTCAAATAATAATTGGCAATATTTTTTAAGTTGTTTTACATGCATCAATTGATAGAAATGATCATATTACAATTAATTTACTCAAGATATTCTTTTATATTTGAATAGTCTAAAAAGGATTGCTTTGACAATTCTGTTCAAATTTTATTGGGGTATAAAAATTATTTCTAACATTTATAAATACAGTTTTTAATCGATAATTTAGACGATAATTGATGTCAAAATCGCAGCATAAATTAAACAATAAACAAGACGTGTTTAGCTATGATGCCTTGCAAGACAAATTCGCCTCTTATTACTTCAGCGGATACGGGGTCAAGAAACATCTCAAAAAATTAAGAAAAGTCATTTGCTTATGATTTAGATCATCCAGTTGCAGCCTCGTCAGAAGGGACTTCGAGAATATGAGGAAAAATTAGATCAAAAACTAGCTGATTTAGAGAAATAGGAGCCCAATAACAATCAAGTACAACCCTATCAGCAAACATTAAAATTATCCTCTCTTCAAAAATTTAAGAATTTTTAGAATTCTTTCAATGCTCAAAAATGCAAAACGTTAAAGGCTGACGAACTAAAGGTTAATAAAAAGCAAGGCAATTCTTTAAGCAATTTTCCATCTATATCAAAGACTATATCACCAAAAATATAAGGCGAACGAATATCAGAATTAGAGAAATCCCTTTAAATTAAGTAAGAAAAGACATTTTCTATTAAAAAAAGCATGAGCTACGCAGACAAGGCAAATGTTGTAATCACAAAAAATCCTCAAAAGGTCAATCGAGATCGCATCAATAAATCTTTAGAAACAAAAAAGATCGAGTTTCAGTCAAAGCAAAATGTTGGTATTGGCAATATTAAAGAGTTGAAGCACGAATAATTTATATCTTTCCTGAAGATGCATAGAGAGAGTGCTGAGAATATAAAGAAGACAATTCGGCAATAGAAGGTAAAGAAATAGATTCGAGAATAAATCTTATAATACTCTAATGATTGATTTAATGTTTAAATTATCAATTATTTTGTCGTTCCATTTACAACTGTCATTTATCGGGAAAATTCATATTTATTAGTATTAATATTTCATGGATTATTATTGGGTACAATCAATTGCTAATACATCTTTTCATAAATAAGGATTGACAATCTGCAGTTTTATGATTGGTTCGAGATTATTTATTGAATCAATATACGTAAGAGGGGTCAGAGTTTGCCTTTTTGAAGCCACCTTTTCCACACTCGAACAGCTATTGTCTCAGACTGATGCAGTTTTCAGGCTTGCCGGGGTTCTTTTAAATACAGTCGATGAAGTTATTGTATTCAGGCGGACACTCCTTTTTGACAATAAGCATGCGAGGTGCATGATTATCCTCGCGGGGGAATCTAATATACTTTTGAATGTACTCAATACCCTTGTTCTGCAAAAGGGTGCTTCGCTTTCTGGCAGTCGAAAACATATATGATCTGCTCTCCATTATCACCAAATAAATATAATAACAAAAATAGACTCACATATATGCAATACTCATCTCGAATATCACCATTCAGAATTATTCAAATTAATTGACGACTTCGACAGTTCTCAAATTCCTGTGTAAGACTCTCGAAACTGAGATAATCGCATATTGGTGAGTGTTTACTTTCGCTTTCAATGGTCATCTTACTTGCAACAATTCCGTATCTCAATGCAGTATCGATGGATTATCCTTTCAGTAGCATGGAACACATGACTCCCGTCAGGGTATCACCTGCTCCTGTAGTTTTTTCCACTCGACTGCTCCTTATAGATTTAAAATTCTGAACTTGTCCAGTTCGATGAATAACTTTCAAATCTTCAGCTCCGTTAGTAATGATAGTGTTGACTGATGTGAGTGCATGATTTTTGGATTTGCAACCGACATTATTTCCGAGCCATTGATACTGATTATCTTATTTAATATCCACTGATTTTTCCCTCAAAGTTTTAATCACTAATTATCGTTACTTTTCATTCATTTTTAATAAGGAAATGTACTCGTATGCGTTATCTGTTGCCACTTTCATTGCCTTGCGACCCTTGCATTAATACACAACAAAGTAGCCCTGACTTTATAGATACTGCAATAATTTTAGCAATTGCTTTTACGAATCTACCAAATTAGCGTCTAATACAACTATGTCATTCCTATTGTGTCCACGCTGTTCCTCTGCTTTAAAGTATGCTTGATAAATCTTGTCGAAGGTGAGATTATCATTAACATCCATATCCGATATACCTATAATGGCGTCATGATTGTCATCTAGCACACCCAAATAGGTAGGCGCATTGCAGAAAGGATCATTAATCTAATGAAGTTGAATTCCATGAGCAAGAATGCTGCGTCTAAGGTCAGAGGAAGTATTATCACCACCGAGAGCAGTTACTAGCACAGTTTAAGTTCCAAGACGTTTGGCTACTTCTGCAATATTGCGACCTACTCCGCCATAAGTTGTTCGCCATACTCCTTTACAACTTTGATACAATTACAGCTTGCCATCTGTTACACTTACCTCAAAATCAACTGCTGAGCCACCCACTATGATGAGTTTATTATTCCTCTTTGTTGTTGAATTACAGATTGGTCTACTTTAAGCCTTTGGGGTGAACATGGGAAATGATCCACCTTGAGAGTGATTTATTGCCCTGTTTTCTTTGTTTTTAAGCTCCACTGCTAGTTGAGCACCAACTGCAGCATTACGCTTGATTAAATTTATATTTGACTTTACACTAGCTCCTCCAGTGAGAGTATGCACTCTCTTCAATAGAAAAGGTGTTGTAGCTGCCCCCTTAATACCTTGTTAATGAGCTTAATGTAATGCCTGTTTAATTGCGTCTTCAATAATTTTTCCATCCCCTGTATCCTAATTTGGCACAGCTACAAGAATTCCATTTTGAAGATTTAGTTTCTTTCTGACATTTAACAGCTCTGCAATATCAGAAATATTGTCCATGGAAAGAGGAGATTCGACTCCAGATGAGGGAGTGAAGAAAGCAGGAAAAAATTTACTGCCGTAGGTGATTACTGGTACTCCTTAAGTCTAAAGGTATTCAATAGTCCTGGGAATATCCAGAATATTTTTAACTCCTGCAGATACCACCGTAACAGGCGTTCGCCCTAATTATCTTAAGTCAGCACTCACATCCATTGTTTCTTCAAATCCTCGGTGGACTCCCCCGATTCCTCCAGTGACGAACACATCAATGCCTGCCATTGCGCTGCAGATCATAGTACCAGAAACAGTAGTTGCACCCCATTATTTTTTTGCTATAACATATGGTAAGTCCCGACGGCTCACCTTCCTTGCTCGACTACCATTTTTTGCAAACTATTCAATGCATTATTATGTGAGACCTATGTGAATTAATCCATCAATAATAGCAACTGTAGCTGGGGTAGCACCATGCTTGCGAACGATTGCTTCCACTTCAAGAGCACAATCGCGATTGCTAGGATATGGCATGCCATGAGAAATGATAGTGGACTACAGAGCCACAACTGGAAGCTGCGCGTTAAAAGCCTTGAGTACAAGCGGGGATATTTTTAAAAATTCCTTGAAGATTGGCATGTTTAAATTTTTTAAATGTATGATATGTAAAAATAAAATAGATCAATCATTTATCAATTATTAACAATTTACCTAATTTCTCATTCCGCTTAATTGCAGCCCTAAAATGTTTTTGCGCAACATAACTCATCAATATTTATAATTAAAAATAATTCTTATTATATTGTGCCGTTTTATATTAAAGTGACCTTATGTATGATTTATAATCATAATTGCATGCTGACACGCATCCTCTTGGCACTTATGTCCCTACTCATTTTGGGAAACTGCTACAGCAATGCTTTGGCTTTGCATCTGGGCTATTATTCCTCCATCGCCTACTAGAACGCAGCCAGTATAAATGCTTGGAACTGTGCCAAATGTTCAAAATACCCTCTAACTAACGTGAGGGTTTTTAGTAACTCAGTGGGAGACATTCAGGGATTCACTGGCTACTCCTCTTCGTTAAATGCAATTGTGCTTTCTTTCCGTGGATCTAGCAATCTTCAAAATTGGATCATCAACTTGTCCACTAACATGGTTGCATATTCTCGATGCACCTCCTGTAAAGTTCACAATGGCTTCAATACTGGCTTTAATCTCGTGAAAAGCGTGGTTAATTCCCAGATTCAAGCACTACGAGCTTTGTATAGAAATGTTCCTATCTATATTACCGGACATAGTTTGGGAGGTGCTCTTGGAGTGCTGGCAGCCCCTGATGTCAAGGAATCATTCGGTAATTTGGCAGGACTGTATACCTTTGGACAGCCAAGGGTTGGAAACTCAGAATTTGCTAAATATTTAGACACAGTGGTGGGCGGAATCCGAGTTGTTCATAACGGTGACTTAGTTCCCCATATTCCTCCTTCTGCTCTTGCCTTCGTGCATTCAAGCACTTAAATTTGGTATGATGAACCAATGCAAAATTACAAGACTTGCCAAGGAGATTCATCTGGGTGTAGCAATTCTCTACCAGCCACTTCCCTGAACACCAATGACCACAGCATGGACCTTTACCTTAAACTTAAAGTGGGAAATATTTTCAGCTAAGCAATGGTGATAATTAGCAATCTATTGACTGACTTTGTTAGAGGAGAGAAGCTGAGCAGACATACGCAGTGATTTATAGCTTTATTGATCAATGTATAAGTCATAAATTCAAAGACAATAGTTATAACCTCCGACTTTGGAGCTAACCATTAATTAGAAGCAGTTAGATATTTTGGAAGTTTTTAAGGATCATGCTGAAGATATTTAAAATATCATATTGCTCTCAAACGACGGTTGCAGCCTCCATGAGATGAAATCTATCCTTTATTCAGTGGAAAACAAAAGATAAGAAGTATAAAATTAGTGCAGTCATAAGCAAGAGGATTTATCTTCACAAGTCAATGTTACTTCTCCTCTTGTGAAACAACCAGAGCCATATCGCTTTATCCATCAATTACTGGTCAACAACTCATACTATACTCACTTTTTTGCTTCCTCCTTCCAGCAATAGTTTCGGAGATTATAAAAAACATATGATGTTCAATTTGTGGTTTCCTTTGGGGAATGTTCAGTAAAATCATGTAAAAAGCTTTCTCCCTTTTTCAAAAAATAATTTGCTGAGTTGCAGATGCAATTTAGATGTTTTATTTCAAAATCCACTGAGATTCTAAAGAAACTTAAATATTCGAACTTATTGGAAGAAAAACTTCGGGAGATGAAGATATTTTTTAGTATCATTATTCACAACTGCAAGGAAAGCATAGTATTTTATAATAAATGTAAAATAGACGAACTTGCAATGGCCAATATCATTGAGGAAATCTGTCAAGGGCACATGGCTGTTGTAAGCTTCGAAGATTCCCACGATGAAGGCCATTCACATTGGAATCCACTCAATCTCATTCCTGCTGTATTGAAACGAGAGATCGAAATAATTGAGACAGTATATCGTGCCAGTATAGAATTTAATAGCAAAACAGAAGTTTTCCTAATTCATTCTCAGCATTAATGCTTCTCGAGATAAACTGGTATTCTCTTTAGGGATGCCTTAAACTCTCTACTTATTTTTACTATTGAGGGAATTGATAATAGCAAAGCTTCAGTATTGGCTCATGAAAGATAAAATGTAAATCTTAATTGGTTAAAAATGATGGTTAAAGATTCAAATCTATGCATTGCGATTAATACTGTTGGCGTGGATTCTGAGAAGATTAGCAAAGTCAAATGTATACTCGAGGGCATTATGAATTCCAAAAGTAAAGTAAATTGTCTCAGAGCTCATTATAGTAAAACAAAATTAAAGAATCAGTTTAAAAATCAATTAGTTAGCTTAGCTAATAAGTATAAGCTATATATTAAATAAAAGATTCTCTTAAAGAATAAGGATAACAACTGCAGCAATCTGTCAATTTGTTCAAATTCTGAAGCGAAAAGCCAGGCTCTTAGATTAATTATTTAAGCTTTGATGACTTACATCCAACAATATCATACTTCAAAGGCCTTGAGCCTACTGTATCCTGAAGATACTTTAACGAATACTAATAAGCTTTATGAATAGGACAAGAAACACGAGGTAAGATTGGAAATATCTTTACTATGATCTCAGTGATTTACAATTATTAAAAAAGAATATTTCTATTAATTTATTAATCTTATCATCTTTTGCTATTCTGTTTTCGAAAGATTTGGCATAGCATATCGATATAAAAATGTTATTACAAATTATAGTGCATCGAGGCTAATAATTAATTGATATTGTTTTATCTTTTATCATTTTATTGCCTGTTAATAATAAAATGGGGTGTGGAGGTTCAGCTATTGATACAACCAAGGAAGTGAAAAAGAGGTAGACTGTGTTCGGAGTTTTATAAGTCAAAATACTGGAAGCTCATATCGAGCATGAAACAACGTCTATTTCAAAGATGGATCCCTATGTAAATATGAAATTTTCTAACCAGAAGTTTTCAGGAGAGGTTATTAAAAAAGGAGGAAAGGATCCAAAGTTTAAAGATAACTTTAAATTTATAGTCAACAGCTACTATAAATTCTATGGAAGATGTTTGGAAATAGAGCTCATGGATAGTAACATTGGATCTGATAGCAACATCGGATATGGTATCATTGATTTAGATCCTTATCTCAATGCCCTTCAACCAAAATCCTCAGAAATCAATGGATAACTCAGTAAAGCCAAGCCGCAGTCGACTAATTTAAGGTGTTTCTTAAATTATGAACGCCAGCAAGCAGCAATTATTCTCCTTTAAGCGGCTTTCATCCCATAAAAAACTTAAATCCTCAATTTTAAATTTGAGACAGCAGATTTTAAACGAAGTACTAGGACCTTTGGAGATATGGAATGTTATGTTCGCATTACAATTGGAGAGTAGATTCTTGAAACCAAGAAGAGCAAAGATACCAAGACTGATAAACCTGTGTGGAAAGACCAACATTTAAGTTTTACTGTTCCCACTTCATGCGATACTGTGCTTATCGAAGTCATGGATGAATAGGAACTGATCGGAAGCGTTAAAATGCAAAAACTAGATTTTAATAAGACAGATGAATAAATGCAATTTAAGTAAGAAATTAAATTTAAAAATTAGGGTGCTGGTACATTGCATTTCAGTAGCAAATTAAAATCTAGTGATTTCAAATAACTAAATAATGATTATAAAAAGAAGTTGCCTGAGGCTTAAAAAAAAGAGGAAAAGAAAGAATAAAAAAAGGAATAAAAAAAGGAATAAAAAAAGGAGTAAAAGAAAGAATAAAAAAAGGAAGAGGAGAAAAAATAATAGAAAAAGGAAGAAAAAAAAGAATAACCCAAAGAAAAGCCTAAAGAATAAAAAAAATAAGAGAAGTGATTCATTCCCATATTTTGAAATTATCTTTTTGAAAAACTAGGACTGTTTTATCTGAAATAAATATTTTATCGATTTAGTAATGCTGCAAAACATTGTTATTTGAAGATAACTTTGCAAATTTGTGCAAATTATACATAGGGACAAAAGAGATTAATCTGATTCATTGAATTATAAGTTTTTGCCATGCTAAACTTTGGCAATTCTTTGATTATAAGATTTACAGTGAAGAGACTAATCATTTATCTATGTTGAAAAATAAACAGGAATTTATCATAAAATATCTTTTATCATCTTTGCTTTTTCTTAATAATTTTTTTAGTGGGAATTTGCGGCTATTATTTTGGTAAACTCTTAGAATTCTTCTCTATTGAATGGGCACGCTGACTTTGAGGCTTTTCTTCTTTTTTTACCTTCTTCCAGGAATCTTAAAGTTTGACCATGGCCTTCTTGTTTTCTTTGTGATTGTTATTATGGTTGTCATCAGTATCCTTCCAATGTGTGTAGGCCAAAAAGGTTGAATAATAAGAGTCCACCTCTTTTCTTTGCTATCTAAGCTTCTACAAAATTTCCATTGGTACTGTTGAATTAGGAATATAATAAACTAGTTTAATCGTTTAACTTTGATTATAATAATTTATGAAAGGCCACTAACAGAAACTGTCAGAACTTTATTGTAAGTCGGACGCTCTCTTTCTTTAACTGTCCGCCTATTTTAAAAAACTCATGCATGATCATCATAAAAGTCGGGATTTAACTATCGAAGAGAGGAAAATTCTGAAAGTATTTAACTTCGTTCATTGGTAAGACTTTATGAAATGGGTCGACGAAAAACTAGAAGAGGGTGGGTAGTTGAATTAAGATAAATAGGAAGATAAATCTCCGCTGCCTTAAATAGTATAAGAAGAAGCTGATTTAGAAGAGTCCATTTCATCGGAACCCAATAATTTGAGAATGGTAAAATGCGAGTGGTTGGCTATCTAAAATGCTAAGATGCGTAAATCTAACATCATCTTATCAGATAAAATTGAGCGTTTAAAGCGATAGCTTGACTATAATGAAAGATCAAAACAATCTTGATATTATAAAGTGTAAATGCATTAAATTATGGCCATTATCCAGTATTAATACGGCATCTAATAGTTGCAAGATGTATTGTCCTTTGTAGACAGTGATTCTTGTTGAATAATTTATACTTCATGTCCAAATTATATTATATTTTATTCATTATCAGATATTTTCCTAATACTTGCAGTATTTTGATAAATCAAGACTGACTATAATTATTTAGGAAACTTGCCATTCAATATAATAAATCTCTCATGAAGAAAGTAAACAAAAGTGAAGTGACAAAACCAGAAGAAAGAAAAGCTCGACGCACTCTGAAGCGGTGTCATCTGTGTCAAAAAATGTTTGATCTTTAAAAATACGTATGAATATCACATAATTAGGGTGATCATTTTAGTGTTTGCTATGCCTTAATCAATTAAAAAAATGAAGAAAGCAAAACAAAAAGTACAATGAAAAATCCTCGGCTTGTTCGCAAATAAATTCGGGCATCTGTTACTAAAACAAATACTCTAAAAATTAATAATTTGGAGTCTGATAATAGATTTAGAATTAAGCAAGTGTCGGGTACAAATCAATTCTTAAAGAAAAAGTAACTTGGAGATGACAGAAAAAAGCTGTAAAATAAAAGATAAATTTAAATTGATAAAAAAAGTTAAAACAAAAGATAATAGCAGTTTCAAAGATTATAAACAAGTAAAAAGGAAGGGGTTTCTCGTAAAATATAAAAACAAAAAAATTAAGCATCACAGCCCAATAATTCTGAAGTCAGTATCAAAGATTTATCAAACAATCCAGAAGATTCGCATTAGAAAGAATAAAATAATCAGATGAATGGTATTTATATGAACTAAAGTGAATTTATTAGAAATACAGATTAAAGGAAAAGATAAGAATCGGAAATAGAAGGCTAGCCTTTCCAATAAACAATATTATAGTCGTAAAGAGATAGTCGTTAGGGCTTCTATCCAGAAAGATAATAGACTCTGTTTTCAGCGACAAATGAAGTGCTTGGAATTCCAGTCTCAGAATAATATAATATTCAAGATTTAATTCGAAGCACAAGCTAAATCATCAGATTTGTAAACGATATGAACATTCGAGGTGAAGACGAAACTCTTAATATTATGGTTGCTCAATTGGAACAACTGAACTAAATAGCTGAACAAATTACTACATTGAATTAACTTGGGCGGGCCTTAGCGTAAATAGTTATCTCAATTAGGATACGGATGGTGAATATATTTGCGTCAAGGATACATCAACTACAGACCACCATAATCACTCAGATAGGAATTGCGCTAATGAGAGGATTCAACGAACGAATCGGACCTTAGTTATAAAATTTAATGTATTTATAGCAATATTAAGGTACAGCCACCCTGATCTCAAAACTGGCTTTAGTCAGTCGTAGATTGACCACATATTTTAAGAAAAGATTAGCATGACTTAAAAATAATGTTCTATTTGCTTAGCAGAAATATCAAAATCCGAGATAGTGCTTTAATTGCAGTGCTGTCATATATTTCATCCGGATTGCATTAAACAATGGCTAAGCACCTCCAAAAAATGCCCACTATGTAGAAAAATACAACAACACGAGAAGTGATTTCTCCAAAATATTTACTCATATTAATGATAAATTGATGAATCATATTCAAATATAAGGAGTAAATAAATACAACAATTATGCAAAGGAAATTTCTGAGAGGGACAGGAAAAGAAAATGGAATATCTTTTCAAATTTTGATAATTTTCGGAGAAAAGTAAAATTATGACAAATCAAACTAATCCTTGGAATATATTATAATCAGAGGGACTAGTTTCAATTAAATATTAAAACTTTGAGTCGAATTCGTTTATCATTGTGATTGATAAACTAATATCTTTACATCATAGGTCTTTTATTACTCTAATTTTGAGTTTTCTCGCAATATTTAGTTCCGAGGTTCATAGCTTTTGTATTTTACCTGACAACTAAGTTGAAGATAAGGTGTAATATCAATGGACAATAACAATTTGACCATTTAATTCTCTTATTGACATGCTGATATTCATTCCCATCCAAGGGTAGTATATAATTATTAAATTAAACATTCGTCGCAATTGTTCATGTTGTTTGCAATAATTACCTGTGATGATCTTGGCCAAATTTAATAAATTGTTACAAACTTTATCGTCTTGCATGCATATCCCCTAACTCTGTTGCTATTAAATTAAAAGTGTTTCAACTTTGGCACATATCTGAAATGAAATGATGCCTATTGTCAATATTTATCTTTGTAAGGGCAATTGCGAACTTCTTTACACGAAAGTTTATCAAAAATATTCGGTGATATCACTAAAAAAAGTAATTCGAAAAATATATTTTTATAAAATTCAAT
>Ga0302280_1003266_pt1 | contig 11823 bp, 9 predicted proteins | sample III_Fen_E1_1_FD_198771 | JGI IMG/M metagenome (GOLD analysis project Ga0302280, IMG submission 198771) | Peat permafrost microbial communities from Stordalen Mire near Abisko, Sweden - III_Fen_E1_1 | ecosystem: Environmental > Terrestrial > Soil > Wetlands > Permafrost | place: Sweden: Abisko...
AAATCGTCCGGGCCACGCCGGCGACCGCGCAAGGAACGACGATCCAAGCGGCGAACCGGTCGCCGCCCGACGGATCGGATGGTGGTTCGGCACCGTTTCCGTTTGTGGCTGACCATAATTTAAACTGCAATGCACCGCGAAGACCTGACGCCGGAGGTGAGATATTTGAGCCTCTGCACGTCAGGAGCTACGCCGGTTATGACTTTACCGTTTTCTTTACCAGGCAGCGGGCAAACTTTTGTAAGTGCTTGATAGAGCATCCGGAATTTTACCTTTTCTTTACCACTTTTGTATTTTTGAGGGTGGTAAAATCCCCCGACCCGTCCCCTACCCGCGCCAGTCCTGAACTTGTTCATGGTATTCATCAGCGGGGATTTCATTAATGGGCAAGGTGAAGCCGGTCGAGGCAGACGAGCCGGTGGTCTGCTCAATCTGCCGGCGAAGGCTGCGGGCCAAGGTATGAAGCTGCGGGGTGGTCAGTTCGCCCACATCGCGCTGGGCGAGCGCGTGTTCGACCTGGCGCAATTGTTCGCCCAGAACCTTGGCCCGATCGCCGACCGAACCGAGCCATTGTTCACTGAGCGCTTCCAATTCGATGACCCGGAGGTTTTGGATCGAGAACTGGTGTTTGCGGCTCCACGCGATAAGGGTGGGCTTGGTCACATTCAGTTCGGTTACGAGGCGCGAATAACTCCAGCCTTGAGCGCGCAGTTCGATGAAACGTTGAACGGTATTGTCGTCGTGCATACGGTCCTTTCCAGTCGGGTTTTTAGCCCGACCTAGTCCGCCAATTTTAGTGGGCGGACGGTTGATGGTTTCAGGTCCAAGCCAAGGCACACAAATTGCGTGCCTGACTCACACCCCTCTCCACCGGAGAAGGACCAAAGCAAAACTTTGGAAGCAGCCACAGCCTCTGATCCATGAACACCGCCCATGAATCCCGCCAGCACCGCCAGCGGTTGAGATTGTTTTTGCCGGTCAGCACCACACTGCCCCGCAGTGCGGCTGACAAGAAAAAATTACGCCGATGACCCAGGGCTGTCAAAACTATTTTTTATGGAAAAAACGGGGAAATTTCTGACGGCGAAAAGGGCGCGGAGCCATGCGGAAACATGGGCAGCAAGGTGACCGCCAAAAGGCGCAAAAAAAGTGGAATACGAAAAGCGGAAAGCGAGAAAGAGCAAAATATTTTTACCGGATGGACACGGATTAACACGGATGGTGTCTAGGGCAGGACCCATTACGCTCACGGGAGACTACCCTGCCTTGGTCGCGTTTACCTTCCGGGCAAGCGTCAGCACCGGGATTGCAGACGTAGATGCCGGCTTGGACATTCGGGACTAATTCATAAATATTTGGAAATCCGCACGGCCTAATAGTCATATCAACACTGCGTGACGCGGATGTTTGCAACCGGCACGAGCAAAACATTTTTGCATCAAATTTATACTGCAATGATTCTAGAATTTGACGAGGCTTGGCCCGCCTTAAACCAGATATGAGCAGTTTTCCCACAACCGAATGGACCGCCGTGGTGAACGCGGGACGCACAGATTCGGAGGAAGCCATGCCGGCTTTGGAGCGGCTGTGCCAATCCTACTGGTATCCGCTTTATGCCTTTGTGCGTCGGCGGGGACATGATGCGCATTCCGCCGAGGATTTGACCCAGGATTTTTTTGCCCACTTGTTCGAGCAAGATGCGTTGAAGAACCTGAATCGGGAAAAAGGCCGGTTCCGTTCGTTCCTGCTCGCCGCGCTTGACCATTTTGTCATCAACGACTGGAAGAAACGCCAGACGCAGAAGCGCGGTGGCGCACATCAGATTATCTCGTGGGATGAATCGCTGGCCGAGGAATTGTATCGCAATGAACCGGCGGACGAGGCCACGCCGGAAAAATTATTTGAGCGCCGCTGGGCCTTCGTCCTAATCGAACAGGTCTTGGAGCGGTTGCGGCAGGAATACGGCACCGAAGGCCGCCGGGACATGTTCAACCGTCTGGAAGCCCATCTAACCGATGAGCCGCCGGCCGGTTTTTACGCAGATGCCGCCCGGCAATTGAACATGACCGAAGGCGCGCTCAAGACGGCCTTGCACCGCTTGCGCCGGCGGTTTGGCGAATTGTTGCGCCGGCAGATCGCGCACACGGTGGCATCGCCCGACCAAGTGGAGGAGGAAATCCGCAACCTATTTGCGGCGATTTCCCATTGAGTTTGTAACTTTGGGGCGGATTAACTTTTGAATCATACGCAGACCAGCGCCATGTCTCGAACCTGTTCAAGCTGCGGCACGCCGCTGCCGGAAAATGCTCCCGGCGGTCACTGCCCGCAGTGCCTGCTCAAGCTGGCATTGGCATCTGGCGCTGACGAGGTATCAGAAGCCACCGCACCTGACTGTCCGGCGGATGCGCCCGCGCTAACGAACTTTAAGATTCTCCGCCGGTTGGGCGAAGGCGGCTGTGGCACGGTTTATCTGGCGGAACAACTTCAACCAGTCCGCCGGCAAGTTGCGCTCAAGGTCATCAAGCTGGGGATGGATACCAAAAACGTCATCGCCCGTTTTGAGGCGGAGCGGCAGGCGCTGGCGCTCATGGATCATCCCGGCATCGCCAAAGTATTGGACGCGGGGGCGACGGACAATGGCCGTCCGTATTTTGTGATGGAGTTTGTGAACGGCGTGCCCATGACCCAGTATTGCGACCAGAAAAATCTTTCCACGCGCCAACGGCTGGAACTCTTCATGCAGGTGTGCGAGGCGATTCAACACGCACATCACAAGGGCATCATCCACCGCGACCTCAAGCCGTCCAACATTCTGGTGGCTGAACTGGACGGTGCGCCTGCGCCCAAGGTCATCGATTTCGGCATCGCCAAAGCCACCGGCCAGCAGCGGCTCGCAGACCAGACCATTTACACCGCGTTTGAACAATTCATCGGCACGCCCGCCTACATGAGTCCCGAACAGGCGGAACTCGGTGCCGTGGATGTGGACACACGCAGTGATGTTTATTCCCTCGGCGTGCTGCTATATGAACTGCTCACCGGCCAGCTTCCATTTTCGTCGGAGGAGCTCGCGGTCGCCGGACTGGATGGAATGCGCCGCCTGATTCGCGAGCAGGAACCGCCCCGGCCATCCTTTCGGCTGGCGACGCTGGCGGCGGAGAAGCTTACCACGGCGGCAAACTGCCGCGGCACCGCGCCGCCCAAGCTGGTGCATACGTTGCGAGGCGACATGGATTGGATTGTCATGTGCGCGCTGGAGAAAGACCGCACGCGCCGCTATTCCTCGCCGGTCGGATTGGTCAATGATTTGCGCCGGCATCTGGACCATGAGCCTATTATGGCGCGTCCTCCCGGCACGCTCTATCGTTTCCAAAAGTTTTCCCGGCGCAATCGCGCGGCGGTCTCGGCCGCCGCCGCCGTGACCGTGGCCTTGATTGTCGGCGCGGTGGCCAGCTTGTGGCAGGCGCATCAGGCGCGACTCGCGGAGCAGCGCGCCTTGCAAGAAGTCGCCCGCACCCAACAAGTCGTCACGTTCCTCGACGACATCTTTAGCAGCACCCAACCCGCCGTGGCCGAAGGCTTGGATATCACCCTGCTCAAACGCATTCTCGACCAAGCCACAACTCGCGTGAATGCAGAGCTGGCGCAACAGCCCGATGTGCGCATCAAACTGCTCATTACCCTCGGCGAAACTTACCGGCACCTGCGCGAGGACACCTCGGCGGAACCTTTGTTGCGTCAGGCGGTTGACCTTTACCACGGCGGCATAGATTTGAAACCAGCCGAAGCGGCGGACCTGCTCGACTCCCTTGGCCTGGCGCTGCACCGAGGCCGCAAGCTGGACGAGGCGGAAAAGTATTTTTTGGAAGCGAGGGAGCGGCGGCGGAACCTGCCGCAAATCCGGGCCGGCGGCGACCCGCAGTTTGCCGCCAATATGGGCTTGATCGCCTATGACCGGAATGATTTTGCCGCCGCGGAAAACTATTATACCGATGTCCTCGCCATCCGCCGCCAACTGACCGGCGGCACCAACGCGCTGGTGGCCAATACGCTCGTGAAGCTCGGCCAGATCAAGGCCCGCCAAAAGCAATACGCCGCCGCGGAACAATTTTACCGCGAGGCGCTCGCCCTCCGCCGGCAACTCTTTGGCCCGGTGCATCCCGACGTGGCCAATGCCTGCGAAAACCTGGGAGGTTTGCTGGGACAGGAAAAGAAATTTACCGAAGGCGAGGCCATGCTGCAAACAGCCCTGGATCTAAACACTAAATTGTTTGGCGAGAAAAACCGCACGCTCATCGGCACGCGGCAGGTGCTGGGGCAGTTTTATTATAATGAGCACCGGTATGCCGAGGCGGAACAAACCTTCCAGACCAACCTCTTCTTTGCCCGGCAATTGCCCGATCGCGCCGGACTGCATTTTTTTTACGCCATCCACTGGTTGGCGCTCGCCCAGTTTGGCCAGGGCGACTACACCAACGCCGAACCGCTGCTGCTGGAGGGGTGGACTGGCTTGCAAGCTCTACCCAGCCCTGACCCCGTCTCGGAATTCAACTTCTGCTCCCGCTTCGTCCAACTCTACCAGGGCTTGAACCGCACCAACGAGCTTGCCCGCTGGCAGCAACGCCTGGCCGCCGCCAAAAATTCATCGCCGAATCCGCCCGCGCCGGCCAAATAACCGGTTTGAACCGCCGCATATTGGCGCCGTCTGGTTAAGCCTAGCTAAACATTTGTATTTATTCCTGTAACTTTGCCCCGCAAATCTTTTGGAAAAGGGCAGAGTGAATCTGCGATTTCACATGACCCTTGGCTGCCGGGCACACCATCCGGTGGCGCGGTGCGACCGTTGTTTTATCCTGCCACACGGCGCGGCAGCATTAAACAAAGGGTTTATCACCTCACGAGATGGCTTGACCTCCAAAAACACCCGCTGTTTTGGACGAACGGTTGGCTGGACGGGCAAAAAAATCGCCGTGCCGGGGCAGCAGGGATTTGGGCTGGGCGAAAACCATGCGTTTTCAGGCAAAACCGGGGTGGGCAGAGTTAATTCTAACGCTGTCTTAGGTTTGCCTGTGGGGATGGCGGGTGGCATTGCTGCCACCCGCCAAGGGTCCATCCATTCTCAAAATGAACCACCAAACCATCATCGCCATCACCAGCGGCTTTGCGGTGCTTCTGGGCATTTTAGTCATCCGTAAACTTTTATGTTAAAACCATGAACATCCGCCTTGCATCAACGCCGGAGGAACTAGAAGCCGTCTACCGGTTTCGTTATATAATTTACGTCGAGGAGATGAATCGTAAACAGAAATATGCTGACCATGCGGCCAAACGCATTTGCGACCCACTGGATCCCGGCTCGTATGTGGTGGCGGCGTGGGACAGCGCGGAATTGGTCGGCACGTTGCGGATCAACTTTCTGCGGGAAACGGACTTTGGCGAGTATTTTGACTTGTATCACATTGGGCGGTTACCGGACGCCGTTCAACAACACACGTCCATCACTACTCGGCTGATGATTCATCCGCGTTTCCGCAGGGGAACATTGGGGGTACGACTTTTCAATGCCCTATATCGCTTTGCACTGGAGCGCGGCATTACTACCGACGTAATAGATTGCAATGCCCACCTCATACCCCTCTTCACCGGACTTGGCTACCGGGTGTTTCGGGATGACTTGATTCACCCGGAATACGGTGCCGTCACCGTCATGAAGCTCGACCTCTATGATTATTACCATTTTCAACAGATCAATTCTCCCATCCTGCCAGTTTTGGAGGAATGGAACGCACAAAGACAAACCGCAAAACTAACCGCACAAACCAAAGCATGAGCACAGACACCCTGGAACCTACAACCGAATTGACTGAATCCGCCACTGGCGGAACGAAACCCGAAATCGTCGAATGGTTGGAAAGTCGCGTGGCGAAATTACTCGCCCGCATCCAGCACGAAGAATTCTGGAAAACGGTAATCGACCCCAAGACGCCGCCCGCTGTGGTGCAAGCGATCATGAAGGATATTTATCTGGAGATCGTCGGATACCAGCCGCACGTCATCGAGGCCGCCATCGCGTCCATCGGCCAGATGCCGCGCTCGATGGATGTCCGCATGGTGCGTTCCATGTTATTCCATCAGTCGGATGAGTTTGACCACGGCGAAATGGCGTTGCGCGATTACGTCGGGATGGGTGGCAACGAGGAATTTGCCCGCAAACAAAGGATGAGTCCGCCGTCATTCGCCATTGCGGGAATGTGGTGGATGATCACGCACCAGCGCGATCCGTTCGCCTACATCGGCGCGCTGTATTTATTCGAGGGCCTGACCCCGACCGTGACCGGGTTGGTCAAGACGCAGTTGCGCGAAAAGGGGATGAAGGAGAACACGCTTGAATATGTGGAGTTTCATTCCACGGAGGACATCAAGCACGCCAAGCTGGTGAACCACATGATTGCGGAATCGGTGGAAAAGTTTCCGGAGGCGCTGGAATCGGTCAAATACGGCTACGAGTGCTTTGAAGCCGTCTATCCCATCCCGGTCTGGCGCTGTGCCTATGAGCGGGCAATGAAAAACTTGAAACAATGATTTCGTTCCAAACCAAACGAAAACCAAATCAAAACATCAAATTAAAACAACAGATACATATCAAAACTCCACGGGCTGGTGCGCGTGGGCCAATACGATGCCGGGACCCGGTGCCAAACCCACACTCCAGGTGCGCGGTGGTTCGGTGCTGGCTCCCAACTCTTGCCACAAGGAAGCACATCTTGTGGGCAGCGGCAGCGTGGTGACACCTGAAACGGTTGCCTTGAAACTCGTCTGGGATGTGCAAGGGACAAAATGCCTGATGATTATTCATCCCATTCCGGTGGCAGCCTATGAAGAACCATTTCATGGTGGCAAAACAACGGTGTTAATCGAGTTGCCCGACAACACCAAGATTTCTCTGCCCATCCAAATTGTTACTTAACCAAAAATCTAGACCGCGCCGCCACGTAAAAAACGTGGCGGCTCTTATCCGCATCGTGTCCGCCAACGACGCCGGCGAAGCGCAGCCGAGTATTACGGTGCAGATTGTTGTGCCGTGAATAACCGCCCCCTCAACCCGGCCTTCTCCCTCGTGGGGGAGAAGGTGTCTGCAAGACGGTTGAGGGGGCAAGACCACAATCCACAAATCAAATCTTGACCCATCGCAGACAAAAAAGGTTTAATTCGCGCATCAGAACATCACCGTCCAAGCGAGGTGAACCCAAACCCAACCAACCATCCCCGGCTATGCCTTATTCTTTTATGAAAACCCAACGGAACTTTTTCCAAACCGCGCTGCTGCTATCTGTCATTGTGCAGATACAGGCTCTCGCCGCCCCTGTATTTTTGCGCTCTACCGTTGGCGACCCTTGGGGGATAACCAGTGATGAGCAAGCGATGAATCGAGTAATGGGAGTAGGCAACTGGCTAGATTGGCGTTATGAAACGGTCAACACCTCATCGCTGTTTTCAACAACCAACAGGTTCATTTTTATCGAGGGCAGCGACAAAAATGCTCTGGTCATGGGTTTATTTTTGACCAACAACCTGACTTCCATATCCAACTGGGTGGCGGGTGGTGGCAATCTATTCGTCAATTCCGCACCAAACCAAGGTGGAAATCAGTATCTGGGGTTTGGTGTTTCACTTGTTTTTTCAAATGACTATTCGACTGCTGCCAATACCGGAATGTGCGCAGTTGTTAGTCATCCGATTTTTAACACTCCCTATTTACCAGTGGGAACATCGTGGACAGGCGTTTACTTTGCCCACGCTTATGTTCAAGGCGGCAATCTTACCGCGCTGATTACCAACCAGACTGGAGGAGCCGTCATCCTTGGAGAGAAAAGCTATGGTGCTGGCAGGATGCTTTTTGGCGGCATGACACTGGATTATTTTCACTCCCCTCAACTCCAGTCGTCTAATCTTACCGCAAATATCATTGCTTACCTTGGTATCGCAATTCCTCCCGCCATCACCACCCAACCCGCGAACCAAACCGTCGTCCTCACCAGCAACGCCACCTTCTCGGTCACGGCTTCCGGTGCGGCTCCGCTGGCTTACCAATGGATTTTCAACGGCACGGGCATTTCAGGTGGCACGAATAGTTCACTCACGGTTTCCAACGCCAGCCTTGCCAGCGTGGGCAATTACTCGGTCATCATTACCAACAGCTACGGCAGCGTGACGAGCAGCCTAGCGGCGTTAAGCATTGCCAGTGCGCCAGTCATCACAGCGCAGCCAATCGACGCTGTTCCTTTCACCAACACCACCGCCAGCTTTAGTGTCACAGCCAGCGGTAATCCTGCGCCGACGTATCAATGGCGTTTCAACGGTGCGGTCATCGGGGGCGCGACGGGCAGCACTTACAGCTTCATTGCCACACCCGCGAACGTCGGCAATTACGACGTGATCGTATCGAATTACGTTGGCAGTGTGACCAGCAGCGTGGCCACGCTTGCGCTCGCCACGCCCCGCTCAATCACTGTCGCCGCCATGAGCAACGCGCGCGAGTATCACACGGACACTTTGCTGCCGAATGGCAAGGTGTTGATTGCGGGCGGCACCAGCGGCAGCGCTCTGGCTAGTGCGGTGCTGTTTGACCCAGTCACGGGAACAATGACTGCAACTAGCCCGATGTCCGCTGCTCGCTATGGGCACACGGCTACATTGCTGCTCAACGGCAAGGTGCTGGTAGCGGCGGGTTACAATGGCGTTCCCTTGGGCAGCGCGGAATTGTATGACCCGGTCCTTGGCACTTGGACAACCACCGGCACCATGCACACCAATGGCGCGAATCGGACGGCGACCTTGCTGCCGAATGGCAAAGTGCTGGCTTGCGGCGGCAATGATGATACCGGTGCGCTGGCCGGCGCGGAAGTTTATGACCCAGCAACCGGAATCTGGAGTCTTACCGGCAACTTGACCACCGCCCGCCGTCTGCACACCGCGACTCTTTTACCCAACGGCAAAGTGTTGGTCTGCGGGGGACAGGACGCCAGTGGTAACACGTTGGCCAGCGTGGAGATTTTTGATCCCGCCACGGGGACGTGGATGACCACCAACTCGATGAGCACCGCGCGCAGTTCACTACTGGCCGTGTTGCTGCCCAATGGCAAGGTGCTGGTAGCAGGCGGACGCGACAATGCCAATACCGTGCTGACCAGTTCGGAGATTTTTGACCCGGCCACTGGAAATTGGACACCCACCGGCGCGCTCAACACCGCCCGTCGCAATGCTTCGGCGACGCTTTTGCCAAACGGCAAGGTGCTGGCAACGGGCGGTTACAATGGTGCCTATCTGGCCAGTTCGGAAATTTACGACCCCGCTGCCGCAACTTGGACAACTACGATTAGCCTGAACACCGCCCGCTACGCGCACCCAGCGACCTTGCTGGCGAATGGAAAAGTGCTAATCACCGGCGGTGAGACCACGGGCGGCGCGGTTCTGTCCAGCGTGGAACTTTATGATTACGCCACGGGAACTTTTTTTTTGCTGGAACAGGGTCGTTGAACGCAGCGCGGTATGTCCATACAGCGACATTACTGGCTAACGGCAAAGTGCTCGTTGCGGGTGGCTATACTGGCAGTGCACCGCTTGCGAGCGCCGAACTTTTTGACCCAGCTTCGGGAGCATGGACGCCAACTGGACCACTGGGTGTCGCTCAGTATTATGGGGCCGCAACTTTGCTGCCTAATGGGCAAGTGTTGGTTATCGGTGGTTATACTGGCAGCACTTCACTGGCGAATGTGGAATTATACGATTCGGCCACCGGCACTTGGACCAATACTGGCAGTTTGAACGTAGCACGCCATGCGCATACGGCCACGCTGCTTACCAACGGGAAAGTGCTCGTCACCGGCGGGCTAAGTAATAGCGGCTACAGTGCTAGTGCCGAATTGTATGACCCTGTTACTGGGACTTGGACAAATACTGGAAACATGAATGCCGTGCGTGGCAATCATACGGCCACGCTGCTACCCAATGGCAAGGTGTTAGTCACTGGCGGTTTTGGCAGTGGCAGTTATCGGGCGAGCTCGGAGCTGTATGACCCAGCTACCGGCATTTGGACAACTACTACCGGTTCTATGAGTGCTGGTCGCGACAGCCATACGGCAACTTTGCTACCCAACGGCAAGGTGCTCGTTGCTGGTGGCTATAATGGGATAAGTTCAATCGCCAGTTCTGAATTGTATGACCCAACCGCAGGAACTTGGACGACAACCGGCTCTTTAATTGCCGCTCGCAACGAACACACGGCAACCTTGCTGTCTAATGGCAAAGTGCTTATCACTGGTGGTAATAATGGCAGCACCTATTTTTCCAGTGCGGAAATATATGATCCGGCGACAAGCACTTGGGCCAGTGCCGGCGCAAGCATGAACACTGCCCACGACACGCATACGGCCACGTTGCTGCCAAATGGGAAAGTGCTCTTTGCGGGTGGATTTAATAGTGTCGGCACGCTGGCCACTGCTGAAATATATGAAGTTGGTCTTGGTTTTAGTTCCTCCACGCAGCCCCAAATCAACACATTCACCTCACCCCTCATTTTCGGCAACAGCTTGTCCCTCGCCGGCACGCAGTTCCGCGGACTATCCAGTGCTTCAGGTAGCACAGTCTTTCAAAATTCGCCGAGCGACAATCCGGTGGTGCAAATCCGCAGCCTAGAAAACGGCCAGACCATTTTCCTGAACGCCACCATCTGGAGCACCAATTTCTATACTTCCACCGCCGTCACCAACTTGCCCGCCGGCTGGACGCTGGCGACGATGTTCGTCAACGGCATCCCTAGCCCCAGCGTCATCATCCCGCCGCCTGCAACCGCCGCAAATCAGTGCCCAGCCCGCCAACCAGACCGTTGCGCTCACGAGCAACGCCACGCTCAATGTCTTCACGGTGGGCACGCCGCCCTTCACCTACCAATGGCTCCTCAACGGCTCGCCCGTTTCCGGCGGCACAAATAGTTCACTCACGGTTTCCAATGTGACGTATGCCAGCGCGGGCAATTATCAAGTCATCATCACCAACAGCTACGGCAGCGTGACGAGCAGTGTGGCGCAGTTGATCATTGATCCGCTGGATTTGACCTTTAACGGCACGGGCAAGGTCACCACCGGCATCGGCAGCGCGGATGATTTCGGCTATTCGGTGGCGATTCAAGCGGATGGAAAAATCGTGGTGGCTGGCAGTGCCAATAATGGAGCCAACATTGATGTCGCGGTGGCGCGCTATAACACCAACGGCACGCTAGACACGACGTTCAACGGCACGGGAAAAGTCACTTCCGACTTTGGCGGTCAGGAAAGTATCTATGGCGTGGCACTGCAATCGGACGGCAAGATTGTAGTTTCAGGCGGTATCACTGGTCTGGGGAAAGATAATTTCCTGCTGGCACGCTACACCACGAATGGCGTGCTCGACAGCACTTTTGGCACGGGCGGCAAAGTATTTGCCGCCATCGGCACCGGTAGCGACGTGGGCGAGAAGCTGACGATTCAAAACGATGGGAAAATTGTGGTGGCGGGTTTTTCCTACAACGGAAGCGACTATGATTTCGCGGTGGCGCGTTTCCTGACGAACGGGACGTTTGACACGACCTTCAACAGCACGGGACACGCGACCACTCCCGTCGGCAACGGCGATGATCAAGCCTACGGCGTGCAGGTGCAAAGCGATGGAAAAATTGTCATCGCGGGTCGTTCGTCTAACGGCGGCTTCTACGACTTTGCTTTGGCACGCTTCACCGCGAACGGAATTTTGGACACCGCTTTCAACGGCACGGGTAAGGTGATCACC
>Ga0302280_1003269_pt1 | contig 11816 bp, 7 predicted proteins | sample III_Fen_E1_1_FD_198771 | JGI IMG/M metagenome (GOLD analysis project Ga0302280, IMG submission 198771) | Peat permafrost microbial communities from Stordalen Mire near Abisko, Sweden - III_Fen_E1_1 | ecosystem: Environmental > Terrestrial > Soil > Wetlands > Permafrost | place: Sweden: Abisko...
TTAAGTAGATTCTTCTTTATAATTTTAAAAATTTTGGCAAAGACCCAAACTGTGATTAAGGTCATATTGAACCTTTCTACAGTCAATGGTTACGGCAAAAGAAATATCCTTTTCCTGCTAAAAAGCATTTGAAATCATATTTCTTATGATTTAAAAGGTGTTGTCTTTACTGAATTGAAGCAAGATAATGGGGATATTTCTATTTTAGTTCAGAATCAGATTGAGTTCGAATTAAGAGTTAGCAGGATGAATTTAATTCAAAGAGATAAAGGGAGCTGTAGCTGTAAATGTTTGTGTGAAAAGGAATGACAGTACTGCTAGATATATAAACAGCTTGATCATTGTAAGATATTTTTATACGTGTTAATTCTATTAATCAATTGATATTATTTTATATATACAAAATTGACAAAGAATCAAGATTTTACCAGAATGAATAAAGAAGAGAAGGAAAAACCGAGGTAAAATAATTGAAAACATCGAACAGTACACGATCATCGTATTCACAGCAGAATTAAAAAAACAAAATGGTTTGACTAAAGATGTGAAAATGTCATAAATGTCAATTCATTCAATCACAACTCAATAAATAACAATGCCGATTTATAGAAAATGATGTGGCCTATCAATATTGTTAAATCTATCAGTAATTACGCTAATAGTATCCACACTTGATAATCATTAATTTACAATTTTTGCTGATTGGCGACTTTATTTGAAGATAATCAGTCAAAAAATATTTGTCAACTGAATTTTTTATTTATTTTTGTTGTGAAATAATCAAAAATTCCAACTAATTTTAAAAGGCAGAGTGATCATTTATACAAAATTCTTTTGAATAAGAAATAAAAAATGATCAATTATTTTTTAAAAATAACCACAATTGCTGAACGTCATGCATTATTGGTCTAAAAATGTGTTTAAAATTATTTATTTAATTGTAAGAAAATAAATTTGATAAAATCATTTGTTATGATGTAATGATTTTGTTGACTCCCTCCCATCTTCAACAAAATTTGTAATCAAACTCATTAAATGAATTACAATAGAGCGATTATCTTTGGACCATTGGCAGTATTAATAGGACTTACCATCTTAGCCTTTGAATTTTTTTTGCAATCTCACTTGAGGGATCATTGGTATAGCATTATTCATTGCTTTCCATCCCGCTGTCATTGTTCACCTTATTCCAAACATCGTCTCCTTAGAGCATTGAACGATTGATCTCCTGAATACGAGCCATCTCCCACTATCTTGTAGCTTATTTCTTCAAAAGTTTCTCAGTTAAAATCTTATTTTTTCTGACTTCTCTTCGCTTTCTCAGCCTTAGAATCCTTCTGTGATCCTTTACAATATAAAAAGGAGGAGGAAATGACGCCTGCGATGAGGAATGCTGGCCTAAATTTTGAATGGTTTTCCCCATTTAAATAAATCTAATTAATGGTTGATATGAGATGGACGATTAATAATAAAGCATTAATCCAAATAATGATGATTTTTTATAAATTGATTGATGTTATTGAATTTGGATCATCATTGAGAGAACTATATGTTTGCTTGATGATGGATGTAAATCGGTCTGCCCACGGGAATATTCTCTTGATTTTTTAATTTGATGATTTCTGATTCATGATAGCAAATTTGGTCATCAACTGAAGAACAATTTCTGATTTGGTAGTCAAAGGAAACGTTTTAAACTCTTTGTTAAAAATGAGGTCCAGTTTCTTCTCTCATATGATGATTTTTTTTTCTTAAAGCAGTCTTTTTGCCATTTTTCTTTTTCTTGATACATAGTCTCACTATAATAAACAATAAAATTCCAACAGTCAAGAAGATCGCAATATCACTCGTAAATAATGATTTTAATGAAGTTACCTTATTATTATGATCTTGAGAACGATGATTTTTCCTTTAAATTTATTGATGTTTATTTTTTGGAAATCTTTCATCACCTTTATCTCCATGTTCTGTTATCCTATAAATTTTGCCATTTTATTATTGTCCTTCTTCTCCAATGCGATTCCAATTATCGTTGATTTGTGGAGGCCTTTTATTTTTAGAATTTATATTTCTACTTCTTGAAAAAGGATTTTCTGATGCAGTTGGTCGGTTTTATTACTTTATTTATGATAATCTTTATTCTGGTTTTTCAGTATCAATACTAGATTGTCCAGCAAGGTTATCGCTTTATAGGGAAATAAGTTCTTAATCTTGAACCAATATTTAATGCTGGGGCCTTCCAGAAATTGGCTGGGCGACAATGATGACAGAGAGTAGAAAGTAAAAAACAATCTTTTTAATCTCCATAGTGGTCTTATTTAAATATTACTCAATTATTTTATTATTAATGGTATTGAAGTATTTTAACATTATCTCATGAATAGATTTTAATTATGTGAAATTATCAACTTTTCATAATTGAATTTAAAATTTTCAAGAATAAAGATTAATTCATAAATGTCAAATAAGTCAACGACTGACTCCTTGAGTAAAGTATTATGAAGATTGTGATCTTTTAACCTTTCCAAACAGTTCAAAGGACAAAGATATTCTTTAAATTTTAGAGAAATAAATATTTTTGAATTTATTTAAATTTAATCAATGATCGAACAATATAGCAATATGAATTGAAATATGAGGATTGGAAGGATTATATTCCAAAGATATATTAATTAGAATCGTATATTTTTGGAAATGTACTAGAAAAATACAAACCGAAGATGGCTTATCATTTGTCATTAAAGAACCCCCCCATCATTGATGAGATCGAATGTAAGACATTCAAAAAGTTTTTCCTCGCTTAGAGAGTTATCAGTAGTTTTACTGTCCTCCTCCTTTTTGTCGTTGGCTTCCTATCTCATCATTAATGCCGTTTCGACAATAAATCTCTGGAAAACAGATGATCGTATTCTTTCATGATGTTCGTCTGATTAGACATGGGTTTTATAATCCTCGTATCTCAAACGACAAACAGCACAATAGCAATGAGTACTGCTGGGTTTAGGATAAAGCTAAGTTAAAAGTCAAGTACCATCTCGCTTATCTATTTCTATGCTGCAATTAAACGTTGCTTATGATTTAATAGGAGGTCCTCTTAACTGTCCATATCGACTGAAGGCATTTTGAAAGCAATTGTGTAACATTTCCTATCGTGGTTAAAAGTAGGCACAATTGATCTCGAAGCTAATCCCTTTCTGAATTAATAGCAGGTTTACCTTTTGCGAAGGGGGGTAAATTTGACATTGACTTCTCCTGAAATATAAAGATTAGGTTTGCCTTTGATGTTAAAATAGTCCGTTGACATTTTTTTAGCTTTATTACAGGAATTGGTCATGTGATCAAAATGCTTCTCTAAGTATTTTATTAATATAAGGAAGCTAATTTGAAAGTAAATAAAGTTAGCATTATTCTTGAAGATCGAAAATTATCGTTTTTTTATAAATATGTTTTATTTAGTGCTCATTCAATTCTCTATACATTTCTTGAGTAATCAAGAAAATTAAATGCAGAAATACATGATTTTCAGTAATAAAATGGTCGGTACTGAACCGTTTCAAATCTCAAATAAACTTCATGGATTATTCTTAAGTGATATACTAATTGGTTTCCTATCAAAGATATGATACAATCATTTGCGATTTTCAGTCTCCTGCAACGGCTAGGACTAGTTTACTGAGTTTAGTGATCTAACTGAAGGCAATTCCTAATTATCGTCGATTTATGCTGCCTTTGAATCAGTGATGGTCTATGACATACCAATCATTTTTGATGATTCGGTGGCTACCTATGAAGTGTTTTATTTTTCAGTAACCTGTTTTGCCTGTGTTTTTTCTTGATAATTGAGATAAACTTCCATCATGACAGCAGTGAAGACAAGGATAATGCCTATGCCTTGGATCCAAACTATTTGATGGCCAAATATGATGATGTTAACAATAACAGTAAAGCATTTCCTGGTTGCTATTACAAAGGCTGGAATATGCTGTTTAAAAAGATTTACCATTTTATAAACAGCTAGCTGACCTAAAGAATTTAAAAGTGAGAATAAAAGCATATCGTAGCAAAACTAGGGGCGTTCCAACATGAATTGAATCACATACTGAATTGAGGTTGTTCCTACAAGATAAAACAAGGCAATCAGAAAGGTAGCTCGATTTAGATAATAGTACAGACTAATGGTTCCTGGCTTGACTGTAGATTTTATATCTGCTTGAAAATCTGGGAGAAATCCATCTCCAATGAGTGATCCTAATAAAAGGCCTGCGCTCAGCCAGCTAATAGGTTTATCATTTTAATCTTTTTCAGTCATTTTAAAGTAGTTGAATAAAAGGATGCCCACCGTTACTATTCCTCCAATGATTAGCTTATTGTGGCTTAATTTTAGAGATTTATCTTTGACTCTCGAACAAAAAACTCCTACGATGATGACTGATAATAGTCCACATGATTTGACCATTATAACTGCGGGGAAGGATGCATACATAATTGCTTTGTTATAAGTCCACATGTTGAAGTTGACAATTAATCCGCAAATTAAAGCTTTTCCCCATGGGACAACAACCCATGTTTATGACTTGCACTGTTGATAAACTCCTATAAAGTAGCTAATAATTGCAGCAGTTAATTGTGGAAATAAGCAGAAGGCTATGGGCTCATCGAAGGTGTCACTCAATTGAGTCAGCGTATTAAAATATTTGTGTTTGAGTCTATGGATAGGTTATTGCTTACAATTTCTCATGGTAAACCCCCGAAATCAAATAGAAAGCGTAAATAAGAAGACTATAAAAAAGAAATTCGCCTACTTCTCTTTTACTGTATGTGTTCATTCTTCGATTATATTATTTAAATTAGAAAAATACCAGCATTAACAGTTAAATTCGTCCTCAGTCAGTAACGCCATTAATTTATTTTGGAGATTCAGATTTGCCAAAGCTTTTACTTGGCTGATCAAAAATTATGATTAGATCAAAGGTTTGATATTTCATATTAATAGAACATTAATGGTATTTAAAATTAGAGAAATCATCAACACTCAACTATGATTACGGTCTACCCCTGTGCACGCACAGAGCCGCTAAAAATAGAAATTAATTGATTCATCAATCATTTCTTATTAGTTTATAGTTGATCTGATTTTATTATAGTTGTGGAAGCTATTTTATGCCAAATAACATGCTCCAACATTTATACACTTAAACGCATATCGGGAACTATCCAAATAAACGATCAAAGGACTACAGAAGTCAAAAATATGACAAATATTTTAGTCAATAAACTGACTGTGATTTACTCAGAGCGAGCATCAAAAGACTATAGAATTAAACAATAAACTGCTGCATTGAAAATAAATAAAATTTTAATGTGATTGCCAAGTTTAATAATTAATGATTGGAACATAATCATATTTCTTCTGATTATTTGATATGGTTTTAGGCACTAGCACTATCAGCGTCTTTTAAATTGGTCTTCCTGTGTACCAGTTCGAAAGTAGTAGACTTCATGTCTCTGAGTTAGAAAGTGGTTGATTTCATGTCTCTCAGTTAGACTGTAGTTGGAACTATTCGACTGCCATGCACTGTTCCTGAGTCGTTGTCTTCGATCATGTTATGCTGATAATTCATCAATCTCCTCAGGCAATAGTTGAGAGCATAGTAAATGATCACTCCTGCCAGCACAAAAGGAAGAAGCATCCAACAGATAAATACAAATAGGCTATCTGTGAACCAATATGTGTTAGCAGTGGGAGGAGTGTAGACCCATCCAGTTGTTTAAACCTCAATTATGTTATACAGGATAGTCAAAGTTTTCGGGTAGTTCTTTTGCTCCTAATTCAAAGGATTAATAATTTAGACTTCAATCGAAGCCTACACGCTCACAAACACACTTTGAGGGTTCGCATTTTAACTCATTAATTGATTGAGTAAAGAATTCTAAATTACAATAACGATACTTCAATAGTTATTTCAGGACTACCATGACCGAAAGACTCGATTGCGCTGCTCTCAATTGAACAGTGGCTATATCTATTCAAATTTTATCGTCCAGCTGACGCATAAGCCCAGTAGTTAATATTCTTTATTTGAATATAATCACCTCCAATACTAGAAAGAACAGGCGGGTTAACATTAACAATAAGTCCCTGCTGACTAAATTGATATTTGACATCGTAATTGACAGCATCAATTGAATCATAGGGGTCAATCTTATCATAGTAGTAATAGCTGATCAGATATTAGAGCTCACTTGACTAATCCTTGTTGTTGACTTTTAAAAAGTAGGAACCGAGCACATCTTCTACTCCAAACACGTAATGACCACCATAATTTGGTCGTTTTAGGGAAAGGAGATTACTTGAGTCAAGGCTGGTGATATTCTGATAATCTTTGGATGCCGTAACTGAAAGATCCCCCTTGCAGTTGAAAATTTCGACCATAACATTCTGATTATTGCTGTAAAGTTAAAATATTCCCTAATTGTTGAAGAAATGGTTGGCAGTGGGCGTGATGTGAGTAAGTTCGTTTTTGAATAGGAGGAAGGTCACGTTCACAGGCATATTGGTTGCAACTGAAATGAAGTAGGCTCCTTTAATATTCTTTAGATTTAGGATGTAAGTGTTTTCTGAAATCACTGAACTGATATACAGTTATTTGTCGTTTATGATTTGGCCGGTTTAAAGCTCAGCTTGCAAATTAAAAGTTAAAATAGCATTAGCTCCTTACTGCTCAATTACATCTGCCATTATCATTAGAGGCTGGTCTAGTTATTGACTGTTGACAAATTCAACTGTGGTGGGCGATTTGTTTGTAAAGGTGAGGGTACTGGGATATCCTTCAAATATTCTTTCAGTCGCACGACTCTTATCTAATCTCAGATAAAATTCAGATTCAACCACAGCCACCACTTTTACTTGATACAAAGCTTTTTTTGAGAAGAATTATATTTTTTATTTGGATTCATAGTCCACCGCATCGATAGTAAAAGTTTTAGTCTCACTTACAGTCTCGTAAATGGCATACTTTCCTTTAGGATCAATCAAAATCACTTGGATACTACCGGATAGGATGTTAAAGGATATGCTGAAGGCCGTCAGGGAATAAAAAACATAGTTTTCACCCGCTACCTATGTTTTTGGGGTCAGTAACTATTTAAAGATATGGTTCACAGTCAGAGGAATTGGATCCGTAAGACGCAGAAATACGATTTCACCAATAAACTTAGTACTAGTAGTGACAACCACGTAGTAGAAGCAGTTAGAACAAAAGTATTGATTTGATGATGAAACAATAAAGTCTCCATCGATCTTATCCACCAAAGGAAAAGATTTAAAGTCCATTGATAATGCAAAAGCCAGGGTTAAATTACCTTGGTTAAATGGTAAAATATAAATATCGGCCTTACCAGCACTCACCATTTGCATTATTCTAAACGAAGACGAATGGAGATTATAGAAAAGAAAGCCTTGAGTCTGTTGAGCTTATAAGGTAAGCTCGTAAGGGGTAGATAAGTGAACTGTTTTTATTGGCTGATTGATTGAGATGTAGCTGATTTGATATGAGCATTGTGGAATGTCTCCTCTCACATAAATTTTATCAATTCCATCACTCTTGGAGATCTGGAAATTACCTCCTAACTGGGTTACATCACTGACAATTCCATTGTTGGTTCCCGAAGATATGGTAGCGCATGAAGATGATTTTTGGCCATCCTTATTCATGTTTCTAATATCGATAATAGCATCTTCAGGGTCAATCAAGTAGGTATAAACTTATCCTTGCTCGACAAATCCCATTTTAGAGTCTCCTAATGCTAAGTACGTCTCTTCTTGAGTCACTTATATTTCATAATTGATCCTCTAAATATTCAAATTTTAATCCAAAGAGGGACTAGGCATGCCAGCTATTGCAGGCATAGCGAGATTTATTGGGGCTATAGTGAGTAGCAAATAGCAATCTTGCAAATTCTCACAAAATCTTTGAATAAACTGTTAATCAATGCTCACAATGGAAGTATCTGCGCTATTCAGAGTGACTGAGTATAAATTACCGCTATTATCTTTATTATCGATGTGAGAAAGGTACTCTTGGTACATGTTTGCTCTTTCTTCTTGATTTTGCTTCAAGAAGGTTGATTTGCTCACTAATTTGGCAATAAGAAAATAGGTCAATTAAACTGACTTAGTTGTAAAAAATATCTTGATAGGAGTAGTACTATAAAGATGATAATAGAATTATTTGCCGCCGCCAAACGAAACATCAAGATCGCTAATAGATTAAACGATGCCATCAAAAAGAGCTATTTACGCATCTTCTTCTTCCATCACAAAGTTGAAAAAGTTGGTTTTGCCTGAATTACTGATGAAATCTATTGAAATTTAACAAGTTTTGACCAGACCTGGATTTTTAATACCGAATGGACATGCAGTGCTCATATCTGCAGCAGTGATATCATAGTGGGATCCTTCTATTGTCTTTAGCTGATGGCCATTGATGTAGAGATCTACTTGGATCCATTTATTAAGAATTTGAGTATGGGTGAAAGAGGAATCAAATTTAATGACCACATCTCGGTTAATTGGAAAGGTGTAGCATTCATTTTAGTTTGAATGTAGTACTACGTAAGTGGGCATGTTTAGAGCTCCATTTGTGCAATGGCGTCCGTTATTGTAGCTAATGGTAAATTTATTTAGCTTACCCTCTCTTCCCTTCACAATTATACGATAAAAAGTGTTTCTTGATGTATTTATTTAGCATTTAAAAGGGTTTTCCTTTTTTCCAACGCATTTTAAAGGGATGTTGGCGATGTTCACCACTTCAAAGGAGGAGTGACCTACAAGCTCAGTTAGACTCACAATTATGGACTCAGCATCATTGGAATTGATCTTAAAAGAGACAGTTTATTCAACTGGACTGAGAGCATAGGTGAGAAGATGTCCCAATTATAGAATTATTTCATTTAAATTTTGAAGGGGAGTGTCAGACGACCTATGGACAACAACTCCTAAATTGACCTCAGTGAATTGATAAGCATAAACTGAAATATAGATTTATTGAGCAATTTGGTCCTTCTTAATAATAATGCTGCTTTTTTAACCACTCTCCATGATGATGTTATTTGCTGGACTTTCTAGGGTCGGAAACTGTTCAATGGTTGATACCATCAGGGCTGATTATCCTGAAAAAGTAGTCATGAAGATGTTTATTTCAGTGACATTGGCGAGGGTAGGCAGTGAAAAAGAATAGAATACATATGATGATTTGGATATATAGTCCTTCACTATCTTATTTTCCTTCAGGTAAGTGTTATAAGTCTTCTTTTCAGCGGTTATTGAGAAAATAAAAGGTTATGCGGACTCTCCCACACCAATAATTTGAAAAGCACACTATTTGTAAACTGTGCCGGCTTTTCTGTCTAATTCATTGCAGTTAGCGATGTTGTAGTTCATTTCAATGGACATCATATTTCCATTGACAATGTTTTTGTTCTGAATTTCTTCTTACAGAAAACTGTTGTTTCTCAAGTCATCTAGACTTAGAATGAGGCATCCGACTAAGTTCTGATCGTTAGCAGCACCTTTTTCTATGCTTTGGCACCTTTTGAAATAAAAACTGCCCTTGCCTGAAATAACATCGACTTTAAATGAATAATTTGCGATTGAATCAACATTTCTGAGGGGGTAACTAAATCTTTCAAGCATAAGATAATTTTCGACTTGATTTTACTCTATCTAATCAAAATAGGCAAGGTAAGGTTGGATAAAGGCTGCATCCTCTCTAATTATCTTCGTATAGAAGTAATACTCAGAAGATATGGTTGAACTTATCTTGATATAGACAGTATCGATGAAGTTGAAATTATTCCTTAAATTTGGAGATAATGAATAGCTCAATGCAGATGTCTTGCGAGTAAAAGGGATCTCTTGGCTGAATGCACTGTCAAAAGCGATGGTTATTTGCGGATTTCCAGAGTATATATCAAACACTAACTCGATTGTTTTGTCTACTATTTCTGAAGAATGCTCACTGACGTTCAGAGAGTAAGTTTTATACTGTTATTGATCGGTGTAATCAAAATACGATAGACCTAAGGAAATCTAAGAATTTTTATCGGAAATTTGACTTGCACAAAATATGATAGATAACCCACTTTGCAACCTGAGATACACTTTAATCCAACTTCCAGGGCCAACATCCTCTCTCGTTAAATGTATCCCTCGCCCACCAGTAAATAGAGGAAGTCCCTATATCATAAAGCTATCGTCAGTGGGAGCTTGCACGTTCTAATTTCCGTAGTTGATGAGCATATCAAGTTTTTAATCAGGAGATTTCACATTTTACTCGATATTTGTGATAGCGGCAAGCATTGATAGTGCTGTATATTCCGCATCACTTGGAACTTGCACCAAGATTAAAGCGGTTAACCCTGATGCACTCGTGGATTTGAGTTGAAGCTGCCTTCCCAAAGAGAGATTGATAATTTGACTGAGATAAGTTTATAAGTTCAAAGTGCAGCTGGTGACGCATTTGATCGAGATATCGAATGATCTCCCTTGCTTAAGCTAATTTGAATCGATTTTGCAGATACCTGCAAACTATTCATGAGCATTATAGCAGTTCTGCAGATAGTTATTATCCGATGTAACTGTCAAATAGGGTACTTGGAAAGGGTCTGGAACTGTCGGCTCAACGTGGATGTATAAATCTTCAGGAGAAGATACATCTGATGGAATCACTATTCTGTAAGATGCTGGAGAGGATGAAGTCAGTGAGATAGTACGGCTACCTGTGAGGGGCAGCTAAGAAATATCTTGGCACTGTGCATGAATAACGAGAGTAAGGACGACAATGGAGAGAAAGAAATCTTTTCTCATGCAGATCAATTTTAAATATCAATTTAATGAATAATGATCAAGGGTAGCCTATCTATATAGGTAAACATAAAAGAAATACATTAGATGATTATCTTTGTTTATTATCAGGGGTATTGCTAAAAAATGGTGGATATATGTTTTCTATAAAAATTGTTAACAATGGCTGAGGCATTCTCTCCATATTAATTTAATTTACAATTGAAAGGATAATAAACTTTAATAGATTTTTCGGATAATGAGCCAACTTAGCCTATATTGGAATTTGGGTAGTCAACCCGGGAGATCAGTCAAAACTTTGATTGATATTGGAAAGATACCATGCACTCTCAATAGTGTTGACATTTTTCAGCGAGAACAGAGGAAGAAGCCATATCTAGACTTGTATCCTGCCGGAAAAATACCAGTTCTCAAAGATGGGGATTTTGTTTTGGGAGAAAGTGGAGCCATCATGATTTACCTCTGTGAAAGATACCCTCATCTTATCAAATATCACGGATAAACCATTGAACAAAGAGCAATTGTTAATCAATATATCGCTTGGTATCAAAATTATTTTCGGCCAGCTTTGTTTAAACCGATTAGAATGTACCTCGGAGCTGTTTTGATGAATCATTCTATCACTGAGAAGCACAAAGCATCACTGTGGAAAGAAATGTATGATGCAATTTAAAAGCTGAATGAAATTTTAGGAAAAAACGGAACCAAATTTATTGCAGGTGACAAGCCAACTATTGCTGATTTTCTGTTTTACTATGAAATGACAAACCTTGTATATTTTGGATAGGGCCACTAAAAGTACGCAGATGTGAAACGATGGTTCTCAGATGTGTACCGTATTGAGGAAGTTAAGAGTATCACTCACGAATGGTACCAAGTAGCAAAGAGTCTTTCTCAATTGTTCTCAAATGTGGAGATAGAGAAACCAAAACTGTGATTGGTAAATTTCTAA
>Ga0302280_1003278_pt1 | contig 11794 bp, 15 predicted proteins | sample III_Fen_E1_1_FD_198771 | JGI IMG/M metagenome (GOLD analysis project Ga0302280, IMG submission 198771) | Peat permafrost microbial communities from Stordalen Mire near Abisko, Sweden - III_Fen_E1_1 | ecosystem: Environmental > Terrestrial > Soil > Wetlands > Permafrost | place: Sweden: Abisko...
TTACGGGGTAGAACCGATACTTCCAAAGCACATGGAGCGGGACGTTGCGAATTTTCAAAATATCGATGCAATTTTGAGCAAAACTCAAAAAATGAAGGTGGTAAATTTTTTATGGTCTGGCTAAATTTTAGGCAAAAAAAAGACACTCAAAAAATCCAATTCTGGATCATCTGAGTGTCAGTCAAAAAAAATAATGGCGGAGACTGCGCTCCGCAATAAAATTATCAGTCGATTCGGGTTCTTAGCTTCTGACTCAGTCGTAACTCAGTCAAAAACATGGGGTTAATTGCAGTCTCAGGAAGAGGGCGCGAACAAGTTCACTACCTTTCCCATGACATCTTCATCAGGCAGAAGTTTCAGCGCTTCGGTAGCACCCTCGACCTCGATCCCCGCTAAGCGGATATACCGCTGCATGGTTTCAAGATCCCGCCATCCGCAGATTTTTTGAATCTGAATCGGCGGTACTCCACTTCGGATGAGCTGAGTTGCGAAACAGGCTCTTAGCGTATGGAACTTAATCGAAGGAAGTCCAATTCCAACGCAGAATCCTCGAAGTTCTCTCGCTTGTAGTCCCTTAGTCCACGTGTTTTGCCTGGGCAAGACACATTCTCGACTCCCAGACTTAAGCTTTATTTCCTTAAGCAGGATCAAAAGCTCGCTTGAGATCGGGACCGTTCGCCAGTAACCAGCTTTCGTGCTTTTTATCGTCTTTAGCCTGCAATTATAGGATTTGGTGACTGAAATCGATTTCGATTCCAAATCCATATCCTTCCAAGTCAGAGCATAAAGCTCACCCGATCGCATGCCCGTAAAAAGCGCCATTGCCCATGTACTATACCAAGGGGAGTCTATCGCTTTTGCCATTTGCAGAAGCTTTTTGATCTCTTGAATGCTCAAGATCTCAGGCTTCTTTTCGGTTTTGGTATCGATTCGGATGCCGTGCATGGGTGACATCGTCATTCCACGAACTAACCCATTTTCGATTCCAAACTGAAACACACGGTTGATTTGGTTTTTGATTCGCACCTGATGGCTTGGCCTGATTCCCATCTCGGTTGCCTTTAAAAAAACCGAGCGTGCATCGGCTTTTGTAATCGAAGCGGCCTCAAGTCTTAACCAGTCACTCGTGTGCTTTCGAATGCTTGCAACATAATCGGATCTCGTGACTGCGTTTACACGGTTTGGTTCATACTTAATCAAGTAGGATTCCCAAGCGGTAATCAGCGCATCCCAAGATGCTCCTTGGTTTTCTTTGGATTGAAGTAGAAGTAAGCACTCTCTTAAAAGAGCCTGTTCTTCCCTTTCGGCCTGGGTTTTTGTGCGGATCGCAAACTTTGCTTTCTGCACTCGAACCCGGATATCCGTCTTACTTCGAAGACTGATTGAGACCTTGTAAAAAGTCTCGCCTGTTTTTTTATCGGTATAGGTATTAATTGCCATAACATTTCTCCATTTCGTTTTGAATTGAAGAAATCCCGCAATCGAAACCAACTCGGACTTCAGTCCAAAGAGATTCCCGGTTCAACTTGTCAAAGAACATGCGAACGAAAGAAAGCTTATCACAAAATATTTTTCCTTTCGACGCTATTGTGCGCATTTGAAACCACATATTGCCCGAGGGGTGTATTTTTATAGACCCCGCGCCGGTCACGATTTGAAGTTTTTTTAGAAGTTTGTAATCGGTTGATTGTTTTAGTTTTTTCCGACGAACACACAGGAAAATTAGAAAAAGCTTTTCCCGCATATTTCCCATATTTTTGCAGTGTTTTTGCGATACATTTATACGCAAGACCCAGCCCATAAAAAACCACTTTCGAATATGCCGAATGAGACTTAGTTGCGGAGGTGTTTTTAGGTGCCCGCCGTGAGTCAAGTTTGAGCAGGTCGGTTCATTTTTGTAACGCACGAATGTTGATTGGTATTTAGTCGCATTCTCAAACCATAGCAACGTCCGAGCGGACTGTGTTTGTGCGGTATTTGGATTGCATTTGGACTGCATGATAACGATAACAGAAGTCTGATTTTTAGTGGCAGAAAGAAATGCGGAAACAAATACTTTATTGGAAAGCCTCAGAACTGATTTTCGATTTAGCTTAATTTGTTTTCGAGAAGACCCATGGATACCACCTGCATTAAAATCGTGCTCGCGTTCGCGCTTTCGCAAATCGTGCTTCGGCTTTTTTGAAAATCGATCACCTGTTATCTCAAAGGTAAAACATACTTTCGGATTTCGACTTAGCTCCGGCAATGCCTTCATAAAAAAACTTCCTCTCACTAAGAGAGTTGCGAGATTCATGCCTTGAGTTTTAGGAGATGCGAATTCTGGTTCCAAGTCTGCGATTTGAAAATCGAAAACCTATTTCATGAGATCCAAAAAACGGTTGCGATGAAAACAATATCTGCGCAGAAAATAGAAAGCTGATACCCCGTTGGAATGGCTTCAATTGTGAAAATCGACTATTTTACGAGAGTTTTTCGAAATCCCGGAAGGTGCGCAAAATTCTGCGTTTTTAGAGGATGGCTTTGAGATGCGAAATCGATTTCACGTTTATGTCTAACAACATAGAAGACGATCAGAGAGGTGCGCAATTTTTCGCGCACCTCTCTGGGATCTTACTTATGCGAGTTAAGGCCACCACTCCGGGCAGCTCTGGCCGCTCTTTCGCCCTTCATCTATTCGCTCCAGTGTTCGGTGGATGCGAGAAATTCTAGTGGGCATGTTGATTTAGCCCGTATTTCTGACTCTCAAATTTTATTTTTTCTAAATTTTTTCGAGATATTGGAATTTTAGATTTCCAAAGATATTTTGCTTTAACTTTTCGCATAGAAGCTTAATTGCGAATAACACGCGGGCTACGAGCCGTTTCACGTTCTGAACGCTTGCGGTGAGGTACGCCTGGATCTGCATCTTGCTTAGACCGCGATACCTCGCGCGCGACAGATTATGCCAATTCTTTGCTTCTGCGAACAAACCTTCGAGCCTCCACATCCGGGCTGTCATGTTGGCCTTAAATTCTGGAGTTTGTTCTTTCAGCCTGATTTGATCTTGTATAGGCTGGTAAACGCTTAAATGAATTTTTTTTCTTAAACCCACAATATTCCCCGGTGGCTTTTTCGGAAAGCATTCAGGCCTAAACGGGCAGAGATTACAGTGCCCGCCTCTAATCTGATAGGTTCTTGATGTCGGGTGCTTGTCGCTTACTTTTAATAAATTTAAGGTGTGACCTGCTGGACATTTCATTTTGCTTTTATCTTCGCCAATGATGAATTTTTCTCGGTCGTAGTTTTGGCCAGCGTTTCCATGGAAATTCGGAACGTTTGAATTGATCTTTCGCTTAATTAAATATTCTTGGTTTTCGCCACCGCCATAGCCACGATCTGCGATCACTTCTTTTACTTTTACGTCTAAACGTTCTTCAACTGCTTCAATACGCTCGATAAAAACAGTACCATCACTGACTGAGCCAGTAGTGACGTGCGGATCTAAGATCACTTTGGATTCCGAGTCAATCGTTTGGTGAAGCTTATAATAAAGGCCCTTTGCGACTCCGGCTTTACCCGCCAAGCTTGCATCTGGATCGCTGCAGCTATGATGGGTTTGATTTTTGTAATGGTTACCTTGAATCATGCTCGGGCGTTTTTCGATTTCTTCCGGTGTTGCGTCTTTTTTCACTAGAGAATTTAAGGCAGCATCAGCCTTTACCAATGAGGCGTCGATCATTACACTTTTCGCTTTAACCATCCCTTTTTTACGGCAAACTTCTACAATCTCTTCAAACACATTTTTATACGTTTCTTCGCCTAAGCGGTCGCGAATCCTAGTCATCGAAGAATGATCGGGTACCTCGTCTTGAAGAGAAAACTTGCAGTACCAGCGATACGCCAAATTGAACGTTACTTCTTCGCAAAGTCTTCTATCTGAATCGATACCGTAAAAATACGCAATAAGCTGCATCCGGAAGTACGTTTCGGGATCAACCGAAGGCCTGCCATTGTTTTCACAATAAAGGTGAGCCGTTAATTTACGAACGAAAGATAGATCCAAAGCCCGGTCAATCTTCCGCAATAGGTGATTTTTCGGGATCATCTGCTCGATATTCGCGATTACAAAAAGTTCTGGCTGATATTCTTGAAATCCTTGCATGCGAAAATAATCGCACAGGCAAAATGAAATTCAACTTCGAAAGAGGGTTTATCAACATGCCCTAGTGGATTATGACCAGAATTTTATTTTAGTTAATTTAGTGATGCAGCTTCAGCAGAGCATGTTCTGATCGAAGGCAACGAAAGGCCGTATTTTTTAACCTCTTCGTCTAGTGTTTGTACGCTTTCTTCGGAAGATTTAATAGTCGACAGGATATGTGCGACATCTCCGGAAGCATTCGCTTTGTCACCATATATTAAAAATGTCTCGTATGAGGATGTGAATGTTTGTGCGTAAGCGTTGTCACTTGTTGCATATATTAAACTTGTTTCCAAATTTGTGATTCCAGCTTGGCGATTAATATAAGCGGTAGCCTTTTGTCTCGCGCTAAAAATCTTTTCAGGATTATATTTATCATTATCTCCTGCCATTGCGCCGGCAATTGCATAAGACATGAATACACGGAGAGCATTTTTTTGTTTCATCCAATTTTCTATAGCTCTGCTCGCTGCTTCGCTTGTTGTTGCATTGTTCTCGAGTATTTTAGTAGCTAAACGCAATTCTGATTCTCTAGAATCCAGGCATTTGCGTAAGCTACGCGCGTGCTCCTCGTTGGTATTCGCATGAGCTTGGGTTGCAAAGGAAACGCATAAGAGTAAACATAAGAATTTCATAAAAACTTTCTCCTTGGTCTTTTAAGGTGTGTGGATTATCTATTATTGGACCAAAATAGTCAACAATATACTTTGAAATTATAGAAATTATAGAAATAATTTTGAAACTTTTTCCGTTGCATTGCCCGAAAACGAAAAGGTTTCAACCCATCCCCAAATCACCATCCCTTCACCTTTAAACTCAGGCGTTTCAATTGAGTCGGCCTTTATGCCTGAGATCTCACTCAGGCGCCTTTAAAAGCCAGTCTTGATAAAGATATAGAAATGGTATACTTTTAACTCATGGGTTTCGAGTTTGATTCCAAGAAAAACCTAATCAACAAAAAGAAGCATGGAATCGATTTCGAAGAGGCCCAAGCCCTCTGGCAATTTCCTCACTTTGAGTTTCCGCTCATAACCGAGGGAGAGCCGAGATGGGCTCTGATTGGAATGGTGGACGAGGTCTATTGGACCGCAATCATCACCAGAAGGTCAGGTAAAATTCGGATTATTTCAGTCAGGAGGTCACGTCATGAAGAAAAGCAAGCCTACCAAAGCCGCTTCAAAGAAGATCACCAGTGAAGAACTCGATGCTCGGTTTGATTCGGGTAAAAGCATTCTTGAGTATGCAGAACTGGATTCGGGTACGTTTAGGGTAAACGTAGACTTCCCTGCGTGGACGGTCACCGGGCTAGATAAAGAAGCTTCACGCCTGGGGATCTCAAGGCAAGCTCTGATTAAAATATGGATCGCCGAAAGGCTTGATCGCAATCACGATCGCGAGCTAAAAAAGACTGGCACCTAAACAAATTGAACCGGAAAATCTCTCTGAAACTAAAATCCTAAGTCAGTCACGACTCAGCGTAGTTTATTTATAGGAAAATGGGGCAAAAATCATGCAATCTAAATGCGCTTCGGGTCTTGATTGTGAGTTATTCGTATAAAAATCCCCTCCACGAGCTTATCGGGAGGGGATTCGTACTGCTACTCGAAGATCGATCCTCCGAGCTTATTTGCTATGTTGAAGCGTTAAGACGCTATTTTTCCTGAAGGCTTTTCACTAAATGAATGATCTACCTCCTTTTCCTTTGTGGAAGACTGTCCAATCAGCTTCCCAAAGAAACTTGTGCCGCTGCCGGTGCCAATTTTAATCTGGCGTGGTTTTGCGGTTTCTGATTTTGGAATCAGGATGCGCAAGACACCGTCTTGACAATTGGCTTCAATTTTTTCGGTGTCGAGTCCAATCGGTAGAGCAAAGCTTCGTTGGAATTTACCGTACCTTCGTTCGGTGTAACTAATGCCATGCTCTTTTTTACGGTCTTCGTACTTCCGCTCGCCAGAGACGACCAACTGATTCTCAACGACCTCAATTTTTATTTGCTCTTTTGGAACCCCAGCCATTTCTAGGCTCAGGAGGTAATGATCCTGATCTTCGGTGAGATCGCAAGATGGTTGCCAGCTACGGGTGGCTGCCAAGGTTTCTGCGGGGTCACTCCACGCAGTTTCAAATAGTCGATCCATTTCTTGCTTCAGCTCTTGAATTGGGTTCCAGTTATTTTTACGGCTATAGGTTGTCATGTTGTTATTCATATTATCCTCCTTTTTGTTAATAGGTTTGTTCTACTGGTTCAAATGTGGGCTGTTTTTTATTTGTCAATACCTCTGGTTTTCTGGTGAAGAATCGCGTCTCTTTTATTTTGCGCATCTTTTCAATAATTGTTTCTTCAGCGCGGCGAATAGACTGAATGGCATCGTCGTTGCTGGCTGAAGCAAAAACCGATCCGTTCCTTACAAATACATCTACAGAACAGGCGTAGTTTTTTCCGTCGTAGTCGAGAAGTGCAACTACTGTTGATCCTATCGGAGCAAGATCTTGAATGTGCTCAAGCATCTCATCCGCTTCGGCGGTTATTTGATCGTTGGGCTCAAACCCTTTGTATTGAAATCCGATTATCATCATTTTCTCCTTTTGTTTAAACTGGTTTAAAAAACTCAAATAAAATAAAAAGAAAAAACAGGAGGGCCAGTCTCATAAGGTATGGGGGTTGTACACACTATCATCGAGTTCATGGTCTTCCTCCCTTCATAAAAAGTGAGAAACTAATTGATCGTCAACTTCGGGAAGCCAACTGCTATACTTAAACAGCTCGTCTTCTTTCTTGCATTCCTGGCAATAACGATCAAAGCGTGTGCTTGGGTGAAAACACTCTGAGCACAAGTTACATACGCGGTAGACTTTACATCCTAGCTTATCGGTCTTTAGGCCAATGCGGGTAAAAGCATCTTTTTTCAAACTGTTCATCATACATCCTCCTTAAAATATGAGTTTAGTTTGTTTGGTTTGTTGTTTGGCTAGAGCTATTACTGAATTGCTCTAGCCGTGAGTTACTACTTCCTGTAGAACACACTTGTTTGAACTTGGTCTTAAAGTCCTGCTTCCCGTTACAGGTATGCACTTCTGAAACAGTGGGATTCCAAAAGAAATTGAAACCATCACTCACTGGCGGTGCCGCGAAGCGCGCTACCTCCGCCAAATCTGAAGAACTCCAGATGAGCATTACAATTGCAAAAACAATCGCGGGATAAGTGACATGCAACATGCGTCCTACAAAATTACTAGCCATCATATAACCTCCTTCTTCCAAATCCGACCTCCACGGTCGAAAGATTGATGTTATTATTTTCCGTTTATTTGTTTTTAGTATCGGGTTTTATGCCCAACAACCATAAATATAATTCCACTTTTTTTAGAGTCAAGAGGCTCAAATAAATTTTTTAAACATGTGATGTTGCAAAAATGACGGCAGAATAAATTATTGAAAAAATTAAATTTTTTATCCTAAATTATAAGGGCCACTAATAAAGTGGCCCATTTTCCTATTATCAAGCCTTAATTTTAGGAAATTTAAGAGTGATCTTATCTTTGTCGGTGAGCATCTGCATTTTGGTTTGCTCTACATGAGTTGGCAGCGGGAAGGTCCGATTAAAGGACGACTTATAGATACTCCGAGCTGCGTACTGATCATCTTTTTCATCGGAGCTGGTTTTTTTCTCTACCGTTCCGGTAATAGTAACGTATCCATTTTCAACTTTGGTGTTGATGGAGGTTGATTTTACATCGTCCACCTTAATGTCGTAGTAAACAAAACCATCATCCTCCCGCTTAGCCGATTCCAGGCCGCGCATGGAAGATTGCCCCCGAGCATGGTGCTACACCTTTTTATCCATTCTTGAATGCAGAAAGAAATTTGAGGGCTATTATAAAATTCACGGATTTGAGTGGGACAAAGACGACCCACTGCCTAGCGTAGCGCATAGATTGCAACTTTTGTCTTTTACACTCCCTCACGAACAATATTCATTAGTTGGCATCATTAATATCCCTGTTTTTAGAAGCTGAAAGTCACCCTCACCCGCAATTCACGTTATTTGTTTAGGTTTTTTTACTTAAGGATTTTTAATTTTAACAATCGCCATATTCGCTCCCTCACAAGCAATATTCGTTAGTTGGCTATCATGAAACCGTCCTCTTTTAGACAGATTTCATGAGCTAAGCCTCACCCCCGCGCGAACGATTCTTAGCATTCGCTTTAAAGTTTTTGTGCTTAAGGATTTTTAAATTCGTGTAACCCAATTTGTAACCCAACGTGGTTACAACCCGTGGTACTGCTTGGTACCATCCGGGAAGTTCATTTCCATTTTTCTTATTATTTTCAAGTAAATGGCGGATTCGATGACTTTTGAGTGAATTCACTGGTTTAAGCCGTCGGTCCGACAAAACTCCGACAACTAGTTGTACATTCCGGGATATTTGCTAAATTTATTGATATTTAGCAAAATTTGCTATATTCTTATATTTATGAAATGGACGGTCTTTTTCAAAAAGAAGGCTCAGAAGCAATTAAACGAGTTGCCGGAAGCTATTCGCGAGGCCGTCCAAGCCTTGAAGCGTGAAATTGAAGTTTTAGGTCCTGTGAGACCCAACTGGAAAAACTTTGGCAAGCTCAAAGGCTCGCAGAATCTTTATCACTGCCACGTCAAATCAGGACGCCCAACCTATGTCGTATGTTGGGAAGTAGTAGATAAGAAAATTTGTATTGTGGAGGTTTACTATGTCGGTACCCATGAAAAAACGCCCTACTAGAGAAGTTGAGCTGGTCTTGCATGATCGTTCGGCACGACTCTTTCGAATTCCCAGGGATAAGGCGAATGCTATTTTAACGCTCATTCAGGATGATGAGGTGAAAGAAGAAGACCAGCTTGTCCCTGCTGACGAAGTATTCAAAGACCTTTATGAGAAGCACGGGAAGTCGGGAACCACGATCCGAGGCTTCCGCTCTCGTGATGATTTGTCGCAAGGCGAGTTGGCTGAGAAACTTGATATTCATCAAACCGATCTTTCCCAAATGGAACATGGAAAGCGGCCCATTAGTAAAAAGATGGCACAGAAGCTTGCGAAGGTATTTAAGACGGATTATCGCGTGTTTCTGTGAAAGCCGGAGACTATAGCGAAACTATAGTCGATCCTGAAACAGACCCTCTGCTCAAAAGTTGAGAACACATCGAATCACTTCAACTTTTTGCGACATCACAAAATGACATTCGCATGTCATGATCAGTGGATGTCATCGACTTGTCATCTTCTAGAAAGAGATACAGTTATCGATAAATATTAAATTGATCCAGCACAAAGGAGGGCCATAACGATTGCCTTTTAGTGGTTTTCAACTTCATAATTAAACTCATGAAATCAGCATATAAAAACTCTCGGTTCTCTCTTTTTTGGAATCAAATTTCTGGAAAACATGGGCAGACTTATAAACGATTTGTCATTGACCCCACGATGCTACGCCTCATAGGAAGTCTCAAAAATAAAACTGTTATTGATTTGGGCTGTGGAAATGGCTATTTGGGCCCCCGCTTTGTAAAGCTTGGCGCAAAGAGGGTCATTTTAGCGGATTTGTCTGAAGCAAATCTCAAACATGCTGAAGGTCTAAATAAAAAAGTTTTAGCGCGTGTGGATTTACTATTGATGGATGCCACCCGCGCGTGGCCCCTAAAATCCTCTTCTGTTGACCTTGTATTCTCCGATATGCTCCTAAATGAAATAAAAAATATTGGGACCCCAATGAAAGAGGCCTATCGGGTGGCAAAACAAGGTGGCCTTTTTATTTTTGCGGTCACCCACCCAGCATGGGATCTCTATGAGTTTGCTCAAGATAAGTTAGGAAAACCTCGAAATATCTTAAATGGAGCTGGCCCGTATTTTTTTAGGGGTTTCTCAAAATTTATAATGGGTACCGAGAGCTTAAAACCTCCGCCGGGTGAGGAATACCCTGAGAAGTTTGAAATCGAGCATTATCAACGACCACTTCAAGATTATTTTGAGGCCTTAGTGGGAGCTGGATTTTCAATTCAACGATTTATAGAGCCCGAACTTCCTAAAAAAGTGCTCAAGGCGTTTCCCGGATATCAAGATATGGTGGACCACCCAATTGGAGCCATTTTCGTCGCCCAAAAGTAACCTTTTTGAATAGACTCGTTCGGCACGAGCCGAATCCGACGACTTAAAGAGCCGGTTTATTTATTCTCTCGAAGGACGCCGCGTTTTCTTTTGTCGATCTCTCCGACAAACTCCGACAGAAGTCCGACAAAGGACACTGACAAGAGCTGACGGAGACTGACATTCACTTCCGCCGATTTTGCTAACTTACTGAACCCTTTGGTTATTGGTTTCAGGTATTTGATTGTGTGAGCATAAAAACTTGATTCGTTAAATGGCGGAGAGAGAGGATCGTCTTTAATTTCAATTACCTACCTACTCCGCTATTACAGAAAATTACACCGTACCTATTTGTGCAACTTTAGGATCGTTGCACCCACATCTGACTGCAAGTTTAAGCAGTCAGTTGCTCCTTTGATGTCCACACCCGCCTTGCGTGCATAGATCATCATCGTTTCAATGTCTTTCCAACCACCCATCTTCATCACCATTATTGGCACTACGCCCTTACTCAAGAGTAACGTAGCCCATGAAGCACGAAGATCGTGAAAACGCACCGGCTGCATTCCAATACCTTGGAGAAACATTCGCAGCTCGCGTGATTGCTCGCCCTTATCCCACTTATTACTTCGAGGAAGAACATGATCAGAACCTGTCCAATGACATTTTAATTCTCTTAGGATTGGAATCAAGGGCTGTGCAATTTCAATTCGGCGATCGTCGCCTGATTTGGTGCATTTTAGACCATCAACACTGTTCCAAGAACAGTTCACCAAAATCGTTCTTTGATCAAAATCGATCTTGTCCCAAGTCAGGGCATATAATTCGCCATTTCGCATTCCCGTGTAAAGGGCGAGAGCATAGTGATAATACCAATCCCATTTCAGTTCCTTCGCCTTGGCGAGAAGAAATTTAGCCTGATCCTCACTGAGGACGGCCTTAATCTTGTCACCAATTTTGAACTTGATCATGGGACAAGGATTGCGGTTGATGTATGCAGAATCCAGGGCACAATCGAAAACGGCCTTAATACACTTCAGAGCATACTTTTTGTGAGACTCTGCTTTTTCTGCAAGTTTTCCATACAGTAGATCTCGAATCTCTTGAGTTGAAATCGTATCGACCAATCGATCATTCCATTCATAAGTATGGGCTCTAAGAGTTTTTTCACTCGCATACAGAGTTTTGCTCATTAATCCCCGTTCACGACTTGAAATAAAATACTTTTCCAACATATCATTCCAATTAGGTGTAATGAGTTCCCTGAGTTTATCTTCAACCTGCACGATGAGTTGCTTTTCAACTCGCTTGGCTTCTGCTTCGCTTTTGCACGTTTTTCTACGAGCACTATATGATCTTCTGGTAATTGGATGACGTTTCGAATGAAATGCCTCCCAAAAACCTGTTTCTTTATTGAGTTTAGTTCCCATAAGCTTCTCCTTTTCTGCTTTGGAGAAGAAGCTCACGTAATTCAGCCTGACGGTAACGATTCGA
>Ga0302280_1003283_pt1 | contig 11790 bp, 10 predicted proteins | sample III_Fen_E1_1_FD_198771 | JGI IMG/M metagenome (GOLD analysis project Ga0302280, IMG submission 198771) | Peat permafrost microbial communities from Stordalen Mire near Abisko, Sweden - III_Fen_E1_1 | ecosystem: Environmental > Terrestrial > Soil > Wetlands > Permafrost | place: Sweden: Abisko...
GATTTTGATGACTTGCTACTAAAATTTTATGAGCTGCTAAAAACTTTCCCCGATGCGCTGAGCAAATACCAACGTAAATTCAAGTACATTTTGATTGATGAGTACCAGGACACCAACCCGGCACAATATGAAATAATAAAATTATTGGGGGCGATGCATGAAAACGTATGCGTGGTGGGCGATGATGCACAAAGTATTTATAGTTTCCGCGGCGCAACCATACAAAACATTCTTCAGTTCCAGAAAGATTATGATGACGTGAAGGTTATAAAGCTGGAACAAAATTACCGCAGCACACAAAACATTTTGCATGTTGCGAATGAAATCATCAGCAACAATAAAGGACAGATTGAAAAGCGATTATTCACAGAAAATGCGGAGGGCGAAAAAATAAAATTAGTGCGCACATTGACTGATAATGAAGAAGGGAAATTTGTTGCCGATACTATTCAGGAACAGAAGCTGCGGAATCATTTTAACAACAGAGATTTTGCCATTCTTTATCGCACCAATGCGCAGAGCCGGGCATTTGAAGAAAGCCTCCGCCGCATGGGTATTCCATATACCATTTACGGCGGTATGAGTTTTTACCAGCGCAAAGAAATAAAAGATTTTCTGGCATATCTGCGCGTCATCATCAATCCCAAAGATGAAGAGTCGCTTAAACGCATCATCAATTTCCCTGTGCGCGGCATTGGCAAGACGACAATTGACAAAGCAATCCTGTTTGCAAACGAAAATAATATCTCCATGTGGGATGTGATGCAGAATGCTGACAAATTTGGTTACCGCGCAGGAACACTGGAAGCGATTGAGAATTTTGTGGTGATGATAAAAAGCTTTGCAAGCATGCTTCACAATAAAAATGCTTATGAAGTAGCAATACATGTGGGCAAGCAAACAAATATCGTTAAAGAGCTTTTCAACGACAAGACCACAGAAGGGCTTGCACGATTCGAGAATATACAGGAATTGCTGAACTCAATTAAACAATGGGTGGATGATGCGCAGAACAGATCACAGATTGATGAGGACGGCATTGTCATTATCAACGCATCCCAGGATGCAGCAAAAGGAGCTACAGACCTCGGTTCTTATCTTCAGCAAATTACTTTGCTCACAGATGCGGATGAAAAAGACCCAAATGCTGACACGGTAAAACTGATGACGATACACGCTGCAAAAGGATTGGAGTTCAGTTGTGTGTTCGCTGCCGGACTGGAGGAAATGCTTTTCCCAAACGCCATGTCCATTAATACACGCGAAGAACTGGAAGAAGAAAGACGATTGTTTTATGTGGTCATCACCCGTGCAAAAAAGAAGCTATGGATCACTTATGCGAATACACGTTACCGTTTTGGAAGCATTGTGCAAAATGAGCCAAGCCGGTTTATTGAAGAAATCCCAGACCAATATTTAGACAGAAGCTTTGCAGGTGGCGGCGCACGCAACCAGAGCAACAATGGATGGCAGGCTGGCTCTGCATTTGAAAGGATGAACAGAGGGTTTAATAATGACAGCCGCCCATCGGCCAACAATCAACGACCATCTGAAAGCAAGCCTTCTTACCTCACACCAACAACCCGCCAGCAAGCTGCGGTGAATCATGTTCCCTCCAAAGATTTTGTGGCAAGCGATACTTCCAATTTGCAGGCAGGTCAAAAAGTGGAGCATCAGAAATTTGGTTTTGGCGAAGTGATAAAAATGGAAGGAAGTGCGCACAACCCAATTGCGACTGTTAAGTTTGATTTGAACGGAGAGAAAAAAATTATGCTTAATTATGCAAAGCTCAGGATAGTAGAGTGACGATTACACAGAGTCCTGACATACTTTTCAACTAATCGACCTTTCAACTGATACTGCTTTCTTCAGATCTTCAACTGTCTTCTTTTCGCTGCCCACAAAAATTTTGTTTTTCAAAATAGCTACTGGCCTTTTTAAAAAAGTATATTCTGCCAGAATGTAATCGCGATAATCATTTTCACTGAGCTTCTTATCTTTCAGACCAAGCTCCTTGTATTTCATAGCCCTCCTGCTGAAAAGCGCTTCATAGCTGCCCGCCATTTTTTTCATTTCATCCAATTGAAGTGCAGTTATCTTTTCTGTCTTAATATCCTGCAACTGAAATCCTTTATTCTTTGCATCGATATCTTTCAAAATTTGATTACAGGTATTACAGGTAGAGAGGCAATAAATCTTTTTCATGTTATTTTTTATTTCACACAAAATCCACCAGGGATACAACGAGCAGAAAGGAAATATCATTGCGCACTTTGTTTTCTTTGTTCTTGTTGCATAAAACCCCTTTTGCTTAATTTCATGCACAAATTAAAATATATGAAGAAAATAAGCTTACTTCTTTTTTTATTATTTATTACATTTTTCGTTTTCGCTCAATCATCAGATGAACTGGCGATAAAAAAGTTAATGGCTGACCAAACCAGCGCTTGGAACAAAGGCAATATTGATGATTTTATGAAAGCTTACTGGAACGATGATTCATTGACTTTTATCGGTCATGGTGGTATTACTTATGGCTATAACAACACCCTCAACAATTACAAAACCAATTACAATGATGCTTCCAAGATGGGCAAATTGTTTTTCACTTTAATAAAAATGAAAAGGCTTTCGCCGGAATATTATTTTGTGACGGGCAAATGGTTTTTGAAAAGAAGCGCCGGAGATATAGGCGGGTACTACACTTTGTTGTTCAGGAAAATAAAAGGGCAATGGCTGATTATAACCGACCACACCAGCTAACTTTGCCTCAACAATACTAAAATAAATTTTATGGCTCTCATTCTTATTGGTCTCATTATATTCTTAATTGGTTTAGCTCTGAACCGCGCAGACGACTATATAAAAAAATTTGCAGGCACGGTGCGCATTGTCGGATTGCTTTTTCTGGTATTGGGGGTTTTGATTTCCTGCATCGTGCAGATTGACGCAGGAGAAGTAGGCGTAAAAAAACTATTTGGAAACGTGCAGTCAGATGTGCTGCCAAGCGGTTTGCATTTCATAAGTCCACTTTACGATGTGGAAAAAATGGATATCAAAACGCAAAACTACACCATGAGCGGCGTGCATGATGAGGGAGCTAAACAAGGTGATGATGCAATCCGCGTGCTGACAGCAGATGGCCTGGAAGTGACGATTGACCTGACGGTGTTGTACAAAGTGCTGCCATCAGAAGCGCCGGATATCATTAAAGAAACAGGTATTGATTATACTGATAAAATTGTGCGGCCATTGACCAGAACAAAAATCCGTGACAATGCAGTTTATTATGATGCTGTTTCCTTGTATTCGACTAAACGCGATGAATTTCAACAACGCATTTTCAGAAGCATTGATGGCGATTTCAAAAAAAGAGGATTGATATTGGAACAATTGCTGGTAAGAAATATCACATTGCCACAAGCAGTGAAGACTGCGATAGAACTAAAGATAAATGCTGAACAGGAAGCGCAGAAAATGCAGTTCGTGCTGCAGAAGGAAAGGCAGGAAGCAGACCGCAAGCGTATAGAAGCGCAGGGCATTGCAGATTACCAGCATATCATCAGCGAAAGCCTTACCGATAAGCAATTGCAATACGAGCAGATAAAAGCAATGAAAGAGCTTGCCGCTTCCGCCAATGCAAAAATGATTATTATGGGAAAAGGCAGTGCGCCTATTATTCTGGATGGAAAAAATCAGTAGCACAATTAAAAACTTTGCAACAGATTTTCATAGAAAACATTTTCCTTGTCTGTGCTTTTTCCGTGCAACCTGTGGCTAATAGATCACCCGTGAGGAAATTTCTTTTTCCAGGTTCTGTAATAAAACCTTATTAAAAAGAATAAGCTTCCCAAAAGGGAAATATAGAAAAGAATATTCCCAGTTGAAATTTTCCTGTTCACGAATAGCAATCCGAAATAGATGCCGAGCGTCATATTCAGCATCAGCCAGAAAAGGCCAAGGAAAAGTGATGAAATAATCCTCTTCAAAAAATCTTTTACTTCTGGTTCAAAGTAGTCCATTGTTTGGTGAAGATTTTTTTTACAAGTTAATCGAAAATTGAATTGAGCCGCAGAAACGCTAAGGCCCATGAGGCACACAGAGATTTCTTTTCCCGCAAATGGGCACAACATAATAAAAACTAATTTACCAGCATTTTTCTAAACTCCAGAGAATCGCCATTGAACACATTGAAATCAACTTTTGTAAAGATGCCGTTTACCCTGCCACTTTCGCTGTGCTGCCAGAAATTCCAGTCGCGGTAAATGCGCGGCCTTTCTTTTTGCAGGTAATGCGCAACCCACAAAGGGTATCTATCAAAATCGTCTTTTAGGTATTGCTTATAAAATTCAACATTTGTGTAAATGATAGGCATTACACCGTAATAGTTTTGAGCCGTCTCCATCCATTCCTCCACACGTCCGCGCAATTTGTCCGGAGGAACGCCATAGGCCTGCTCAACATCTAACACCGGTGGCAGGTCTCCCGGTTCAATGGTAACTGAATTAATAAAATTCTCGGCTTGTTCTTTTCCGCTTTTAGTTGCAAGAAAAAAATGATAGGCACCTCTTACCAGGCCTGCGTTTTTGGCCTTTCTCCAGTTGCGCTGAAAAAAAGCGTCTTCATTGCCGAGGCCTTCCGTCGCTTTCATGAAAACAAAACCAATCTGCACATTGTTCACTCTCATTTCTTTTACCGAAGGCCAGTCAATCATGTTCTGGTATTTGGATACATCAATTCCATGGATGGAATAATTAACGGGAATGTCTATCCCAAACTCAGGATAGCGGACAAAGTGTGCCCTTCGCTCAAGCCACCAGTCGTAGCCAATAAAACCAGCCATTGCGATTATAGAAGCAATCAATATGATGAATAATGTTCTCCAGGTTTTGCTGTTGATTTTTTTCCGGGCCATATCGAAGATGCAAATATAAATCCGCAGAATGCAAATGAAGGAATAATCAGTATAAAAACATAAAGGTAATAATACCGATATGAATCAATTTTTAGTCCAACGATTTCTCGCAAATACGCACCACTGCGAAGGAATAAAAAATTTTTTAGACTATCTTGAATTTCAAATGATATAATGAGCGTTTTATTATCCTGCTTTGTTGACATAATGAAGAATGACACGACAGAGGTCATCGGGGTTAAATGGCTTCACTACAATATCATCCAGCCCAGAAGCATATGCTTCGCTCTCTACTTCTTTGGGAGCGCTTGCAGTGAGCGCAATAATGGGAACCGTTTCACCATTTTTGCGGAACTGTTCAGTAGCTTTATAACCATCCAGCACAGGCATGTGGAGGTCCATCAATATCAATTTATGCCTGCATGTATCAAACTTATCCAATGCTTCCTGTCCGTTGGCAGCAACATCTACATGTGCTCCTTTCCCTTCAAGAATGGTCTGAGCCACCAACACGTTCATGACATTGTCTTCTACCAATAAAATAGAAAGACCTTGCAATATTTCAGGGTTTTTATCGACTTCAGCAACAACATTATTCTCATGCCTGTTTTCTGCGCAACGCACAAATGTCTGGGTGAAATAAAACACGGATCCTTTTCCCGGCTCGCTCTCCAATTTCAATTCCACTCCCTGCAATTCCAAGATCCTTTTGGTAATGGCAAGGCCAAGCCCTGTTCCGCCATAGCTGCGCGATGTAGATGAATCAGCCTGGGTGAAGCGGTCAAAGATGATCAGTTGTTTATCATTTCTTATACCAATGCCTGTGTCCTTCACTTTGAATGTCACAGTAGCAGATGATTCATTTAAAACTTCGGCGTTTATCGATAGTTCAACACTTCCTTTTTCAGTGAACTTGATAGCATTATGCACCAGATTATTGATGACCTGGCTTATGCGCGTCGGATCGCCAAGCAATTTTTTCTTCAATATTTCATCGATCAATAATTTCAATTTGATTTTCTTTTCTTCTGCACCTGACTTGAGGCCGGCGATAATGTTTTCCGCTATGGAAGACAAATCCATTGGGATACTTTCAAAAATAATCTTGCCTTCTTCTATTTTAGTATAATCAAGAATATTATTGACAATCGACATCAGATTGTTTGCTGAGAAATAGAGCACATCCAGGTTTTGTTTTTGGTCTTCACGTGGTTTGTTGGTTTTTAGTAAATGCGTCATTCCTATTACGGCATTCAGCGGTGTCCGGATTTCGTGCGACATAGTTGACAGGAATTCAGCTTTTGCATTCAGCCCCTGCTGTGCCTGGAAAGCAGCTAATTTGAACGAGTGGGCAAAGCGCTGTGACAATGCCAGCGATTGAAGGAAAAAAAATATGATATATGCAGCAAACACTAAAAGTTTAAAAGGCGGCACAATCTCAAAATAGTTAAGACCAGCTAAAATGAAAATGGACAACAGCACGACGCTACTTATTAAAGCATACACCGATCCAATGCGCTTATTAAAAGCTGCTCGGACATACACATACATTGCATAACATCCGTACAATAGCATTGTCCCGAGAAAAGGAGAAATCAATTTTGTAAAGAAAAGAGTAGGTGTCAATAAAACAATAAAGGAGAATGAGAAACATTCAAAAACCAATGCTTTTATTATGAAAACATTGCAGTCCTCGGCATATAAACGCAGGCTGTATAAACCAAAAAATGCAAGGGATATCGCAATGCTCAGATATTCCAGCCGGATAGTTATGAACCAGCTTAATGCGGGGAACAGATCATGCAGCACATAAGGATCAGTTCCTATCATCCGGTAGCTATAGCTTATGCAAAAAAGGGCGAAGAAGAGAATAGCACTGTCTTGCCGTCCGAAAAGATACAAGCCTAAAAAGAACAAGCCGCCCATAAATAAACAGCCCGCCAGCACAAACCCATAAGCAATTTCTTTTTTATGCTTGTTCACAATGTACTCCTGATTGCCAATCATCATGTCTTTATACAATCCCCCTTTAGCATGCCAAAAATTAGCTACTTGGAGGATGATTGAAATGGTATCCGCATTTTCCGGCAAACGCACAACCCGGGTTACCCAAAATGGTTTTGACTGATCTGCGGTTGTACCTGTCTTGCCGCATTGAACAAGAAGTTTATTATTTACATATAAAGCATACGAAGAATAAACATCTGGCATTTCAAGAGCCAGCATAGGCCTTTGTTTCGGCAAAAGAACAGTGAGGAGATAACTGGCATAGCCTTGTGATGGAAGTGTTTTACCATTCAGGCTATCATCTTTCCATAAGGATGGGTAATGAACAAGAGAATATCCCGTTTTAATCGTATTGCCTGGCTGCACTAACTTGTTCCAGAAAAAAAGCCAATCGCCGCTCAGCGATAAAGGCTTTGATGAAAGTTCCTGATTGCGAAGGTCAAGCACGCCATTGCGCACTACAGGCGCTTGTGCAAATATAATTGCTGCATCAAATACTGCGAACAATAAAAAAATGTATTTTATGACATGGTTTTTCATCATCAACGAAACGAGATATTGGTATTACCCTCATTGTTATAACGCTGATATTTTGATAAACTGATTGAACACAGAAATTATAACTCAAAAAAAGTATAGAAATTGATGTAGTGCAAGTTTTCTTATACAAAAAAGGCCATCATTTTAATGATAGCCTCACATATTGTTTATAAAAATTTTTATTATTTCACTTCCATCAGCTTAAAGAACTGGTCTAATTGCGGCAATATTACAATCCTTGTGCGGCGGTTGGCTGCTCGGCCTTCCGGAGAATCATTTGTTGTGACAGGTACATATTCGCTTCTGCCTGCAGCAGTCATATGCGCAGGGGGGATACCGTATTTTTTCTCTAATATTCTTATGACAGATGTTGAGCGTTTTACGCTCAAATCCCAATTATCTAACAACACGCTGTTGTTCTTAAAAGGAATATTATCAGTGTGACCTTCCACCATAAACTCAATATCGGGCTGGTTCTTCAGCACCTGCGCCACTTTGCCCAACACTTCATTTGCCTTAGCAGTCACTTCATAACGGCCACTCTTGAACAGCAGCTTATCCGAAATGTCAATATACACGACTCCTTTATCAACTTTGATATTTATGTCCTTATCGTCAAGATTTCCAACAGCACCTTTCAAATTCATCACCAACGCCATGTTCAGCGAATCTTTATGAGCGATAGCTTGCTGAAGTGTTTGGATGTAAGCATCTTTAGCCCCCAGATTCTCCAATGACTTTTTGATGCTTTCTGCCTGTGTGCTTGAGATAACGGACACATCCTGTAGCTGTTTCAGTGCCTGGTTATTGTTCTCTTTCAAAAAAGCTATTTGTTTGTTCAATGCATCGATCTCCGACTGCAATGCTGATTTCTTTTTTTCGTTGTCAGTGTTCAGGTCATTGCAATTTTTCAGGTCGCCCTGTAGCTTTGCGTAAACGCCGTTTAATGAATCATATTTCGCCTGCGCTGATGCCTGTGCAGACTTAAATTTTTTATTGCTCACGCAAGAAAGGAGAAATACAGAAGAAATGCCTGCTAGTAGCATGTGTGAAAACTTCATATGGAATTGTTTTAAAGAATTACCGTTAAATATCACTAAAAAGTGATGCATACTTACTGTAAAGATAAGGCATCAACACAAAAAATATTCCTTAGCTTTATTTTCAATAATATTTTTTATGAATCGTTTAGTATGCTTCGCTGTGTGCCTGTACTTTTGCTTGCTATCATGTAAGCTGATGGATAAGAAAAAACCTGCAGATGAGGCTGACAAAAAATTTGAACAGCTTCTTGATAATTATTATGAAAAGCAGATGAGGCTCTTTCCTTTAAATGCAACGCAAAATGGCGATAATCGCTATAACGATCTGCTTCCGGTTGATTTCACAGACAGTTATAGAACGAAGCTGAAAATGTTCTACACAAATTATCTTGACTCATTGAAATTATTTCCCCGGAAGCACCTGAACAAAAATGATGGTATCAGTTACGATATTATTAAAAGAGAACTGGAAATGGATATTGAGAGATTGGGTTTCCATGAAAATTACATCCCCTTCAACCAGTTTTATGCGTTGCCGCTCACAATGGGGCAATTTGGAAGCGGAGCAGGGGCACAGCCATTTAAAACATCAAAAGATTATGAAGATTGGGCATCACGCGCCAGAGCATTCGCAACCTGGACAGACAGTGCTATCATTTATTTCCAGAAAGGGATTGCAGGAAATTATGTGCTGCCCCGCCCACTGGTGCTGAAGATGATACCACAAATGGAAGCCATGGCAACTATTGATATGGAGAAAAGTATTTTTTATGGCCCGATAAAAAAGATTCCAGCCGACATTGATTCCAGCAACGCAAAAAAAATAAAAGATGCATATACAAGATTGATCATAGAGCAGATTGCTCCTGCGTATAAAAAACTAGCCGATTTTTTAAAGAATGAATATTTACCAAAATCCCGAAGCACTTCAGGGGTAGATGCATTGGCTAGCGGTAAGGCATACTATAACTTTTTAGTAAGAGACCAAACCACTACTAATAAATCCCCTGAAGAAATTTATCAGATTGGATTAAGCGAGGTTGCGCGCATACGCGATATCATGGACAGCGTGAAAAATGCAGTCGGCTTTAAAGGCGACTTGCTGGCATTTTTTGAATATATGAAAACTGATAAAAAATTCATGCCCTACAAAACGCCGAAAGACGTGCTTGACGCATTTGAAAAAATTCATCAAACGATGCAACCTAATCTGAACAAAATGTTCACTCATGTTCCAAAAGCTGCTTTCGAAATCAGGCAGACTGAAGCATTCCGCGCAGCCAGTGCCAGTGCTGAATATAATCAGGGCACGGCTGATGGCACAAGGCCTGGAATTTTTTATGTACCTATTTTAGATGCGACTGCTTTTAATACTACATCAGGTATGGAATCACTTTTTTTACACGAGGCAATCCCGGGGCACCATTATCAGATTTCATTGCAACAGGAAGATATATTGTTGCCAAAATTCCGCCGCTTCGGTGGCAACAATGCGTATATAGAAGGCTGGGCTTTATATTGTGAGTCGCTTGGCAAAGAACTCGGGTTGTATACCGATCCTTATCAATATATGGGTGCGCTGGGAGAGGAGATGCATCGGGCTATCAGGTTAGTTGTTGACGTAGCCATTCATACAAAAGGTATGACAAGGGAAGAAGCCATTAAATACATGATGGATAATGAAGCCATCAGTGAGCAGGGGGCAACTGCGGAAATTGAAAGGTACATGGCCATCCCGGGGCAGGCACTCGGATATAAGATCGGTGCTTTAAAAATCAGGGAACTGCGCAATAAATACCAGCTTCAGCTTGGAGACAAATTCAGCATCGCTGATTTTCATGATGAAATATTGAAAGACGGTGCCATGCCTTTAGAGGTGCTGGAGAAGAAAATGGATACGTGGGCTGAAAGCCTTGACAAGTGATCTGAAGTTTAATCAGAAAATCTGCTCCTTCCAAAAAACCATACCACTAACGTGGTATTGACTAGTATTGAAATTAATCGTCTCTTTGCATAAAATTGGTGCAAGCAACCAGTTTTTGAATTAGCTCTTTATTAGTTTTCTCATGCAGCCCAGATTTCTAGCGGGGTTTTCATCTAATCCTGAAATCCAAAATAATTAGTGTTTTAATACTAAAATAATTAGTGTGCATAAAATAATTACCCTACATTTGACGAATCAATAATTTTGAACAACTAAAAACATACGCAATGTCAAACGCAGAAAAATTAAAGGCTCTAAAACTAACAATTGATAAAATTGATAAAGATTACGGGAAAGGCAGTGTGATGATGATGAATGAAAAAAGCCAGGAACCCATGGATGTCATTTCTACTGGTTCCATCGGGCTTGATGTGGCCTTGGGCGTTGGCGGCCTTCCCCGTGGACGTGTTATTGAGATTTACGGGCCGGAGTCTTCCGGCAAAACCACGATCGCCACGCATGTCATCGCTGAAGCGCAAAAGAAAGGCGGCATGTGCGCAATCATTGATGCGGAGCATGCTTTCGATAGCGCTTATGCGCAGAAGCTTGGCGTAGATATTGACAATTTATTGATTTCTCAACCTGATTATGGCGAACAGGCGTTGGAAATTGCTGACCGATTAATATTGTCGGGAGCATTGGATGTTGTGGTCATCGACTCCGTAGCAGCGCTGGTGCCTAAAAGCGAGTTGGAAGGTGAAATGGGAGATAGTAAAATGGGCCTGCATGCTCGTTTGATGTCACAGGCATTAAGGAAACTCACAGCAACCATCAGCAAAACAAACACGATATGCATTTTCATTAACCAGTTACGCGAAAAAATCGGAGTGATGTTTGGAAACCCTGAAACCACCACAGGCGGCAATGCACTGAAATTTTATGCTTCGGTCCGGTTGGATATACGCCGCATGGCGCAAATCAAAGATGGCGATGAAGCAGTGGGCAACCGTGTGAAAGTGAAAGTGGTAAAAAATAAAGTGGCACCTCCTTTCCGTAGTGCAGAGTTTGATATTGTTTTTGGCGAAGGTGTTTCTAAAATGGGTGAAATTGTAGATATGGGGGTAGAATTAGGCATTGTTCAGAAAAGCGGTAGCTGGTTCAGTTATGGAACGGATAAATTAGGCCAGGGTCGAGACACTGTCAAACAATTATTGCACGATAACCCTGAACTAGCGGCACAAATTGAAGCAAAAATTCGGGAAAAAATCAAAGAAGTCCAGGCAGCAGGATAAATTTTTGGATTATAATGGGTTTAGTAAGAAACCGGCTCCGCTCAGGCGGGGCCGTTGTTTTTATATACG
>Ga0302280_1003285_pt1 | contig 11787 bp, 14 predicted proteins | sample III_Fen_E1_1_FD_198771 | JGI IMG/M metagenome (GOLD analysis project Ga0302280, IMG submission 198771) | Peat permafrost microbial communities from Stordalen Mire near Abisko, Sweden - III_Fen_E1_1 | ecosystem: Environmental > Terrestrial > Soil > Wetlands > Permafrost | place: Sweden: Abisko...
CTAAATGGATTATAAATATGTTGCCCTCGAATGTAGGTTCCTGAAGTCGCAACCCCCTGATTTTTTAATTTAATGACTTTAATGATTTCTTTAATTTCAAATGGGTTTCTAATACCAACTTCCCAAACTTTATCGCTTTTATCTTTGCCTTGTACTTGGATATCACCACCAGCTTCAATATAAAAATCAGTCTTTCCCATACTAATTAACATCTTTGAAGCATTATTAATCGACCAGCCTTTGACCAGACCAGAAGGATCAAGTTGACCACTATGTGCAATATCAAAATAGCCATTGGTTAAAGTTTTGGTTTGTTCGCATAACTTCATCACGGTTTTCATCTCACTACTCCATTTTGATTTCGCTAAACCGTGATTTATCTTAGCAATCTCACTAGTTGTTTTATAGGTACTGTAGCGATTATCTACACTTTTAAAATAGTTAAATATCTTGTTTAGCTCTGCTTGGGATGTTTTATTAACTATTTCAATTGTAATTGGCATACCCATAATAATTTTTGTTTGTTTCATGGTTATTTGGCTTGAGTTAGGGCAGACTGCAAAGACTGAACAAAAGCCTGTGAAGTAAACGTAGCGCCTGAGATTAACTGAACATTTGAGCTTTGGGCCTGAATTGCCTCTTGTTGCAAGTACGGCATGGCCTGATTGTTTATATAAACTGAAGTTGAATGTGTGTTTGGGTACTGTAAAAATTTGACGCTAGTTATCTTGCCACCAGTTATTGTTACTGATACCTGGACGTTACCATAATACGCATTGTAAGAGTCCCCTGTGTATGTTCCGTCCTTATACTGACCTGTTGATGTCGGCGTAGGAGTAGGCGTAGTTGAAACGGTGGAAGAACCGTTTGAGGATGTAGATGAGCTACTTGACGTCGTACCAGCAGTTGACGAGCCAGTTGAAGTGCTAGTAGCTGGACTAGTGTTATCTAGTGACTTAGGTTTGGCTATTATTGGGTTTTGGTGCCTAATTCCTAGCGAATAGACTAGAAAAATAAACAAGATTGCCACTCCAGCTGCTAATTTTTTCATAGTTTGCACTTAATTTATTTTCCTTATATTTTAACCGTCTAAAGATAATCTCATCTTCAGCTTAAGATTTGCTGAAAAGTTAAAGTCTTAAGATTTTCTCTTAATTAGCTAGCGTCACGTCGTAAGAATAATATCCAAGCTATCACCCAACCTATGACTAGATAGACTACAACCGTAATCGCGGATCTAACAGCCGAGAGTTGTCCGGGAACATTTACCAATAATCCGTTATTTAAGACATTAGTTAGGGCTGTAAACGGTAAATATTGTTTCATATGATCAGATAGTAATAAACCAATTAATGGCTCAATAGTAACTGGTATAAAAAATAGTGCCACGATTGATGCAACAATATTTCTAAACAACACTACTAATAACAGGCCGATCATACCGTAAGCCCAGGAATAAAACATGACTCTACCAAAAAAGTTTCTATAATAGAATATTTGATGAGCTAGATGCAAGTGATCAACGTGAGCCCCAAAAAGAGCTAGTAGTGGTGACAAAATCTCGACAATTAGTGCAAAAACTATCGTTAGACCAGTTACGGCAACAACTTTTGCAAATAATGACTTATTTCGACTATTTGAATTAGTTAAGGTATACATTATGGTGTTGTAGCGGTATTCGTGTGCCATAAGCAGGACCGCAATAATTGAACTTAGTAGTATTGGTGCAGCAATGCTACCGGCCCGCGAAACTTCAACCATTAGATAGTGAGGGTTACTTGGACTATAGATTAGGTGGTGACCGACTCTAAAACCGACTATATAGAAGTTGTAGAAAATCATGTAAGCTAGGGCAATCCCAGATAAAATATATGTCGAACGGACTGTAATTAACTTCCTAAATTCAGATTTGATACTAGCTAACATTATTTTTTATCCTTAACTTCTTGGGCCTTAAATTGTTCAGTTCCTTCAGTAAGTTCCAAAAATACATCCTCTAATGAGGCGTGTTTTGGTGATAGCTCCAAGACTGTTATTCCACCGTCAAAGGCGATTTTACCGACCTGATCAGTATCAGCCCCACTAACTTCTAGACCACTATCTTTAGATAAAGCATCAAACGACTTGGCTTCTAGTAATTTCTGGAGCTTAGTCAAATTTGAACTTCGTACGTAAACACTAGATTTTGCATTACCTGAGATTAGTTTACTAATCGAAGTATTGGCAATAATTTTACCCTTTCCAATAACTACGACATTATCTGCCATTTGAGCCATTTCACTAAGTAAATGACTAGATACAAACACTGCATTACCGGCATCAGCGTAAGATTTAAGAAATTCTCTCATCCAAACTATTCCTTCTGGATCTAGGCCATTGGCTGGTTCATCAAGAATAAGATATTTTGGATTTGCCAAAATTGCCGCAGCAATACCAAGTCGTTGGCTCATACCAAGACTAAATTTACCTGGAGCCTTTTTAGCGACGTCACTTAGCCCAACAATATCTAAAACTTCATCTACGCGTTTTATTGGTACGCAACCTTCTGTCGCCAATATTTTCAAGTGATTACGAGCACTACGTGTTGTGTGGTAAGCTTTAGCTTCAAGTAAAATTCCAACAACTTTTGAGGGAATTTCATATTCATGAAGTAGTTTGCCATCATATGTAGCCGTCCCTGTACCCTTATCAAGCCCTAGCATTAACCTCATAGTCGTTGACTTACCTGCACCATTTGGTCCAAGGAAGCCAGTTACCTTACCGGTTTCAACACTAAAAGAAAGGTCGTCAACAGCTACTGTACCTCGAAATTTTTTACTAAGATTTGAGACTTTTATCACCTGTAGATTATACCATAATCCCTGTTCTTAGGAATTACCCTGGTTAATAAACTTTTCTGATTGGTCCCATAGACTCCGAGCGTAAGTCTCATTATTAGCAGCTGGGGCAATTTTATTACTAAGTTTGCGTTTATAATAATAGCCTCCTGATTTCCAATCCTTATCGGCCACAGTTGATGCTAGCCAAACTAGCGTATCCGCTCCCTTTTTGGGTGAAATAAGGACTAGTTTTTTAAGTGGCGTGTGATAGATATAACGCAGTAAGTCACTAGTGTCACTAGCAAAATTTGTGGCAACATTACCTGGATGAAATGCAACCGTTGATATACCTTTAGCGTGAAATCTTTTATTTAACTCTTTTGTAAATAAAATATTTTCTAACTTAGTATTACCATAAGCAACTCTTTGATTATAATTTTTCTCGAGTTCAAGATCATCTATATCAAATCTACTGAGAATTTTATTGGCAATACTTGAAGTATTAATAACAGCTGCTTTACTGGCGATAAGATTATCGATTAATAGATTGGTTAGTAAAAATGGCGCTAGATAATTAACTTGCATAGTTTTTTCATGGCCATCTATTGTAGTTTCTCGTTTACCAAAAATCCCACCAGCATTATTTGCAAGCACGTCAATCCTTGGATAATCACGTTTGAGCTCACCTGCTAATCTTCGAACCTCATCAAGCTTTGTATAGTCAGCTAGGTAATATTTCGCATTTAGTTCCAAAGCTAGGGCTTTAGTTTTTTCAGATGACCCTCCAACAATTACAACCTCTGCGCCCATAGCAGATAGTTTACGAGCTGCCTCAGCTCCAATACCGTCACTGGCTCCTGTAATTACAATTATTTTGTCTTTCATCTCATCTCCTATCTTTGACTCTTCAAGTTGATAAAATTCCATATGTTAGCATTTTAGCTAAGTGCCGTTTGAAGTTTTGGCAAATCAAGAACTGTAAATAGATGATTATTTTGACCTAGAAGTTTTTCTTCAAAGAGTAATTCTAACGCTCGACTGGCTGTTTCTCTAGTCATATTTATAGAATCGGCAATATCTTGGTGAGTGATCGGAGCGTTAATAATAACTGCCCTACCATGTTTTTCGCCAAATCGCTCAGCTAAATTAAGAATTTCAGCTATTATTCTACCCCTTGCCGATCGATACTCTAAAGTTTGTATTCTTTGAGTATAATCCGTGATAATCCCTACAGCTTGCTTTAATATCTCTTGAGATAACCAAGCGTTATTACCCATAGCGGTTCTGAGATTATTTTTAGATGATCTTAGCACTGTTACATCTGTCATAGCGACGTAATATAAGCCTGTAGTATGTGCACCATCTAGTGCCCACGGAAGTGGAATAAAATCACCCACTTCATGGATTAACAACAAATTACCCTGACCTTCTTTTGAAACTGAGTAAGCTTTTATAAATCCTTGTTTAATAAGATAAACACCATCGGGTTCGTTAATACCATTGATGATGGTTTCATCTTTGGAAAAGTGCATTAATTCTCCGTCACTAAAGTGTGCAGTAATACTTTCATCATTAGTCTCACTAGTTGGCATTCCGGCAAATGGGTTAATAGTCATATTAGTATTATATACTTCGGTACTAATTTAAAGTGTGACACAACGCACATACCTAATGAATCTGAATAGATAACATACCTACAGTAAGCTATCATTATTACTTGCATCACTTGAAAGGAGGGTGTTTAAGGAAACTGCTAGGCTTTGTTCAGTAAAGCAATAAAGGAAGGACATTTATGTCACATTCAACTAATGCGATAACGAACAAATACCAAAAGCATCCAAAAGTAAACTTTCTACAATATTTATATAATTCTGATGAGCCAGATGACGACTCTGTCTATGGCATAGCACCAAAAATCAGAGCTAAGCTAGAAGAACATCCAAATAGATACTATACGGTAATGCGACGTCAAGTTAGGTTAAATGCCAAAAGACTTAGAATGGATTACTTGTAGAAAGTTCTATATATAGAAAAAAGGCCTCAATTTAAGAGGCCTTTTTAAATATTCAACTAACTACTCAGATTTTTTTGCAACACTGAGAATCATAAATTTGACTTAAAGTATTATAATATGTCATAATGTGATATTATTTGACAGAGGTAGTATATGCCACATGAACACAGTCACACTGAATTTGTTGAAGCTTCGCCACGACAACGATTTACTAAATTTGGTATATCTGGAACTCTTCGGTTAGTTTCTGCAGGAGTACAAGTTTGGGGTGGAGCTACCGGGAATCAACCAGCTTTATTTATTGAAGCAGCCGAAGAAGCTACTGACGCATTAACTTTTGGTGCGGCAGCTTTAGAGTCTATTTCTGAAAAAAAGGGAGTAATTGGGAAAGCAAGAAGAATGGCAATTGGATTTGCTGTGACTGCAGCAACTATTTCAACATACGATGTAATTAATGAAATGACTTCAGATAAATTTAGTTTAAATCAATCCATAGAAAATATTAATTTTGCAAATAACGACATTAAAGCAGCAACAGCTGCATTAGCATTAAATTCAATAGTACTTTTCATCAACAGAAGAGGTAGAGAGTCAAAAAAAACAAGTGATAAATATGCTTGGAGAGACTCTCTTCGTGATTTTGTAATACCCGGTTCAGTCCTAGGTCTTGCAGCAATAGAAGCACCTCACTGGGCAGAATATATATTTGAAATGGGAGGGGTCACATATGGCTGGTATAACACTAAACAACTATATAACGGTTGGAAACAACCAAAACCAAAAAGAAGCATATAGTTATAGTGAGCCACCTCAGTTCGTATTGGAATCATATCTGTAATGAAATCAATGCCTGGGTTGAACTACTTAGAGGTCAACCAAGATTGAATATCGTTCCATCCAGTTATTGAACACAGTTACATTTATTAGTTCAAGGGTTTGAAGCTGGATAAAATCTGCATATCAGCTACTTGTTCATTCGACGTCACTAAATTAGCTCCCTGACCCATTTGATGAACGAAAACTATTTCCTGAGATGGATAAAATCGTATATCATAATTCGAGCTTAGAGGTTCACAAGTTTGATTATTCACCTCAGTCTGGGAGCAAGTTATACTTGTCGGTACTTCATAACTTCCAGAACTACTACTTTTCCAACCAACAACTGTTATTGTTGAATCGCTATAAATACTTTCTAAATCTGTTAGGGCTTGGCTTTGATTTGACGCATGCTCAACACTAAACTTTAAATTAACTGCCGAATATAAGTATTTCGAACCAGTACTATTTTGGCTACCCTGAGCTTGAATTGTACTTATTGTTGTTGGAACAGGACTACATCCTGAATAAGTAGTGGTTTGCCCAGCTCCCCAAGTTAAAGCAAGTTGATACGTAGTTTTGGCTATAATATAAAAATCATTGTTATTCTGAATCACTGTCGCAGGAACATTGCCCAATGTAGTTCCATATGCATTGGTAGTTTGATAAAAAGTGCATCCATTATCAGCATAAATTGCTTGAGGATACTCTATAGAGAATCCGGCGGCTGTATTTGTATATGTAAGCCAGCCAGCTGTTTGGCTTGTAGTTGTGGTCGATTTAGTTTTAACTGGTGGCGTCGTTGTAGTTTTCTTCGCTGTGGTTACACTTGCGCTAGTACTAGTATTTTTGTGGTCATTTCTATATACCAGCCAGCCGGCTGTGCAAATTAGGACAATTACAACTATAACTATACTTATTTCAATTAAACTAAAACCCTGCTCATTTATCTTCAATTTTTTCATCTGTATTAAGAATATTCTAGTAGTTATAAATTTGCAATTAACATAAGCGTTATGGTGATCCCAGGAAAAACAGACTGGAACAGGTTATGGTTAGAAATTGAAGAATGGACAAATTTGCTTAGAACATTAGAGTTAAGTGTTTAATGCAAGTTTCTAATCTTGTGATTCATATTAAATCCAACGATCACGGAATCCAATATAAATAAAGACAGCAAAACAAAGATTACTATTGTAGACTGACCTATTCCGGAAAAACTATTTCTGTTTTGTGGCTGAAGTATTTGAGTAAAAACATAAATAATACCTACGGCATTAAGTGTTAAAACGAAAAAAAAGTATTTTTTTCTTCTTAATGAAAGTAAAAATATTGAAATGATGTAAGCGAATAATGCCAATAGAGACACATACATTGCCTCATTATGGTTGACATTATTACCCTTAAACAAAGTCATTAACAATACTATTGGAATTATTATAAATACTAGAAAAATTATTTCTAATACTTTAGCGAGTTTGTTCACTGGGTCTAACTGTAATTTATATTCAACTATTTTTCAATAAACATAACCGGATTGGTGACCCCAAGGAGAATCGAACTCCTATTGCCAGGATGAAAACCTGGTGTCCTAACCGTTAGACGATGGGGCCATATAGCTATTGGCTAAATGTTAGCATAACAGATAAAAATATAAAAATCTCCCTCAATATTTGATCAGGAGATTAATTAAGATTTTCGTTTGAGAGCTGCCAGTCAAAGCTTTTCTTGAACTTATTATTAATATACCACACTTGGTATAAAAATGCTAGTCTTTTTAGTTCTAATCAATGCGCATAACTGATTTTTGAGCAGATTTAATAACATTTGAAAATAAGGCACAAATTGTCAATGGTCCAACCCCACCTTTTATCGGAGTTATGATAAGATCGTCTCTTAACCGAACATCTTCATCAAGATCACCAACAGTTTTACCTTTATCGGTAGTTACACCTGCATCAACTACTACAGAACCTAGTTTTAACATACTTGATTTCAACACTCCAGGACTTCCTGTTGCCGTAATTATTATGTCTGATTGTAGAGAAATATTAGCTAAATCATCAGTGTTTATATCAGCTACTGTGACTTTATTACCAGAATCGATTAGCATCATACTTAGCGGCTGACCAACAAGTTTGCCATTACCAACTATTAGAATTTTCTTACCGGCTAGATCAATATTGTATCCGGCCAGTAGCCATAAAATAGCTGTTGGGGTCGCAGGATCAAATTTAGTCCCTAATGCAAGCGCATCTACGTCTTTATCTAGTGATACTGAGTTTAAAATCTCGTCTAATTGGCTAGGCACCTCTACCGGAAGCTGCACTATAATTCCGTCAACTGTTTCATCATTATTTAATTTCTTTATAGTTTCTAGTGAATCGATTTGTTTAACATTATGACTCTCTACATTAATACCAATTTCTTCACCGTATTTTTTCTTCAATCGAACATATATATCTATTATCGGATCATCTTTTAGTTGGACAATTGCAAGTTTTGGAACTTTTTTATAATTAATTCTAAGAGTAGCTACTTCTTTTAATTGTCGGTTTTTAATATAGGAAGCTAATTCTCGTCCATCAAGTGTTTTCATATTAGTATTCTCGATCTTAAAACTTTATTCTATAACACAGCTTATTATATCTTTAATATTTCACTTAAGTAAATTTGCTCTACTAGAGTAAAATTTGCTATAGTCATCAATATCCTAAATGATGGGCCAGTAGCTCAGCTGGTTAGAGCACCTGCCTCTTAAGCAGGGTGTCGTGGGTTCAAGTCCCACCTGGCCCTCCAAGCATAAGCACTATGAAAGACTCCTCAACATGGGAGTCTTTTTATTTGGTATTATACTAATATGGAATTTAAAACACTTATTGAGCAAGCAGTCGCAATTAGAAATAAGTACGCAAACTTTGAAAAAGAACGCTATGGTCGTGAGTGGTCACGAGAAGAACTAATGTTGGGATTCTTGGGTGATATGGGTGATCTAGCAAAGCTAGTTCAAGCAAAAGAAGGCGTTAGAAACTATGATGACCTTGACAATAAACTTGCACACGAGCTAAGTGATTGCCTGTGGTCTATTATCATTTTGGCAAATAAGTATGGTATTGATCTAGAAGCTGCATTCGTTAAAACAATGACTGAATTAGATAATCACCTGGAAGAATAGTCTTAATTTCAGTTGCGATAGCGTCTACGGTGGCCCTCCATACCGCTTATGTTTAAACAGAGATGACCTGTCTCTGTTTAAACATAAATGGCATAAAATGCCAGCGTAGGCGTTTTCGCAACCATTTTAATACTAGAGTATTTACCAAATAACTCATACCTTAATTAGGCAATAGGTTGTTATAAGTTTTCTAATTTAAGATGTTTGTAGATATAGAAATCTCGGAAGCCCTCTGACAACATCGACATATGATGGGTACCAAATAATAAATCGTCTATTTGTTCGCTAACATATGTCGTACTAATCTCTCTTGTTTTTACTTTTGCTAGAAGATCATCTAATACTTTAGTAATATTGTCGAAAAGTGAGGATGCTTCTTCGCCTTTATAGACAACAAAGCCTGCGCTATCAAAATCATGTTCTATGCCCTCAAAGTATGCTCTAGACGACACAGTGATATTGTTTTCTGTGATGAAATTATCATATTCTGAGCCATATAGATTTTCTGCAGGATCGCCTCCGTCACCAGGATCCGGATCAATAATATCGGTTACATAATCATAGGGGGTTTTGTTATTTAGACGCTCTTGGACTCTTAATGCTATGGCACTTGGTGCGGTAGGAGGATCGCCAGGCTTTGCGCTTGCTATCTGACGTTCAATGATACTTGGAAGATCATCCCTATGTGTCATTAAGCCAAACTGCTGTTCCGAGAGACCATATTTTGAATATATTGTATTTAGTAGATTGGAAAATCCCGAAAGATCACCTTTGAAGAAACACTTATAAATGTAGTTTTTATAATCCTGCTCGGACCAAGTTATAAATAATCCGTCCTCATTTTTCGATCCAAGATCTAATTCAATGGCATCGATTATAACCTGTTCAAGTAGTCCTCGATAATCTTCATACGTTTCATGAACTCCGGGCAAAATATCTATGGCGAGTTGCTCTGTTACCGCTTCATTGAATGCTAAGAAATAGTGACCAGTCGTCACGTTCACCGAGTTTGGTCTTATATCAAAACCAAAAGTTCTTCGGAATCCAACATTATTATTTTGTGCCAGTGGAGAATTACTATGTATCACCTCCTCATCGTCACGTCCATTGTGAGATAAGAAGTGAAGATATTCGTGAATAAATACCTTAATTCTATCAAGCGTACCTCTATTAATCTTATCCTCGATAAGGACTATTTTGTTTTCTGCAGATGAAAAATAACCAGAATAATTAGGATTTTCAGGGTCAGTGTCTAACACAATAACCTTTGGCTGGCTAAAACTCGCCTCGGTCAAACTATTGTTACTGCCTAAAATCTGATCAACTTTGTTATAAACAAGATTCAGTCCCCTTCTTATTACTTCCTGCCAACCTTCATCAGTTTTTTCCCCAGTTTCATATCCAATAACGCCTTGTGGTAGTAAAGTAGCAGGTGAGATATCTCCCACTAACTCGTTGTAATTACCAACAGTTTTCTTTGGTTGTTCTTGCATAACAATATTATACTATATTTTAAGTATATTATCAAGTTTTGTGTTCGTACCTAGTATACTAAGCCCCAGTTTACTGAACACTTCCGTTCTAGAATATGGGTATGTGTATGAAGAAATATTTAACAAAGAGTCAGGTATTAGATTATAGAGCCAGGGTATTAAATGATGCTAATAAATTAGGTGTGAGTAATGCAGCCAGAAGGTATGGGCTTAGTCGAGGAACAATCTACAATTGGCAAGTAGAGATAACTCCGCAGAAAACAGGCCCAAGAGGTACTGTCTTCTGGCAAACGGATACAGATATTGAAGAACTAGTTATCCAAATAAGATTGGCCACCAACTACGGCCCAAAACGCATTAGAGATGAACTGGCAGATATTAATGTTGTCGTAGGAGAGAAAGCCATCCGAAACATCATTGAGGCTACAGGCCTAGCTAAAAAGCAACGAAAACCTAATAAGAGAGCTATGCAACCTTTTTATGCTCCGTATCCAGGATACAGGCTTCAAGTAGATACTAAAGCCGTACCAAATGATGGAGATAAACGTAAAAGTCGAAAACATCAGTTTACAGCTATAGATATTGTTTCTAAGATTCGTTACCTTAGGGTTATGGGCGGATTGTCTAATGGCAACTCCATTGCCTTTGTTGCAGAAGCCCTTCGGTTCTACCAAGAAATTGGGATTAAAATTGAATGCGTACAAACAGACAACCACGCTACTTTTACTAATCTCTATGCTGGAGGCACCAAGAAGGCGGATCATGAACTCAGAAGGATACACCCACTGACCCTCTATTTAATGGATATAGGTATTGAACATAAACTATCTCGCCCAGGTACACCACAACACAATGGTTTCGTGGAACGTAGTCATCGGACTGATGAAGAAGAGTTCTACTCAGTAACCAAGACGGCAAACCTAGATACAACCTCATTAAATTCAAAGATGAATATCTGGCAAAACGAATACAACTTATTTAGGCGTCACAGTAGTTGCAAGAACCTACCACCACTGGAATACTTTAATACCTATTGGAAGCCGAGATTAGCTTATGCGTAAGTGTCTAGACAACTGGGGCTTATTACATATACTAGTCTAACGTCTCAATATCAACACTTATATATAACTGGCTACGTGAGCCTACAAAACCGAATATAATTATCATATTTCCACGTATAGCATATAGCGCTCTGACGTCACCCGTAATATTAATACTTCTATACCCAAAATACTTACCTTTTAAAGAATGGTTACGCAACCTAGCATCAAAAGGACTAGCTTTAAATAATTCCAATCGGTTTTTGAACGAAATCTTAATTTTACTATCTAGTATTGAATATTGTTTATCAAATGATTTGGTCGTTTTCAATAACCATCACAGATTATCCAAATGGATAAACACTTCCTCGAGAGTATTAAATGGGCCACTAAATTCACCTGCAGAGATTTCTCGTTCAGCCTCACCAAT
>Ga0302280_1003292_pt1 | contig 11781 bp, 13 predicted proteins | sample III_Fen_E1_1_FD_198771 | JGI IMG/M metagenome (GOLD analysis project Ga0302280, IMG submission 198771) | Peat permafrost microbial communities from Stordalen Mire near Abisko, Sweden - III_Fen_E1_1 | ecosystem: Environmental > Terrestrial > Soil > Wetlands > Permafrost | place: Sweden: Abisko...
GAGCCTTCCGGCGGACCGACCTTAGTCTTATTTATGGGTTTCTGATTCATAGATCGGTCCACTGGCTCGCCCAGGGGTCTCGCCGCCGGAAGGCTACCAACGCTATCAACGCTCCCAATGCTATCAAGGCTATCAAAGCTATCAAGGTTATCAAATAGTGTTGGGAGCCTTCCGGCGGACCGACCTTAGTCTTATTTATGGGTTTCTGAGTCATAGATCGGTCCGCCGGGAAGGTTCCCAACGCTATCAACTCTCCCAACGCTATCAACGCTATCAACGCTATCAAAGCTATCAACGCTCCCAACGCTATCAACGCTCCCAATGCTATCAAGGCTATCAAAGCTATCAAGGTTATCAACGCTATCAACGCTATCAATGCTAATTATATTGATTTTTTAATATTTTGAGGATAAAAAATTTTACGAGATCTTTTTAATATAATTTGTCTTTTATGAGTTGTAGGTGATGATTTAGTTTTATTAATGGGAATAATTTTTTTTTTAATAATTTGAGTTGTTTCTGGATTAATTTTTTTAATAAATTGTTTAATTACAGGGTTAATAACAGGTTCAGATTTGACTAATTCTTTGGATGTGGCTAATGCTTGAGATTCATTTTTAATAGTAAATTGAATAGTTTTAGTATTTAGAGGAGTTTTAACTATTTGAATATTTTGATTAATAATAGGTTTAGTGATAGATTTTGGAGGAATATTATTAGGTGTATTATGATTTTCTAAATAGAGTTGATGTTTTTTAGCACATGTATTACAAGTTTTGATTTGTTTCGGTATAGATCCAAAAATATCTGAATAAGATTTAACAATTGGTTTAGAAATTTCTTCAATTGATTTACTAATGATAGGAGGTTGATAATTAAGAGAAAGATTTTTGATGGATGATTTAAATTTAGAATAATATTCAAAAACTTGCATTTTTAATATTTCCTGATCGAATTTATCATTCGGAGTAACATTAATAGCCAAAGAAGTTACAGATTTTGGTAATTGAACACTCTGATAAATAAAAGCCGATAATTCTTTGAGATCTTTGAGATTTTCTTGTTTGAGATAATTAGTCATTCTGAACAATAAATTAAAATAATAATCAATTAAAATATTCCAATTTGGAGTATTTGTTCCTGGTAATAGAACATCTTTAATAGATTCTTTAGTTTCAACTAATGTAAAGATTTTTGTATGTAATTTACGATTAACGTAATTATGAAGGATATTTATTTTTTCAACTGGACTTTTTGGTCCTATTGTTCTATAGAATCTAGAACCGTCATTCAAACATTGGTAACATTCAAGAAGATTAATTCCTAATAAAATAATATAATCGAAGTTAGAACCTTGGTAGATTAAACTAAATCGATGAAAAAAGTCCCACCATGCTCGTGTTGTAATAACGTCGAACATCAATATATAGTATAATAAGGTAAAAAATTAGGATATATTCAAGATTAAATTTTGATCATAAAGATAAAATTTTGATAATAATATATATAAAATTAAAGTATTAATCATCTGAAATATGTCTTCTGTACTATCTACATTTTATACAAATATTTATAATTCAATAATACCAAATTCTACAATAACAAACACAAAATTAAATGAAAATGATGTTTATAACAGAGATATGCCATTAGAATTAAGGAAAGAAACAGTAAATCAATTAAAGATTAAATATCCTAATAAAATTCCTATAATAGTAGAAGCGATTAATAATGTTAATGGAAAAAACAATACAACACCAAAAATAACAAAAAATAAATTTTTGGCATCTCCTGAAACTACAGTTGGACATTTTATATACGAAATGCGAAAATACATGAATATTGGCAATCATCCTGATATATCTATATTTATATATATCAGTAAGAAGGGCATTATACCCTCATCGAATATTCCTATAGGACATATCTATAATTTATATAAGGAAGATGATGGTATATTAGTAATTTATTATAGTGGTGAATCCACGTTCGGCAAATAAATATGTTAATCAATTATATATAACATAATGAATCAGATATGTATAAATGAAGCATGTATGCCTGTATTTTATTTTATTCTATTAATATTAACCTTTGTATTGGTATTATTATGGGGATTTTACCATTTTATAATAAATCAAACAAACTTTTTTCAAAATATGCAAAATATGAATCAGAATAATCAAGAAATATTTCAACAACCGCCACCATTATCACCAGATCAAGCAGAAGATTTATCATATGGGGAATTACCTCCAAGACGTAGAGATTATCGTAAAATAGTAGATCCATTATTGGAACCATCAAGAAGATATGTAACGTATCCAGGAGGATCAATTCCAAATGGTAATATAAATATACCAACACAAGGATATTTACCATCTGCTCAATTAATGGGATATTTGAGAAAGAAAGGAGAAGATGATCCTGATAGAATGTTAAAATTATTTGGTCGTCGTTTAGATACATATAAATATGAATATTATACAACAAATCATGATGATCCAACATTAAAAATACCATTAAATGTTAGAGGAGATAGAGAATTATATGATAGAGATGATATTAAAGTACCTGGATATCCTGGAGAATATGAAGTTTCATTATATAATTATGAAACACCGAGATATATTCCCTATTTATTATAAAAATGTATGTATATGATATAAATGACAAAGATAGTATTACGTGAAGAAATACCAGCCCCTGCACCACAAGTAATATTGACGCCACAAGAAATGATAAGATTATTTAAAATAACCTATCCAATAACATGTAATGATGGTATATCAAAATGTCAAGAATGCAAAACAACTAAAAAATGCAAAAGATAATTAAAAACTACAATACAAAACATAACAAAAAAATTGATTTTTAGATAAAATATAATATTTTATCTAAAAATGATGTTATTAATATTATTAATATGTTTAATACAAGAGTGTTTTACTCAATCCAATGAAATTTCATTATTTATGAATCAAATGAATTGTCAAAAATATGAAATGAAGGATATGGCAAAACCTCCGAGTGGAGTGGATAAAAATGGTATTTATAGTCAAGATAGTAAATTTATCTTATTAGTATGTAATAATGATAAAATATTGTTTCAACAAAATAATTATATATGTTTACCAATATCTACAATTAATGTATATGATCAAATATATTTAAATCATACTATTAATGAAACTAAAAATCATAATGAAACAATAAATAATCATACTATTAATGAAATTAACAATCATAATCAGACGATTAATAAAACAATAAATAATCATAATAAATACGATTTTTATGATTATGATTATAATTATAATTATTATGAGTTATCAAAAGAAAGTAATGATATGTTGACAATGATAATTGTAGTATTGATATTTATTTATTATATATTTTATAAATACATTAATTTAAATTAGGTAATAAAAAGGGAAATTTTAATATAATTTTTTACTTTGAAAGAATAGGTAATTGATAATTTTTGATCAAAATAGAATAATTTAAATTTGCAATAATATTAGAATGTGTTAATGAAAAATATAAAAACCACACATATAATAGGCTTGAAAATATTATTTGGACCTAATTACTGGAATTGGGAATTCAATTCGAATAGATTATCGTATGTAACGCCATATTTTTTGAGTAGACAGATGGCTAAATTTGCTTATCGTATATATTCGGATGAATATAATTTAGAAAAAGATGAGACATTGATGATATGGGATATGTTTGGAGGAATAGGAACAGATTCGATATATTTTAGTAGATATTTCAATGTAATAACAACTGAAATAGATGAAAAAATCTATGAAATAGCGTTGAAAAATATTAAAAATTTTAATAAACATAATATTAATGCAATAAATGATAATTGTATAACTTTAATAAATAAAGTTCAACCAGATGTGATATATTTTGATCCTCCATGGGGTGATACTTATAATACAAAGACAAAGAATTTTGATTTTGGACAGGTATATATAGACTATCCAGATAAGACCGAATTTTTAAATGATTTACCCAAAAAGATCAATTGTGTAGATCTAGTAAAATATTTATATGATAATGTAACTAATAATATAGTTATTAAGTCGCCGATTAATTCGATGACTTTTGAGAGAATATTTCAAGGTAAGATAAATTATATTCATAAATGTAGTCTAAAAAATCTAAAATTCATTTATGTCGTCAAAGAATAGTAGATTCGCTGTTGTTCTTTGTAGACATATTTGATCAAAAATAAATATCATGTTGAATTTTAATTTTATTCAGATTTTTATAAAACCGAGAATTTACAAAATCACGAGTATTAGCAATCACAAAATAAAAAAATATAGGTATTGAAATTACATTAAGTAATATCCAATATAATTCTTCAATATGATTAAATTGTATAGGAAAAAAATTAATATCATTTTTAAAATCAATTAATTTTTGTGAAGGAGCTGGATTAAACATTAGAATAAAAAATAATAAAAATAATAAAATTGCTCTATATATAAATAATATGATGAAAATTTGAAAAGATAATACTAGTGAGAAAGGAGAAACTTGAATATTATAATTTTGTAAAAAATTATAAATTTTTGGGTGATTTAATGGATGCAATTGATTATGGATGATGGCGATATCCCATAATTTAGCAATATTTGTGCTGTTTATAAAAATTGTAACAAGTATGATTTCAAAAGTATGTGTTAGTAAAATAATAATATTTCCATAATGATAAATATTATTATAACCAATAAAAGATAAATAATTTACAATAAAATTACATAATATAGGTATTGAAAATAGAAGTATTATATCAATAGATCGTATAATATATCTCAAAAAAAAGCCTTTAATTTTCAGAAAAAATCCATTATCTCTAATCCGATAATGTTGTTTACAAGTATTACATATTTTATCATTTTGACTATTTATACGTTTTTGAATTAGACAATTTTTATGAATATTTTTCATACTACCTTTGCAACAACAAGGAGATGATATAAAAATCTCCTTTTCATCAGTATCAAGACATATAATACAATTCATATGTCTTGATTCTTTTTTTTTCATTTATTATTATCAAATTTTCGATAATAAAGTAAATATTGTATCGGTTTTTTTATTAGTATGAAAATGTATGAATAAACATATAGTAATTATATTAAAAATAAATGGTTTTTATTACATTAGTGTCCCAAATACCATTTTTAAATGTAAAATGTGATGAAGATTTGATATTAAAAAATAAAATAAATATTGGACTAGGATTTATGTTATATATAATTTTAGGAGGATTGATTTATATGAATAAAATACCTAATAAAATATTATCTATTATTTCTGATACTAGATATCTAGGGTTTGTATTAATAATCGATATAATATTATATATAGTAATTTATAGATTTACATATGGATTTCTACCACCATTATCAAAAAGCATGATACCAAAGATTAATCAAATTAATAATCAAATTAATAATAGTAATCAAAATGATCATATTAATCAAGTAAAAATGAATATAAAAAATCAATCAATTCAAAACCAAAAAAATAATGAATATAAAAGCAATATAAAAAAGAATAAGAAAAATGTAACATTTGAACAAAGCGTTAATAAAAAAGATGAAGAGATTAGTGTTAATTTAGAAGATGATTTGGAATCATCTTTAAAAAGACCAACAAAAAACAAAATATTAGATTTTCCTGATGAAGTATCAGTTCCAGGTAAAAATTATTTCAAAGATGATGAAGGTAAAGCAATTATTGAGAATTGGGATATTGATGAATTTGGTGATGATGAATATATATCCAATTGATATATAATTATATAAATAAAATAATTATATAAGAGATATATTGAATAATAATTTTTGTAGTAAATAATATATGATATCTGATGCAACACCTGCAAATTATACATTAAATTGTCAAAATAATTTAAAAAGATTTGAATTGAAAGATAAGATAAGACAAGAACGTCAGAAAATAGTTCTCAAGAGTGCGAGTGACGACATCGATAATAATGATTTATTAATAACTAATAATTTAGATGCAAGTTTTACGAATGAAAATACGTTAGGAACATTACCTGATAATAGAATAGATGTTCGATATTATCAGGAGAATTATGTCTATGTGAATATATCAAGTAGACAAAGACAACAATATAATGAAAGACCTGTAGTAGCAGCAGATAGAGCAACATTTCCAAATAAACAAATATGGGATGAACATTTTGATAAAACGACTGGTACATTTGTTGGAGATTTAGAATTATGTTGTTCAACATTTAATAATTTATGTTTTAATCAAGAGTTTCCTAATTTTTTTTTAAAAGATAATACTTTATATATTAGAGTACCAATTGATACTAATCCAAATCAATATTCAGTAATTTTAGCACCTGCTCGTACACATATTAGATCAATACGATTAGTATCAGTAGAAGGACCAAGACATTTAGATGTAGTAACAGCACAAAATAATTTATTATTATTAGATGTAATCAATCCATGTACTGGAGAAAGTTTCAAATGGGATGACGACATGCAATTTGCCATATTATTAATACCTATTGGATATTATACAGTTGAAAGTTTATTAAAAATGATAATAGCCATATTAAATCAAACTGTACAAAATGCATTAAATAAAACAAATAATAAAGATAATACAGAAACCAATCAAGAAAATAAAGAAAATAAAGAAAATAATAAAGAAAACAATAAATTAAAAAGTAAATGTGAACCAATATCAGAATTTGAATGTGATTGTAAACCATTTAGTTATTTTTATGATATCGGCACGGGACAAATAGATATAATGTGTGAATTTTTATTTCATATAAAATTTTGGTTTTCGACGACGAATGAACAATTTAATTTATGGAGTATGTTAGGATATAATAATCCATATCCTCAAGATGTGATAACTAAACAACCGATATATACAAATAATTTTACGAATTTGGTGGAGATACCATCACCATTAATAGCGGGTTATATAAATAAATTTCCGTATAGAGTGCCAAATTTAGATTTATATGATTATGTATATTTAGCGATACAAAATATGGCGGTAATACAAGATGCATCAGTATCTGATAAATATGATGTCTTTGCCAAAGTATATACAAAAGAGAAGAAATTTATAAGTAGTACGAAAGTATATGGTGAAACTTTAGATAAATTAGAATCTATAAATGTAACATGGTTAGATCAATTTGGCAATTTACTGGATCTGAGAATGGAAGAGAATAGTTTTTTATTAGAGATAGTAGAATATCAAGATAGATTGAAGGACTCGGCATTCAGTAGTCAAAGAGGATTACGAAACTTTGATGAGGAGGTAAGTAGAGTTCAATATAAATATTTAACATCAAATAGTTAAATAAAGATTAATAATTTTTGAAAAAAAAATTGAATATTGTAATTTATAAGATAAATAACAATAAATATATTTAATGACGAGTGTAGATAATAAAAAACTTATTAATAAAACAATTACTAACAAAAAACAACCAGAATCTAAACCTGAACCTGAACCAGATATGATGGATTCAAATGAAATAAAGGTAGATATAATAGCAACATCAATATTTAATAAAACGCGTCAGATATTTGAGACAACATTTAATGAAATATATGGTATTTTATTGGACAAGATAGGTAAAGATTATGAGATATCGGTATCAGAATTGAAGACTAAATATCCGATGAAAGTAAAGATTCATCAAAGAAAAATAAAAGATCCAGCAATGTTATGTATTGGAACAAAAAAGAGTGGTGATGCGTGTGGATTTGTAAAAAAAGGAGATTCAGATTATTGTGGAGTACATTTGAAACAACAACATCAAGATAATCCATATTCCGAACGAAGTAAAATCACTACGACTGAAAGTCGAAAACCGGGTAAACAAAAAATACAAGGAAATTATGTTCCCAAAAATGAAATTAAGAGAGAAGAAGAAAAAAAAGAAATTAATTTCAAGAGACGTCAATTAACAAAATCAAGTGATGAGAATGAAGAAATTATTGATATTAATGATGATAATAATGAAGATAAAAAACATAATGAAGATAAAAAAAATAATGAAGAAAACAGTAAAGAAGAAGACAGTAAAGAAGAAGACAGTAAAGAAGATAAGGAAACTACAGAAAATGATGAAAATATTAGTGTATCTGGATCTGAAGGAAGTAGTATAGATGTAGAAAAAGAGAATATTGAAGGAGTAGAATATATAGTTTATGATGGAACAATATATTATATTCCAGAAAATTTGGAAGATGTAGGATTTAGCGATTTAAAAGTAGCTGGTGTTAAAAATGACGATGGTAGTGTTAAATGGGTAAATAAGGGAAAGAAAAAAAATAAAACTAAATGAAATGATTAAAACTAAATGAAAAGGAATAAAAAAGGAATAAAAAAAGATATAAAAATGAATGAAAGATATTAAAATTAAAAAAAGTAGATAGATAATGAATTATTTTTGAGTAATTTAGAGAAGAGAATAAAAAAATATCTGATCATAATATATAGCTAAGTAATAATGGCATCGAAACGTACTAGTAAAAGTAAAAGTCGATCAAGATCAAGATCTAGATCTAGATCAAGAATATTAGCTGGCGTAGGTGGATGGCCTAAAGAAACAGATGTAGATCAATTTAGTGAAAATGATGGAGATGTATATTATCAACGAGCTGGGAAAAAGAGATTATTGCGAATGGATCCTACTGATAAACAATTTTATTGGACATCAGCTAAGAGTAAGAAATCCAAAACTATGAAACGTACTGTTAAACGTAGAGATACGGATATGAAGACTCGTGATTTGTTAGTTGTATGGGCCTGGTTACAAAAGAAACGTGCATCTAGAACGAATATTCCATTGGATGAAAAAACACTAATGGCTGCATCAGCAGCTGGTATAGATTTAGATTCATTAGTAGATCCTCAACAAAAAGGATTAATGCAAAAATATTCTGATCAATTACAAAATGAGGTAAAAACAACTAACTTTGTATCGAGTGCAACTTTATCAACTTGTATGAATACAATGAGTGTAGGTATTAATAGAAATACATTTGTATGGAAAGGAACTACACGTGTAACAGGAATGGATGATACTACTGATCATGCGGCATGTTTAAATTTGATGATCTTTGGTGTAGTAGAACAATTAGAAGATTTATTTAGATATGAGGATAGATTACATACGGATGGAACACATAAATTTGGTTTTGCTGTATGTGAAGCTATGACAGGTGCTGGAAAATCATTACAAGCTAAATATAATGCAGTTAGTACATTATTATTAACTAATTCATGGGCACCAAAAGGCGGATTATCCTTAGTAATTGTAGAGGGAGATATAAATGAAAGTATAACAGTATATAGATTTTCGAAGAATACAGCCTATGGACCGAGATTTTATAAATTAAGTGACTCAAATACGACAGAAGTAAAAGGTTCTAATTATGTTGCAGTAGATATAATTCCTGAAAATGATGTAGCTTATGTAGAATATGATGCTAAAGATTTAACTCCTCAGCAATTACATATTGTATTAGGTAATTCAGAATTTTGGAACAAGGCTGCGCAAGGACCAATTCAATGGTTATTTAATCAAACTAAATTGAAATTAACGGCTGATAGAGTAAATGTAAATTATTGTAAAAATTTATTATCTGAATTTAGTAAAAGTACACCAAACAAAGATCTGACAGTTATTTATGCAGTAGTAGATTCAAGAAATTTAACTCATGCTTTAGCAGCTGCCACACCAAATCTTCCTCCTGCACCACCACAATTAAACACACAGCCAACATTATTAAACACATCAATGGCAACAGCAAGACAAGCAATTTCTGGATTGTTTGGTTCTAACAAACCCATATTAACACCACCACCATCTCCTCCTCCATTACCCCTATCAATACCAATACCACCACCTCCACCATTAAGAATGGCAGCACCATCACCTCCAGTAACAACTACAATGGCATCGACAGCAACAGATGGTCCAGTATGTACATTACCAGCATCAGGCACAGTTTCAACTGCGGACTTACTTAAACAAATGAAATTAATTGCAACTAAGAAAGCAACAGAAGCACCAATTCCTGAGTAATAAAAATGGATGATAATTAAGAAAAAATTAAGAAAAATATTAATTTAGTGTAAATTAATATTTTCGAAGTTATAAATATAGGAAATGGACCAAATTCTTGTTCATTTAGGTCAATCTGCAAATATATTAGATGGTAAAGTATATAAAGGAGATTATGATATGCTAGCACAATTTTATATTAAAAATCGGGAAGATTTAATAGCTTCTAATGCGATATTAGGTCAATTAGTAGTACCAATCAATCCGATAATTAAAAATGGAAGAAGAGCACAATTAGTTCATGGTTTAAGAACTCATCCAACTATATTAAGAACTAATGTGGAAATGTTAAAATTAAATATACCAGATTTATATAATACATCAGTAGATGATTTAGTTGTAGCTATATTATCAAAAACCGATAGAATTTATGATGGTTTGGCAGATTATGATACTCGCATTCAAAATATACGAAATACAATTAATGCATCACCAAAACCAACAACAGCAACTGCTACTACAGTAAAAACGACGACAACTGCGACAACCGCAGCAACTTCAACAGGTAATACAATATATGTAGCTGTAGCAAATAAATAGTAAATAAGTAAAGTAAATAATAAAAAATTTATATTAAGGAATAAAATTTTTTGATTAAAAAAAATTCACTGAGTTTAAAATAACATAAAAAAATCTCAGTAAGAATTAACATAATATGCTCAACAAGAAAGATTGCGCTGTATATTTAGAGACTATTCAAACAAATGTTATTAAAGTCTTATTTGAATCATTGAAAGAGTTGTTAGGAGATGTGAATATGGTATTTACTCCGGAAGGAATGCGTATATGTGAAATAGATCAATATGAGACATTAATGGTTGATTTATTTTTGGATAAGGATAAATTGGAGGATTATTATTGTCCACAAACGACAGAGATAGGAATATCAATACCAAATTTATATAAAGTATTAAAAACGATGAATAGTAATAATCATTTAACGATGTATATGACGAATGAAGATTTAAGTGTATTAGAAATAATAATCGATAGTGATGATTCAGTCCAAAAAGCTGAATTTACATTAAAATTGATGGATTTAGAGAATGAGAATAATATAGGATTTCCTGAGGAGGATTATTCGTTGATATTAGCGATGTCATCAAGTGATTTTAAACAAATATGTCAAAATACTAAATGTATTGAAACGAAGAATATAAAGATAACGTATTCGAAGGGAGTATATACATTTTCGGCAGAAGGAAATATAGGTTCACAAAAAATCACACATGTAGCACAAAAAACTACAGATGATGAAGATGAACAACCAAAAGATGATAATCAAATCTATGAAGGTGTGTTTAATCTCGAGAAATTAAGTAGTTTTACTAAATGTGCCACCATCACCAAGAAGGTTAAGCTGTTCCTCTGTAACGACTCACCGTTAATAGCTGAATACGAGCTCTCCTGCGGAGATTTAAATTTAATGCTCAGCCAAATTAACGAATTGGATTAAAAATGATTAAACTGAGATCTCAAAAATTTTTATAAATGAGTTTATAAAAATTTTTGATATAAAAATATTTTATCTATATTTAATAAAAAGTATAATGTCTACTAAAGAAAATGATATAATTGTAGTTGAATCAGACGAGCAAATGCCAAAATTG
>Ga0302280_1003297_pt1 | contig 11769 bp, 10 predicted proteins | sample III_Fen_E1_1_FD_198771 | JGI IMG/M metagenome (GOLD analysis project Ga0302280, IMG submission 198771) | Peat permafrost microbial communities from Stordalen Mire near Abisko, Sweden - III_Fen_E1_1 | ecosystem: Environmental > Terrestrial > Soil > Wetlands > Permafrost | place: Sweden: Abisko...
TACTATCAATTTTTGCAATATGAATTTTTTAAGCAATGGAAAAATTTACGGGACTATGCCAATCGCAAAGGGATTGAAATTATTGGTGATATGCCGATTTTTATTGCCCATGACAGCGCTGATGTATGGGCAAATCAAAAACTATTTTTGCTTGATGAAGCAGGACATCCGCTTAAGGTGGCTGGTGTGCCGCCTGATTATTTCAGTACAACGGGACAACTTTGGGGGAATCCTCATTATTGCTGGGATCAAATGGAACAAGATGACTATCTGTGGTGGCGCAACCGTTTCAAAACTCTTTTGACGATGGTTGACATTATTCGTGTTGATCATTTTCGTGGCTTTGAATCGTATTGGGAGGTAGACGGTGCAGCTACAACGGCTATCGATGGAAAATGGGTTCAGGGACCAGGACGGCATTTTTTTGCGATACTGGAAAAATATTTTGGTAAATTACCAATTATTGCTGAAGATTTGGGCATTATCACGGAAGCGGTAGAAAATCTTAAAGATGATTGTGGTTTTCCGGGAATGAAAGTTTTGCATTTTGAGCTGTGTCTTAATGAAAGGGATCGGCTTGGGTTCATATGTAATCAAAATTGTGTTGTTTATACCGGAACACATGATAATAATACGACCGTAGGCTGGGTCGCAGAAAATATTAATGGTAAGACACTAGAAGCAGTGGCGGGTTTAATTGGTGCGGATGCTGCAGTTCCAATGGATATTTGTGACAAACTGATTGAGTTTGCCTATGCGTCGAATGCAAGTACAGTCATTGTACCGATGCAAGACTTATTGCGGCTTGGTAGTGATTCACGAATGAACAAACCGGGAACCGTGGGTACGAACTGGCAATGGTGTGCCGGGAAAGCAGATTTCAATTTAGATATACGTAATGAACTTGCAAGATTATGTGAAATATATAAAAGGTGACGTTCAAAATGAACAAAATAAAAACGACAGAACCTATAGCGGATCTGTCGTTTTTATATTTTGACTATACGTAAAGACGATTATAAATGAGATTTTTTCACGAAATCGACAAATAGATTGACGAGTGGCAATTCCATTGAACTTTCATTGCAGATCATCCATGTTTTTCGTGTGATTGGCTGATTGTCTTTGTTCTTTAAATCCAATCGATGGATATTAGGAATATCATGCAGAATTCGCAATGGTAGTATTGCATAACCAAGACCAAACTTAACCATTTCTTTACAATTTGCTAATTTATCAACCATCATGCTGATTGTTGGTGGTTGTTCAAAATTTTCTCGCCACCATTTATCAAGTTGTGATTTTAATAGATAATCACTTTTGTATTCGATACGCGGTAAGTTTGGCAGATCATTAAAGTCAAAAGGTGTTGTCGATGCGATGCAGATGGGTTCTTCATATAAGAGATGCATATCTTTACAGCCACCGTAGTCGACGCTTACGAAGCCCACATGAGCTTTTTGGTTATAGATAAGACTGAAAATGTTTTTGGTCCAGTCGGTGGTTACTTTGAATTTTGCATTTGGATATTCTGTTTTAAATCGTTTCAGGAGATGGGGAAGCGTATACATGGTCAAATAGTTTGAGGCGGCGATTTCTAGGGTGCCAGCATTTTGCTGGGATAAATTTTTAATTTCCTCTTTAATGAGATTAAATCGATCGACGATGGCACTTGAAGATGTGACAAGATATTCACCTTCAGAAGTGAACTGAATTCCTTTTGTACTGCGATGAACGAGTTTTACACCGAATTCTCGTTCAATATGCTGGAGTCTCGACGTGAGTGCTGGCTGTGACATATAGAGTGATTGTGCGGTTTTTGTGATGTTTTTTTCAGCATGTAGAGCCTGCATGATTAACCAATCACGGTCTTCCATAGATGATCCCCCTTAAAACACTATAATACATATATTGTATAGATTCTGTACTTGTAGACGCATTCCTTTATAAAAAATAAAAAGCCGAACGGGCGCTTACACCGTTCGGCTGAAGGGATATCAATATAAGGTTACCAATAACCGAGGATTTTCCACCATATGCCGCCGACACCAAGCCAGATGACAATATGCATAAGGGATACGCCAAAACCTATTTTCCACCAGGTTTTTTGATCTACATAACCTGCACCGAAAAACACAGGGGCAGGACCTGTACCAAAATGTGTTAAACAGCCGCAAATATTAGAAGCGATTGCTACAACAAATACGGAAATAAAAGCTGGTGCACCCGCAGCAGCACCGAGGGTAATAAGGGCCGCATACATTGCCGTCACATGGGCGGACATACTGGCAAAGAAATAATGGCTGTACAGATAAATAACAAAAGAGAGTACAACGGCTGTCAGCATGCCGACACCAACCATTTGATTTTCTAAAAGACGAGAAAACCAAGGAATAAAACCGGTTTTGTTCAAATAATCTGACATGGTAATAACACTGCCGACCCAGACCAATGTGTCCCAGGCTCTTTTTTCACTGATGACATCATTCCAGGTGAGCACACGTGTTAAAAGTAAAATAGCTAAGCCCATAAAAGCAATCAGGGTAACATCTATTTTTGTAATGGAAGCCGTTGCCCATAATGCAAGCAAGAAAACAAAGACGAATAATAAATATTTTTCACTGCAAGACATTGGACCCATATCTGTCAGGGCTTTTGCTGCAATGATTTTTGCTTCCGGTGTTTCCTTTATTTCAGGTGGATAAACTTTATAAAGCACATAAGGAATTGCTAGTAAGGCAACTGTGCCAGGAACCACAGCGGCAACAAACCAGCCGATCCAAGTGATATCAACATTTAAAACTTTTTTTGCAATACCAACAGCAATTGGATTTCCGACCATAGCTGTTAAAAACATTGCGGAAACTACTAGATCTAACTGAAAAACGCAAACAACTAAATAAGCACCAATTTTTCGTGCTGATTTACCAGGATAAGAATCAAAGGCTTCAGCTAAACTTTGGACAATTGGAAAGACTAAACCGCCAGCTCGCGCAGAATTAGAAGGAATTACTGGTCCAATGATAAGATCGCTGAGTGCTAACGAATAAACAAGTTTTAGACTGCTGTCACCGAAAGCACGCATCGTTAAGTAGGCGATTCTGCGACCAAGTCCAGTAATAATGAAAGCTCGGGCTAAGATAAAAGCCGAAACAATCAGCCATACGGTATTACCGCTGAATGATGATAGTACTTGCGGAAATGATAACGCTCCAGTTAAGGCAGCAAAAACCATAGCAACGAAAGCGACTGTTCCTAATTCGACTGGCTGTAATATGAAACCAACGACGGTTCCTATAAAAATCGCGAATAAACGCCAGGCCTGAAGATTCAAGCCTTCTGGTACAGGTATTAACCATAATACGAGGACGGTACCTAATGTTAGGATAATAGCTGGTAGTTTGCTTTGTCCTAAAAGGTTTTTCATATGCAACGCTCCCTGATATAACGAATTTTAAAATGTACGAAAATTCGCTTTATAAATTTTATTAATTAAATCATATAAAAATAGCGAGATAATGTAAAATTAAAAAATCTTATAGAGGATGATTGTATAATTTAATAATGGTAGGTATTGTAGATTTATTTAATATACAAATCTATTTCTATAAGAAACAAAGAGTGACATAATGTATAAAAATAGTATATAATGTAATGAAAATACTGTGATAGTGTAAAGGAGGGGCTGCTGTTGAGAATGAATGGTGCTCAAGCAGTGATTGAAAGCTTAAAAAAAGAAGAGGTAGATGTTGTATTTGGTTATCCAGGAGGAGCTGTTCTGACTTTATATGATGCAGTATATAAAATGGGCTTCAGACATATTCTGACGAAACATGAACAAGGTGCTGTGCACGCTGCTGATGGCTATGCGCGGGCAACGGGCAAGGTTGGTGTATGTATTGCAACATCTGGTCCCGGAGCAACTAACCTTGTTACAGGGATCGCGACGGCTAATATGGATTCGATTCCCCTTGTTTGCATTACGGGGCAGGTTGGAACATCTTTTATTGGCAAAGATTCATTTCAGGAGGCGGATATGTGTGGTATTACAACGCCCATTACAAAACACAATTATCTGGTTAAAAATGTTGAAGAGCTGCCGCGCGTAATAAAAGAAGCTTTTTTTATTGCCCGAACCGGGCGCCCCGGACCGGTTGTGATCGATATAGCCAAAGATGTTTTTGCGGCTGAGCTTAATTATACGTATCCGACCAGTGTAAATCTCAAAGGGTATAAAGGTGATTTTAACGGCAATGAAGCTGAGATAGAGGTGGCTGTTGAAGCAGTGAAAGCTGCAAAACGCCCCTTGTTTTTTATTGGCGGTGGTTTGACATTAGCCGATATGGGAGCAGAGCTGCAAAAAATAATTGAGCAGACGGGTATTCCTGTTACAACCACTTTGATGGGGTTGGGCTGTATACCAGCTTCTTATGACGGCAATTTAGGTATGGCGGGGATGCATGGTTCTTATGCATCTAATATGGCTATTATGGAATGCGATCTTTTAATGGGGATTGGTGTACGTTTTGATGACCGTGTAACGGGGGTTATTGCTGAATTTGCCCCTCAGGCAAAAATTATTCAGTTTGATGTCGATCCAGCTGAAATCAATAAAAATATTCCCGTTGATTATAAGGTCGTAGGTGATCTTCGTTGGTCACTCCCAATTTTTTCACGTAAAATAAAGTCTCTTTCGGATGATTTTAAAGGTAGATTTTCAGCGTGGCGAATCTATGTCATTGGTTTATGCAGTAAAGTACCTTTTTCTTATAAACATGATACAGACTGTATTATGCCACAACAGCTTATTGAAAAAGTCAATGAATTAACGGATGTCGATACGATTGTTGTGACGGATGTTGGACAGCATCAGATGTGGACCGCACAGTTTTATAAATTTGGCAAAGCAAGAAAATTGCTGACATCAGGCGGACTGGGGACGATGGGATACGGTCTTCCCGCTGCGCTTGGCGCTAAACTTGGTCGACAAAACAATACCGTTGTTTTATTTACGGGTGATGGCAGTATTATGATGAATTGTCAGGAGATGGCAACAGCTGCTGATTATGATATTGATGTAAAAATAATAGTTTTGCACAATCATGTTTTAGGTATGGTGACACAATGGCAGCGTATGTTTTATGGGAAACGTTATTCGCAGTCACGGCTGAATGGTAAGACCGATTTTGTAAAACTAGCCGAAGCAATGGGGGTTGCCGGGTACAGGATTAATGAACCGGCTGAACTAGAGCTTATACTGCAAGAAGCACTCTCACATAAGGGACCTGCCTTAATCGATGTTATGCTGCCGGAAGTCGAAGATGTTCTACCCATGGTGCCTGGTGGCAATCGGCTTGATCAGATGGTACTGGGGAGGGATGTTCAATGAAAAAATATTTACTAGCCGTTTTAGTCGATAATAAGCCAGGTGTGCTTACACATGTTGCAGGTCTTATCAGTCGTCGTGCTTTTAACATCGAAAGTATTGCAGCTGGTTATACCGAAGAGGTGGACGTAACACGGATTAATATTGTTGTATCCGTCGATGATCAGCTGGAATTGGATCAAGTGGTCAATCAGCTTTCTAAGTTGATTGATGTGATTAAAATAGTTAATCTCAGTGAAGTGGATTCGATTAAACGGGAACTGGTTATGATCAAACTCAAAGCAACGCCGCAGACGAGGGCTGACATCATTAATGTTGTTAATATTTTCAGGGCGAAGATCGTGGATGTAAATCGTGAAAATGTTGTTATTGAACTGACGGGAGAACAAAGTAAAATTGATGCAATTTGTGAAGTTTTGGCTGAATATGAGATCATTGAAATTGCTCGGACCGGTGCTATTGCATTGTCCAGAGGTCCAATTCCGGCTAAAAATGCCTAAAAAAAAGGATTTCAATTGACATCAAGTTTTGAAAATACTACAATAAAAGGAATCGAGAGCAATTATTTTGTGGATTCTTTATTGGGAAACTTCTTAAGCAGATGACTTGACTTTTTAATCAATCAATATATAGACTGGTTCTTTTGGGACCATTCTTATATGCATAGTTTGCTCTATAACCATAGCGGTTATAGAATAAAATGAAATAAAAAGGGGAGAGTTTAATGGAATTAAAAGGTTCACAAACAGAAAAAAATTTATTGGAAGCATTTTCAGGCGAATCGCAGGCAAGAAATAAGTACACGTATTATGCAGCAAAAGCGAAGCAAGATGGCTTCGTTCAAATTTCAAATCTTTTCACGGAAACTGCCGGTAATGAAAAAGAGCATGCGAAAATTTGGTTTAAATTGGTTCATGGGATTGGCACGACAAATGAAAATTTAAAAGATGCTGCTGCAGGTGAACATTATGAGTGGACTTCTATGTACCCTGGTTTTGCCAAAATTGCCAAAGAAGAAGGTTTTACAAAAATTGCCTATCTTTTTGAAGCCGTAGCTAAGATTGAAAAAGAACATGAGGAACGTTACAACCTCTTGCTAACCAATGTTGAAGAAGATAAAGTTTTTACAAAAGATGAGAAAGTAATATGGCAGTGTTCAAATTGTGGTTATGTTTCCGTAGGCACAACTGCACCAGTAACTTGCCCAGTTTGTGATCATCCGCAAGCCTTCTTCCAAGTTGTAGCGAAAAATTATTAATATATAATAAAAATGGTAAGATTTCGATTGCGAAATCTTACCATTTTTATTATATATAACGAATGTCCCTGAATAAAAAATTAATTCATTCTATCTATTCTACGCAATGAATTTTAGATAACAGACATAGGCGAATATGATGCAGGCGGCGCCTATCGTGATTAACCCTGCTTTATCAAGATATGGACCAAATTTTTCTGGTATATTGACATGTTTTCGCACATAGATGGAAATCAGTGACAATGCAAGCAGTACATACATGAGCAGACTCGGTGTATCAAGAGTTGACCAACCTAAAGCTAAAATAAATAAATTTAAACAGATGATAGCAATGAGCCAGAAATCGCGTCCGGGGCGGTCTTTTTTTGTTGAAGTTTCAACTGACTTTGTAATTTTTTGTTGAATGCGTTTCGATAATCTTGCCATAGAGGAAATCACCAATCCTTCAAAATGATCTATCTTAGTAATAAGACTATCGTCATTATACCATAAAATATCGTAATAATTAGCTTAAACAATATTTTTCAATTGCAGCGGCGACTCCGTCGTTATCATTTGATGCTGTTATAGTGTCTGCGTGGCTTTTAACAGCATCAGGAGCATTATCCATCGCAATTCCCAGACCCGCGGATTCCAGCATATCGATATCGTTATAATTGTCACCAATTGTTATGATTTCTTTTGTGGCAATAGATTGGATATTAGCCAGATATTTTATAGCGTTTGTTTTTGAGGCACAATTAGGGACTATTTCTAAATAAGTTGGTTTTGAACAATAACTAGTTATGGATTTTGCAGAAAATAAATTTTTTAAAGTTTGGATAATTTTCGGGTCAGCCATGAATAAAAGTTTATTAGGTCCAGTTTTTTGATTGCTCCATTGGGTTAAAAGTTTATCGAAAGGTTGTATTTCAGGACGGATGCCGGTGATGTCGCTTTCTTGCTTGGACCAAACGTCATTTTTTTCGATATACCAAGTATTTTCTTTATATATACTAAGATGAGCCTGCAACTTTTTCGCAGATGCATAAATACTTTGTACATCATCCAGAGATAGTACTTCCTGATGCAGAATATTTTGTTTTTGGTCTAGAATTAAAGCACCGCTGTAACTGATAATGGGGAACTGGATACCGAGTTCTTTTTGCAGAAAAATAATTCCTTTTGGCATTCTTGCTGAAACAAGGATAACGGGAATGTTTTTTTCTGCAGCGGCTTTCTGAATGGAATTTTTTACGGGAAGTGTGATTTTGTGCTTTGAATTTAAAAGCGTGCCATCGATATCAAGGCAAATCATTTTGTAAGCAGACATAAGAAGCAACTCCTTTTTTATTAAATAAGTCAGACTACGATAACTTGAACTTTATGTAGCATAAAGTTGCGTTTCATATCGAGCGGTGGTTCCTCGTTCGTGATAAGGATATCGATCTGTTCCCAACCAGCAGCTTTATGATAACTTGTGGCATTGAATTTTTCGGCTTCAGCTAAAACGATGACACAGTCAGATTTTTTTATAACGGCTTTTTTAATAAAGGCATCTTCTTCATCAGTGTAATACAAGCCCTGCTTATTGATCGTTGCAGTACCTAAAAAGGCAGCATCAAAATGCAGAGAATCAATATAGTCTGTGCAGCCCGGATGATAAAAAAAACGATTTTGTGGTTGCAAGGAGCCGCCAGTAGAGGCAACTTGAACATGTTCTTTTTCCGATAATACTTCCACATTATCCAGTGAGTGGGTGAGCACCCAAATTGGTTTTTCGACTTTTTGCGCTAAGAAACGGACGGCAGTTGAAACATCGAAAAAATAATGACCATTTTTTTGAATGAATTCATAAGCTTTTTGCGCAATTCGTTCTTTTTCGGCGGAGCCTTCTTGTAAGCGTTCACGGTATTCTTTGATTGAATTTTTTAAGACAGGCAGACTGATACCACCATACGTACGTGTAACGGTACCTTGTTCTAGTAGCTTTAGGATGTCACGTCTGGCTGTGTCGCGTGAAACATGCAGTTGATCACAAATCGTATGGATCGACATCTTTTGATGTTCTTTTAGGTAGGTAAATATGGCGAGTAAGCGTTCTTCCTGATGCATAAAAAACCTCTTTTCTATGATATATGGATATGATTTTTATTTACGACGATTTGTTTTTGTTCTAATAGTTTTAAAATATCACTTCTAGCTATTGTACGCGAGATTGATAGTTGATGGCAAATTGACGGGATAGACAGTTCTTTATGCGTTTTTAGATAGTTAAGAATAATCGACAAACGTTCTTCTTGTGACATATGAATCATACTCCTTACTTATACTATACTTATATTATAAGCAATTATAAGTAAAAAATCAATAATATATAAGTATATATAAGTTTTTTATGGAAAAAGTGTTTGATGTAATGATGAAAAAGTGATTTTATATGCATTTTTGTAAAGTTTTTTCGTGAATGAATTGCCACTGGGATAAATGATTGGTACAATGTAATATAAACAAGTAGGCGTGAAACACAATTTGCGAAAAAAAGATAGATTGAAATTATTTTGTTCGTGTAAAAGCTTAACAGTTTTTAAATGTAAAAAAGCTCAAAGAGCAATGACTGATGGGAAAGTGCATCGATCATTCCATTAATTATAGTTTCACGTTGGTAGGAGGAAAATACATGATTAGAGAACAACGTAGTAGGACAAAACTGGAATCCTATTATAAAAAGTATCAAGAAGAAGGTGTTCTTGATCCGAATGTTCATCCGTGGGTTGCTCAATCTTGGCAAAAGAGTAGACAATACCAGGTGGGGACGAAAACAATGTCCACACGCAATCGTTTAGACAAAGCAGTTTTTGCTGAATACCAGCAAAAACATAAAAATGCAATTGATTATCTGAGCCAATTTAGTGAAGAAATTAGAGAGTTTTTTCAGAAATACAATTTGAGCCTACTCTTGATTGATGCAGACTGTAATGTATTGAAGAGCTATTCGCTGCCATTTTATCAAAAAACAGCAGGAGAAATCGAAGGTGTACAGGTCGGAATTGCTGATGTTGGTACATCGAGTATTAGTATAGCCCATGAACATAAAATGCCATTTTGGCTTTTTGGACCGGAAATGTGGGTAGAAGAATGTCAATTAGGGGATGCTTGCTCTGCACCAATCATTGTAAATGGAGAACTCGTTTATATTATTACACTTGTTTCTGTCGAATATGAAGCCTTACCGCAAGATGCGGTGATTTCCTTGATGCTGACGATGAAGCAGGCGTTAGAGACACATCTTAGTTTATCCTTGCGATTAAAAGCGCAGGAGGCTATTTTAGATTCGACGCCGTTTGCTGTTTATCATGTTATGCCGGGTGGCGATGTAGCGTATGCCAATAAATTAGGATTAAGTCGCTTGGCGGGGATTGGTGCGCACAAAAAAGACAGTCCATTCATGAATTTGAATGATGTAGTGATGAATTATCGTCACACACCGATTTATAAAGGGTTTAGTGGTGTACCTTCTTATAATAAAGAAGTAACCTGGATTACAAAAGCAAAAACATACGAAGATATTACGACGGTTGTGCCACTTGAACGCGATCTGGATCAGGCTGTAAGCAGTGTGGTCGCGGTATCAATGCCGATTGAAGATCTGCGAACTTTGGTAGCACATGCTGCTGGTTATACTGCGAAATATAGTTTGAGTTCTATGGTCGGAGAAGGTCCCTTATTTAACGCTATGAAGGAAAAAGCAGCACGTGTAGCACGCAATAAAAATCATGTATTACTACAAGGCGAATCGGGAACAGGTAAACAGAGAATGGCACATGGTATACATCAAGCCAGTGCTCGAGCTGCTGGCCCGCTTATTTCAGTTCGTTGTGGTGATGCAACGCCGGAACTTTTGGAACAAGAACTGTTTGGGGTATCATTAACACCGGATGTAAGCCATCAAGGAAAACTCGAGCTGGCGAATGGTGGAACTCTCTTTATGGATGAAATTGAAAAAATACCTAAAACATTAGCTATTGCTTTGGCTAAAGCATTGCTTTCACAGCAAATGCATCGGATTGGTGAAAGTGTAGAACGCACAATTGACGTGCGTATTATTGCTGCCTGTGACAGTGATTTAAAACGTCTCACAGAGCGTAGTTTGTTTGAAAAAACTCTTTATGAAATTGTGGCTAAGAGTGTGATACGTGTACCGGCACTTAGAAGTCGTCGTGAAGATATACCTGTATTGGCGGAACATATTGTTAGTGAACTAGCTGTACAGCACCAAATGAAAGAAAAAATAATTTTACCGGAAACGTCAGAAGTTCTGAAAAATTATGATTGGCCAGGTAATATCAAACAAATGCAAGGTGTTTTAGAGTATGCATTTTTTAATACGAAAGATGATGTAATTTGTCCAGCTGATATCAATTTGATGGGGGATATCAAACCGGATAATAAATGTAAAGAAGATCGCGATGTTTTTGTCAAAGCTTGGCAGGCTGCTGGTGGCAATGTAAGTCGGCTGGCAAATCTGCTCAATGTAAGTCGTGTGACATTATATCGTTATCTGAAAAAATATGGATTGGAAAAATCATAATTAAAGGGGATAGAGAATTTTGCGCTTAAGGAAAAAGCCTTGGATTGATAAGGCGATTTTGGATTTTAGTGATTTTGTTTATACGGAAGGAGCAGAAATTGGTGAGACCGAAAAAGGAAAATGGTGTGATCTGTTTGGTCGGTCGGCACCCATCCAGGTTGAACTTGGTATTGGTAAAGGAACATTTATCAGCCAGCTGGCTCTGCGTCATCCAGAACTTAATTTTATTGGTATTGAAGCTCAGCAGGATGTCCTTTATTATGCGGCAAAAAAAGTTAAAGAGTTGAATCTTACGAATGTCAAACTGCTTGTTTTTGATATTAATAATATTGAAGCAATCTTCGGTGAAAATGAAATTGATCGTTTTTTCGTGAATTTTTGTGATCCGTGGCCTAAATCCCGGCATGCGAAACGTCGCTTGACACATGTTGATTTCTTAGAGAAATATCGTAAATTGTTAAAAGAAAATGGACAACTTTTTTTTAAAACAGATAATCGTCTATTATTTGATTTTTCGTTAGAACAATTTGAGCTGGCTCATTTAAAAGTGGATGC
>Ga0302280_1003299_pt1 | contig 11763 bp, 10 predicted proteins | sample III_Fen_E1_1_FD_198771 | JGI IMG/M metagenome (GOLD analysis project Ga0302280, IMG submission 198771) | Peat permafrost microbial communities from Stordalen Mire near Abisko, Sweden - III_Fen_E1_1 | ecosystem: Environmental > Terrestrial > Soil > Wetlands > Permafrost | place: Sweden: Abisko...
ACGACCGTTCCCACGTTGCGTCACATGATGTGGTATCTCAGGAACGATAAGGCGATCGAAACGAGCCATGCTCAGGCCTAGCTTGCCGGAGTATCGTTGTTAATAACTGCACTGTCACCGTAATCCCGTAATCCTGTCACCGTAATCCGAAGTCGCCATGACGGGCAACGCCAATGCCGCCTCCCCGCGCTGGGCAGAGCCAACACGGGGCGGACACTCGGAAAGGTTGGAAGGTGCCAAGACTGGTTGGACCAAGACCGCGATTGTGTCGGCTTGCCCGTCCGATGCCGTCGGCTTCGTCAACCGGACCGAAGGTTAACCGCATCATCAGGTCTTGGAGACGCGCCCCCGCCACGCGCCCCGCCTTCGGGCGAAGCGATCCGACCCGGCGTGTAGTGCGGCAAAAGTCCCAGGATTGCAAAGGGCCTCGCGGCCCTTTGCCCGCCGGAGGCACGGGGGGAGCCTCACGCGCCACCCTCACCGTGCCGGTGAAAACCCGCGCCGGGCAATGATGCCTCATAGGGCTTAATTTGATGACATTGGGGCAAGGCGTTGAGCCGGGGCATGGCGGTGTCAATGACTCTGGCCATCCCCATACGCTCGGTGTTCGTTACGTCAAAGCATTAATCATTCATGATTTTTACGTCATTTCCTTCAAAATAATATCTATTCGTATTGTCAACATCGTAAACGTACAGAGTAACGTAATAATTAAGATCGGCTGCCCATTTTATTGCATCTGAAACAGAAATATCCAATCTTTCGTCATAATCAAGCTCATCTCCGCAGGGAGATGCGTGATCAGCGTCTTTGCAACTATTGTCGTGCCACGTTGGCTCTATAATAGCTTTAACGCGTGTCCACCGATATCGCCGTTTCCGGCCATCTATGATATTTAGAATCATGACTGCGCCCTCACCAAGTTTGCCCGCGACTTTTAAAAGGCATAGGATGCACACTGAATTGTTGTATCCTCGCTACGGCTTTTGGGTGGCGTCGGAGCCTCACAGGGGTCGTGAACAGAACGACACGATAACCTCTTGGCGGCAAGGGAGACAACTGCCAGGCCCCTGTCGGGGCCGAAGGCCGCTTTTATAGGAGGTTGATACTCGCTTCATCATCTTCCCGCGTAGGCTGCCGCACGCAGCCAATGCCATGTGCCCTTCCCCGTCGATGCGCCCCCGCCACCCTCGGCCTTGCAACGCCGCCACGCCCCACTTACACTAAACAGCGAAGCGTCAAACTGTATTATCTCATGATTGTTACTAATCCCCCAGATGGATTAATAATGACAATACATCCTGATCCTTTGCACATTATATTCCCGTTTTTTTGTACCGTTCGGCTACCATTATTGATAGCATCAATAACCTGACTTGGTGTAAAGCCACGCTCTATTATTCGGTCCCAGGCGTGATCAGTGAAATACAACTGAGCAACCTGTATAGGTTCTGGGGTGTCAGCATTCGCTTTCTGATCACCGCCGATATGCGCTAGAAGGGCGCTTGTCGGCGGCACCATTATGACATTTTCCCCCTGTGATTCCAACCCCGCGAGCATGCGGTCCCAGCGATCCGCACCGATGTCCTTGATGGCGGCGGTGAGGGGATAACTGGCCTGGATCATCTGGCCCATGGTTTCGGCTTGGGCCGCACCGGCGGCGGCCTGGCGCAGGCGGCGCAGGGTGGCGGGAGCAATGTCCAGGCCGTGGATGAAGAGTTTGCGGAAGGTCTCGTCGTCGAGGTCGGAGGCCGCGTTCCAAGCCGTGAGCAACCGGCTGAAACGCTGCGCCTCGGCCGGCGTCGGCAGGACAAACTCGCGAAGGAGACCCTTTTGCCAGGCGCCAAAAGCTGGCGCCACCGCCGAGACCAAGTGGGGGCGCCCAAGCCGGCTTCGGGGCGTAGGGCAAAGACCGCGATCAGCGTCCTCACGTCTCCGGGAGACGCGAGGACGCGGTCGGGAAGTCACAGCATGCCGCGGAATTGCTCCAGTAAGTCCGTGGCTTCCTTCGGGTATACGCCCAGAAGTGTTTGGAACTCCCGGTTCGGTACCAATTGAAGTGCCGTTTCTAGGCATTTGACAATGACGTCACCTTCGCGATGCGACAGAGTCAGGTGGTATTCATCCTCATTGATCTTACTGAGGAGCAGAGTTGGAGACTGACGCAGCAAGTCAGGATTACCATTGCGTCTGACATACAGGAAATAGTGGAACAGATTGTCGATGTCATTTCTGTCAAGCCCGATGCGGGAACGGGCTTGTGAATCGGACAGTCTGCTGTGAGTTTCCCGGATGCAGCCTTGGATACCAAGCCAGTCTTTTCGGGTCAAGATTGCCTTGAGCGTGTTGTCGCTGCTTCTGCTGAGTTCCATCATATCACCTATTCAAGGCTGTAGAAGGCCGCGATGCCCTTATCCGGCTTATACATCGTACCACCATCTGGGTCGTTGGGATTCACGATGACCAGGGTATTGGAGTCCTCATCGTAAAAGGCAAATCGATCTTCATCAAGAGACCTTATCAACGATCTACTGCTCCGAAGTACCCTCAATATCTTGTCCTTGTACTCAGATCTCGTGCCGAATTGATAGCCGTGCTCGTCAAATCCATGACCTTCGGAGATTTCTTCGGCGTAGATTTCCTCAATTCTTGGTGTAAGCGGAGAGCGCGGGAGCCGGACGGGCCTCTTACTGGGCCACCTGGGCCACATCCCAGGCTCGGAGTGCTGTGGCGGCAGGTCAGTTGGTCCTTGTTGGTCGGGTGTCTGTCGGGGTCGAGGAGCAATATTCGGGATTTCCGGCGGCTCGTTGTCCTCGGGGTCAAACCAGCCTTGCCTCCGCCGCCCGCCGCCCCCTCTGGCCGCGAGTTCGAGCAAAACTGGCGGCGCGCCCGGTTCGCTGTCGATGGGCTGGTCCTCGTGATCGCGGGAGGCTGAACGGTTGTCGCTTCCCGAACCCTTGGGCATCGCGGCGTCAGCGCGGTCTTGCATTCCCCCCAGCATCGCGGGCCATCGGTCCGCACCGATGTCCTTGATGGCGGCGGTGAGGGGGGTGCTGGCCGTGATCATCTGGCCCATGGTTTTGGCTTGGGCCGAACCTGCGGCGGCCTGATGCAGGCGGCGCAGGGTGGCGGGAGCAATGTCCAGGCCGTGGATGAAGAGTTTGCGGAAGGTCTCGTCGTCGAGGTCGGAGACCGCGTTCCAAGCCGTGAGCAACCGGCTGAAACGCTGCGCCTCGGCTGGCGTCGGCAAGACAAACTCGCGAATGAGACCTTTTTGCCAGGCGCCAAAACGCCCGTGCCCCAAGAGGAGATCGGCGCGGCCGACCCTGCTGGGGTCGGGCAGCGCGTTGTCCCGCCAGGACGAACCGCCGCCGGTCCAGCGGCCGTCCCTGTCTCGTGGCTCATCAGGATTGTAATAGGAAACTCCGAACATGATGATTCTCCCTCCGGCGCGGTCGTCAACCGCCCCGAATGCCGTTTAGGGTGATGGTGTTTGGGAAAAGCTCAGGTGCCGGCGATCAATGCGGCCGGCGTCAGTCGGTAACGGGGACGGACGTCACGTCCGTTCCGCTTCCTCAAACACACTCGATCACCACCGCGCGCTTCCAGTAGGCCTGGCTGGCGGTGGGCAGGACCGTCGGGTTGGCGGTCACGTCGGTGGGCACGCAGAAGCCGCCGCGCCACTTCCACGACTGGGCGATGATTTCCTGAAGCCGGTCGAGGGGCTCGCGCACCAGCAGGCAGACGCCGTCGATGAACTGGTGGCGTGATGCGTCGGGTTCGAGATCGGAGTGACCCAAGCCCTGGAAATCTCCCTCGATCAGCGCACCCTGGCCGCAGACGATGGCCCGGCGGACGCGCTGGCCGGTCAGCGTCAGAGTCTGCTGTGGGGCCTCGGTGGTGGTCACGAAGGTCACGCCCAACAGTTTGATCACCTGGCCGGTCCGGAAGGCGTCTGACTCCGCGTCGCCGCAATAAAGCTGCTTGAAGTCCGGATCCTGGAACAAGGACAACAGGGTCGTGTTGTCGAGATAACAGTGGTAAGTGCCGTCGAAGTCCGGAACAGCATCGTCGCGCAGCACGGCTACGGCAGCCAACACCAGTTGAAGAGACAGCCGGTCGCCGTTCACCAGTTGCGAGGTGGCAGCCCGACCGTTGGGACGGAGGATCGTCGGCGCCACCGCAGAGACCACGGGGGCGCCCAAGGAAGCATCGGAGACCGCAACCGCCGACGCGAAGGTCAAGGTCCCCGAGGCCCCGCCCAAGGTCGCCAGCGACGAGACATTGGCGGCATCTCGGGCGGTGCCGATCAGGGTGTAGACGGTGTTGCCCACGGTCACGGCCATGGGGTTGACGGTCGAGACCGGAACCATGGTTCCGTTGACCGCGACGCTCTCGAACCCCACCACGGTGTCGACCTTGAGGGTGGGGCTCTGAGTGGTCAAGCCGGTGGTTACGAAGCCGTTGCCGCCGAGATAGACGGAATAGAGGGCATTGCGCGCCAGCCGGTCGAGGGACTGGAGGGCATGAAGGCCCAACCGGGTGGCATTGGTGAGGAATTGGTTGCCGATCGTCACCTGGCTCGTCTCTACGTTGAGGTCCATGGTGGCGCCGTAGGTGTCGATCCCCAAGGTATAGTGCTCGATCGTCCAACTCTCCGCCGTCAATCCGTTGTCGAGCGCCAAGTCGGTGGCCGGGTCTAGCGGGGTGACGGCCGGAGCCAGCAGTCCGGCGCGGGTCTTGGTGATGGTTTCACCGGTGCCGATGGCGACCGGTTCCCGGTCGGCGACGGTCCTGAAGCACAACTTGGAGTACAGGCCGTCTTCGAAGGAGCGATCGAGATAGCCCTTTTGAATCAGCGGTTGCAGCGGTGAGGGCAGAGAGGCGATGCTCATCGTCAGGGTTCCTTTCGAGAGTGTCCGTCAGCGAGCGGGAACCCGTGGGCGTCGTATGGCCACAAAAAAAGCCCGAAGCAGTCTCCTGCTCGGGCTTTGGTTCCTCGTCTCGCGACGATGACGTTTTCTAGTCGTTACCGCGCCAGCCGGTCAAGCACAATTTTAAGGGCGCCCCATGTCCGATAACCGATCACGATCGGACGGAACCAAACACCATGGCAAAATCGAATAGGCCCCCTACCGGGTCTGCACCCGCTTAGACGAGTCACCATTATTAACCTCAATGGCGAACCGTTCGATCAGGGCATCGGCCACTCGGGGCGAGACGAAATGGCGAATATCGCCACCTAGCCGCCCGACTTCTTTCACAAAGCGCGACGAAATAAACTGGTGACGATCAGATGCCATCAGGAACACCGTCTCGATATTGGGATTCAATCGGGCATTCATCCCGGCCATTTGAAATTCATACTCAAAATCAGAAACCGCGCGCAATCCACGGATGATCACTTGGCATTTTGTCTCAACAGCAAAATGCATCAACAGGATGTCAAACGCCTGAACTTCGATGGTGGTCCTGCTGATGTCCATGGCGGCCACGTCTTCGCGGACCATACGGACACGATCTTCGGTAGAGAAGAGCGGCCCCTTACCATCGTTACGAGCGACGCCCACGATCAGGTGGTCAACCAAATGGGTAGCCCGTTGGATAATATCCAAGTGGCCATTGGTAATCGGATCAAAGGTACCGGGATAAACACCGATACGGTGCTTAGGCATGGGATTGTTTCCTTCCACCGCTCGGGATCAAGCTGTGATGTCGTCGCCGGGGTCCGTCCCAGCTCCGGGAAGAGGACCGGCATCGGACACCGGACCAGCGTCAGAACCGGCCTCGGGAGTCGTGCCCGCTGATTCGGGGTCGGCGTCTTCGGCAACCCATGCCACCGAAACCACCCGTTCGTCAGCGGCAACCCGGAACAGCGTAACACCCTGAGTCTTGCGCCCGGCAAAGCGAATATCTTTGGTCGGCACGCGGATGACTTGGCCGCCGTTGGTGACCAGCATGATCTGCTGATCGTTGGTGACCGGGAACGAAGCGACAATGGCCCCGTTCCGCTCCCCGACCGCCATATTCCAAATGCCCTGACCGCCTCGATTGGCGATGCGATATTCGTAGGACGAGGTGCGCTTGCCAAACCCTCGCTCTGAAACGGTCAGGATGAATTCCTCCTGCCGAGCCAGCGCCTCATAACGCTCGGGAGCCAATGTGATCGCCCGCCCTGTGGCCTCGGCACCGCCCCCTTCGCCGTCTGGCTCCGGGAAATCCTCTCCCGCCGGCTCGCCGACCTTTTCCCGCCGCATCCGCAGATAGGCGGCCCGTTCGTCCGGGTCAGCCTCCACATGACGCAGCACCGACATGGAGATCACCTCGTCACCCTCGGCCAACCGGATGCCCCGCACACCGGTCGATGTCCGCCCGATAAACAACCGAATCTCCGAAGCCTGGAACCGAATGCACTTGCCGCCGCTGGTCGCCAACAGCACATCATCGGCCTCGGTGCAGGTCCGAACCGCAATCAGGCGCTCCCCCTCATCCTCCAGCTTCATGGCGATCAGGCCGTTGGTGCGGATATTGGCGAAATCGGACAGCCGGTTGCGGCGAACGCCGCCGGTGGATGTGGCGAACATCACCGACAGATCGCTGCCATCGGCGCTATCGTCCGGCCATGCCAGCACCGTCGAAATGGTTTCGCCTTCGGCCAAAGGCAGCAGATTGACCAACGCCTTGCCCCGAGATTGCGGGGTTCCCAGCGGCAGCCGGTAAACCTTGAGCTGATAAACCATGCCTCGGGACGAGAACAGCAACAGGGGCGTGTGGGTGTTGGCCACAAACAGATCGCTGACGGTATCCTCGGCCTTAACCGACATGCCGGAACGGCCCCGTCCACCCCGGCGCTGGGCGCGATAGGTGGACAACGGCACCCGCTTGACATAACCCGAGTGACTGACCGTAACCACCATATCTTCGCGCTGGATCAGGTCTTCAATATCGGCTTCAAATTCTAGGTCTTGAATTTCTGTCCGGCGCGGCGTGCCGAACCGTTCCTTCATTTCAATCAATTCACCGCGCATGATGTCCAGAAGCTTGGCGCGATTGCCCAAAATCTCCAGATAGAACCGAATCCGATCAACCAACTCTTGCAAATCAGCGCCGATTTTGTCGCGCTCCAGTCCGGTCAAACGGTGCAGACGGAGATCCAGAATCGCCCGCGCCTGGGTTTCCGAAAGCCGATACTCACCATCGGGACCGACGCCACGCGGCGGCTCCTCCACCAACGCGATCAGCGGTGCCACATCGGCGGCGGGCCAACTCCGGGCCAACATCTCGGCCCGCGCCGTCGCCGGATCCGGCGCTTGGCGGATCAGGACGATCATGTCATCGAGATTCGCCACCGCCACCGCCAAGCCCAACAGGACATGGGCCCGCTCCCGCGCCCGCGCCAATTCAAACTCGGTACGACGGGTAATGACCTGTTCGCGGAAAGCCAGAAAGGCCGAAATGATGTCCTTCAGCGTCATCAATTCGGGGCGACCGCCACGCAGCGCCAAGGTGTTGATACCAAAGGAGGTTTGAAGCTGGCTGTGCCGATAAAGCTGGTTCAACACCACGTCGAAATTGGCATCGCGCTTAAGTTCGATGACCACCCGAACGCCATCGCGGTCGGATTCGTCGCGCAGATCGCTGATCCCCTCGACGGTCTTTTCCGAAACCAGCTCGGCGATCCGCTCCAACAGCTTGCTTTTATTGACCTGAAACGGAACTTCGGTAACGATAATCGCCCAGCGGTCTTTGCGCAGCTCCTCGATATTGGTCCGTGCCCGCATCATCACCGAACCGCGCCCGGTATGATAAGCCGCTCGAATCCCGGCCCGGCCCATAATCAAACCGCCGGTCGGAAAGTCCGGCCCTGGAATTTTTTCGATCAGGTCTTCAATCGAAATGCCGGGATTGTCGATGGTCAGACAGCAGGCATCGATCACCTCCCCAAGATTATGCGGAGGAATGTTGGTCGCCATGCCCACTGCGATGCCGCCAGCCCCATTCACCAGCAGATTCGGAAAGCGGGCCGGCAGAACCGATGGCTCTTGACCGGATTCGTCGTAATTGGGCTGAAAGTCGACGGTGTCCTTGTCGATATCGTCGATCAGCGCCTCGGCAGCCTTGGCCAGCCGCGCCTCGGTGTAGCGCATGGCGGCTGCCGGGTCGCCGTCCATAGAGCCGAAATTGCCCTGGCCATCGATCAACGGCAGGCGCATGGAAAAATCCTGCGCCATCCGCACCATGGCATCGTAAATCGCGCTGTCGCCATGGGGATGATATTTACCCATGACATCGCCGACGATCCGCGCTGACTTTTTGTAAGCCTTAGTCGAATCGTAGCCGCCTTCCTTCATGGCGAACAGAATGCGGCGATGGACGGGCTTCAGACCATCGCGAACGTCGGGCAAGGCTCGACTGACGATTACGCTCATGGCGTAATCGAGGTACGAGCGACGCATCTCGTCTTCGATGGTGACCGGGGAAATGTCCGAAGGAGGCGGCGGTGCGAGCGTCGTCAAGGAGTCAACTCTTCTTTCAGGAATCTGGCGGCCCAAGGTCCACAGAATGCCCCGAGCCCGATCAAGCGGGAACGACGAATGGCCGGACACCTCGGCTCCAGGTCGCCCTGTCCTAGCATTTTTCCAAGAGCGCCACAATGGTTGGCTGATGGCCGCCAGGGCTCGGAAGTCAGGTTAACGGTTTGAATTGCCTTGACAGGATGGATGTGATTCGTAAGGCGCACCGATTCGCAACGGAGCGCGACCATGAACGACATGTCCGACTTGGGGATTACGGTGGGGGATTACGGTGACAGTGCAGTTATTAACAACGATACTCCGGTAAGCTAGGCTTAGGCATGGCTCGTCTCGCTCGCCTTATTGTCCCCAGGATACCACATCACGTGACGCAACGTGGGAGTGGTCGTGGGCGGACGTTTTTTGGCGACGCCGATTACGCTCTTTATCGCGATCTGTTGGCGATAAACTGCAAGGCAGTTGATGTTGAGGTGTGGACTTGGGTATTGATGCCCAATCATTGAGCATCTGATCCTCGCGCCGGCCGACCAGGATGGTCTCAGGCCAGGACGGTCTCAGGCGTGGCCCTGGCGGCGGTTCATCGCCGCTATGCCGGACGCGTCCATGAACGGCGACGAACCGGGAATTTCTGGCAGGGCCGATTTGGCTCGGTGGCGTTGGATGAGGCACATCTTTGCGCGGCCTTGCTCTACGTCGCCTTCAACCCGGTTCGCGCCGGCCTTGTCGATCAAGCACGGGATTGGCGCTGTCATCGTAATTTTAATTTAGAGCACTGTCACCGTAATCCCAAAATCCGTCTGCCATGAGCCGAGCCCTTCAGTTTCAAAGCTTGAATCACGGAAACAAATAACGGTCAATAAGCCTAGTTGGAAATTTAATGCACTGTCACCGTAACCCCAGCGTTTCTGCGGTTTCCTTTTCACTTACGCTTTATATGGAATCTGAGGCTTTTTGATTATCGGGTCATTTTTCGCGGCCGATATGATGGCTAATTGGTGGGAGTGTGATATGGCGCAGCTAATTTTTGCTCGTTGCCTTGCGAACATCGGCGTTGGGGTCATTAGGACATTCTGCCGTTGCAACCAAGAGCTGTCAACTGCGAGCTTGACAGCAACACGCGCCCGCGCGACATTTTCGCCCGTGATGGGGCAACTGACTGTGTCTTGCGGGTCGCGTGGACTTGAGTACTTTTTTGCGTGCTTCTTATGGGGAGGCCGCTCGCAGGAATGGCTTTGCCACACGATTACTGCGCTAGATAATTGGAAGATACGTTCAATGACACGGGAGGTAAGTCCGAATGTATTATCTGTACTATTGGGCCCCCTATCAATTAGCTATGAAAGGTCTGGGTTATGCTAACGACATCCGATATCAGATTCATGGATTGTGCAGATGAATTTTTAGAGCTTGCTCTTAAAGAGCGCAAACAACTCTCATATGATCATCAATTGAATATTACAGCGCGAGATTGCTTCGCCGTACCCCCCGTTGTTGTCAATGATTGTTACTCTTTAACAGAAAATGAAAGGTCTAAAATTGTAGATTGTTATAATACGAGTGGTGTTTGCCATTTCATTATTTGCAACCCTCCTGAAGTCGTGACCGACAAACACCCACTTTTTCTAATTTGCGCTCAACTTGCGAACGATCTAAATCTACATTATCCGTTAACACATCCTTTGGAAGGCCACAGCGAAGCAGTGAAGAGATTTGGTCCGCCTGACGGGACATTTAAGATATACGATCTTCCAAAACCTATTAATGGCTTATGTTATCGTGAAGTTGCCGAGTCGTCTGACCCATTTGAGGTACATTTAGACGGCTTGGGCTCCGGAGGGACGGTCCAAAGTTTAATCTTATATATGGACGACGCCCCTCTTTTTGGTGGATTTACGTTTTTTTACGATATGTTCGCTTTAGGTATGGCCTTAGCGGATCAGGATATGGAGGCGTTTCGTCACCTTTTCCTACCGGATGCCTTCACCGCAATACGGCCTCGCGGTAAAGGCGCAATAAAGGTAGTTACCCCCGTTTTCTACCTTAATGAGGCCGGCCTACCGCATGTGTTCTTCAGGCAAAATAGCGGTGAATACCGCATGTTATGGCGAGGTAACTGCCCGCCTCTTAATAGGGCCAGTCAATTCCTTGAACGATTTACTCAGCCGTTCTCTCCCGGTTCCTTTTTCGTCCCATTTTCACGCAGGGGCTGTGCATGTATTTGCCGAAATCGCGATATTGCCCATGGTCGAACTAGTTTCATTGACGGTAATAAGAGGGACCAATGCAGGCTTCTTTCTCGAAAATGGTTTATGACTAACAAGGAGCATTCTGAATACAAGCATGTTCCCGGTGTCCTTGTCCGTAAAGATCTCGCTGTGCTTGCGCCAAACCAGTTCGGCGATCTACGCCTCAAAGGGGAATGGCTATATGATGAGGCGAGCGATACAAATATAAGGATTAGATAAATGTCCGAAGCAATTGGTCAAAATTATGTCCTTGGATTCCTATTTCGCGGGAGTCAGGGTCAGGTAGCTCTAATAGAGAAGCAAAGACCTTCATGGCAGAAAGGGTTTCTTAATGGGATCGGAGGAAAAATTGAATATAATGAGCAACCTCATGAAGCAATTATTCGAGAGTTTTTTGAGGAGACAAGCGCTTGCGTCCAATCTTGGCGACAATTTGCCGTATTGCATTGGCGTGATGGTTGTGTTTTTTGCTATGTATCGCATGGAGAGTTTAATCTGATTTCCATCACTGACGAACGTGTAAATTGGTTTGATGTTTCATCGATAACAATGCTGCCAATAATTCCTAAATTGCGTTGGCTAATTCCGCTTGCTTTAGATGAAAGTGTAATATCAACGATAACCGATTATTCATGATACCTATTGTGGACAAATTCATAACCCTATTGAGTCAATATGGTGAGATTGCCATGGTGGTTGTGGGCGACCTACTCGGACGAGACTCTGGCCTCGGAGGCCATGGTTTTGCTACCGCCAACTTTGTGGCGGTGCCGGTCCTAATAGAACAATGCCGGCCGGTCGAAAAAAACTGCGGGCGCTGATAGACCGGGCGCAGCAGTTCTCATTTTGGCTTTTTGCTGGGATGGGGGTGTTTTTTTGGGGCTGGGAGGGGTCTGGGCACATGAAGAGGACCGGCGCGGTCAGGGGGGGAGAGGTGGCGGCTTTGCGAAAGCGAGGGTCTGGACGAGGTCGTCCCAGGACGA
>Ga0302280_1003308_pt1 | contig 11745 bp, 16 predicted proteins | sample III_Fen_E1_1_FD_198771 | JGI IMG/M metagenome (GOLD analysis project Ga0302280, IMG submission 198771) | Peat permafrost microbial communities from Stordalen Mire near Abisko, Sweden - III_Fen_E1_1 | ecosystem: Environmental > Terrestrial > Soil > Wetlands > Permafrost | place: Sweden: Abisko...
CCCACGCGCACGAATGGTGTAACAACTTGAGCGCTGTCTCGAGGAGGAACTCGGCGAAATTGTAGCGGCGGTGAAGATGCCGTCTACCCGCACCAAGACGAAAAGACCCCAGAACCTTTACTGCATTTTGGTATTGGATTTGGTTATTGATTGTGTAGGATAGCTAGGAGGCTGTGAAGTTCCGGCGTTAGCCGGGATGGAGCCAACGGTGAAATACTAGCCTGTTGATGACTAGATTCTAACCTTGTCCTGTGAAACCAGGCAGGAAACAGTGCCAGATGGGCAGTTTGACTGGGGCGGTTCCCTTCTAAAGAATAACGAAGGGGTCCAAAGGTTCACTCAGGACGGTCGGCAATCGTCTGTAGAGTGCAAAAGCATAAGTGAGCCTGACTGCGAGTCCGACAGGACGAGCAGGCACGAAAGTGGGGTTTAGTGATCCGGTGGTTGAATGTGGGATTGCCATCGCTCAACGAACAATAGGTACTCTGGGGATAACAGGCTGATCGCGCTCGAGAGTTCATATCGACAGCGCGGATTGGCACCTCGATGTCGGCTCATCCTATCCTGGGGCTGTATAAGGTCCCAAGGGTCCGGCTGTTCGCCGGTTAAAAGGGTACGTGAGCTGGGTTTAGAACGTCGTGAGACAGTTCGGTCTCTATCTGGTGTGGGCGCACGATGATTGAAGGAAAGATCTCCTTAGTACGAGAGGACCGGGAGATACGAACCTCTGGTGTTCCAGTTATCCTGCCAAGGGTAATGGCTGGGTAGCCATGTTCGGAAGGGATAAGCGCTGAATGCATATAAGTGCGAAGCCCGTTCCAAGATGAATCATCGATTGACTTCGGTCATGAAGGCACGTTGTAGACTACGACGTTGATAGGCACCATGTGTAAGAGCCGTAAGGCTTTAAGCTAAGGTGTACTAATCTGCCAAATGCTTGATCATTTTTAATTTTGATCGGTATGTTGTATTGCTCTATATTTCATAATTGTCTTTGATTTTTCCGGTAACTTTACTGGTGGGGCTACACCCGTTCCCATTCCGAATACGGAAGTTAAGTCCACCGAGGTCGATGGTACTATAGTCACACGGCTATGGGAGAGTAGAACGTTACCGGTTTCTTTAAAAAGCCCCGTAATCGAAAGATTACGGGGCTTTTTATTTGTAATCGGAATCGTAGTGTGATTGCGACGATCCCAAACGGCGACGAGGCAATCTTTCTAACTCTTCTTATACGTAATATGCCATTGCAGAAAATACGACGGTAGAACAGGCAGGATCAATAAAGCAAGTGCTATAAAGCCAAAAATGATCCCCTGAGCAAATCCGGATTCGACCATTTTCATATCGTAGGAATGTCCGGTGCAGTCGCTAAGAATACGCACATAAAACAACCAGGCAGGCGCTTGAGGCAGGGCTTTTATATCAAATGCATAAGTAACAATAATGATGAAAACAATACAGTTTATTAGACCGTTGAAGATGTTAAGAAAATAAGGAATGATAAACCAATTGCTGAAAACGATCGTCGTGTTGTAATAAACTCCGACGATAGAATTCGGGTTCAATATTTGCAAAGCATTACTGAGGACTATCAAATAAAATAAAAGAGAGTAAAGTTTCCAGAATAGTTTCATGCGCGTATTATACAGCTTAAAAATTTATTTAAAATCTTTTTGAATTGAAATAGCAGGGTGCTACAATGCAAACAATGGATGAGGAGTTTTACAGCGTCATATCTAACATCTGCACGCAGGATCCCCGATATTATCCCGAGGCTTATGAATTCGTTATGGAGGCGTTAAACTTCAGCCAGCAGAAATTCAAAAAGTCCAAGCATATCAGCGGAGAAGAATTACTGACAGGCATCAAAGCCCTTCTATTAAGAAAATTCGGCCCCATGACCATGACGGTGCTCAAGCATTGGGGGATCAAAGCCACCGATGATTTCGGCAATATCGTTTTTAATTTAGTCGAGAACAAAGTCCTCGCCAAAGACACTCAAGACCATTACGATAGCTTCAAAAACGCCTACGATTTCGACGAAGTCTTCAACAAAGGCTACCGCAAACAACTCGCCAAGCGCCTCAAAACCATGCGCTTCTAAAACCGGGAAACATTGACTTTTTTAAAGAGTCAGTCCTTATTTTTAATTGATGGAACTTTTCCAGTTTTCCTTTTGTCTAATTAGTAAACGAAAGGAAAATATATGAAATATTTAATGCTTTGTGTAACAGTCTTGCTGTTATCGTCTTGTGCAACAATCGCTCCGCCACCGGCATTGCCATCAGCCCAATATCTTAATAGTCTTTCTTCAGGTAGCATTGGGTGTCCTGTCGACCAGATCCAGACATACAATATTCAGGTAAGCGGACAACAACAAGAAGTTAGTAATGGTTTTCAGTCGCAAACTTATTGGACAGATAACGTTTATACGTGGCAGGCCCAATGCAATGGTAAGGTATATTATTGCAGCTCAAAGGCGCCAGACACCGGTGATGCCCATGTAAGAAGCATCACCTGCACCCCAGCTCAAACGCAATGAAGAATGGGGAATATATAAATAACCGGGACACATTGACTTTTGTAGATAGAATGAATTTACTTCAAGCAGGGTTTGCCTAAAAGCGCTGTTTACTGCCCGTAGAGGGGTTTTAGATCTGAAACAGAAGGAAACTGGTTATAAATTTCTCCGTGACTTCCTTTAAAACCACCGGGAATTCTTTTAAGGTACACGGTTGTCAATTCGCCATATTGATTAGGGACTTTGACTGATAAAAGGGTGCTATTAGAGTGAGTTGTTTCGATATCAATCACCTCCGGGCTTGGCTCAGAATGGTAAACAGTCTGATTATAATAAGGATAATATCCGGTTTCCTTGTAGGTTGACGGCGTTAAGTAAGGAAGGGAATATCCTGGACTCCAATTAGCATGATAAGTGCTTTGTGGCTGATATCGCACATGAGTCAAGACATGCCTAACTACGTGATGGTTATGATGGGCCCAAACCATCGGGATTGATGAGAAAAAGAAGGTGAACGCCAGTACAATTTTAGTAATGATGTTGGAGATCCTCATAATCAACTCTTTTCTGGAGATAATTTTATTTTACTCCAAACATTAATTTAGTTCCATAAAAAATAATTCATTAGACCGTTTCTGCGTGGCCCATTGGTATTCTAAGCCTTAGAGCAGAAGTGTCCCCCCTTGAAAATTCGATGTAGAATAGTATAATCCTCCCATGACCCAAAAAACCGGGACACATTGACTTATGTAATTATGCTGACATACAATTTAACAAAAGGACATCATATGCGCATAATCTTAGTTATCATGTTAATTTTAGCAGGCCTAACACCATCTGCATGGGCGGGTTTAAAAAAACAAATCGTTGAATACAAACAGGGAGATGCTACCTTGGAAGGATATTTGGTGTATGATGATGCCGTAAGCGCCAAACGTCCCGGAATTTTAATCGTGCACGAATGGAAAGGACTTAATGATTACGCCAAAAGGCGAGCGGACATGTTAGCGCAATTGGGATATGTCGCTTTCGCTGCGGATATATATGGTAAGGGTGTACGGCCGCAGACCTTTGCAGATGCAGGAGCCATATCCAGTAAATTCAAAGCAAACCGCCCCCTTTTAAGAGCGCGCGTTAATGCTGGGCTAGATGTTTTAAAATCACAAACAAACGTAGATGCGTCTCAATTAGCCGCCATTGGCTATTGTTTTGGAGGGACGGCTGTTTTGGAATTAGCCAGAAGCGGTGCAGACATCAAGGGGATCGTTAGTTTTCATGGAGGCCTTAGCTCGCCAACGCCGGTAGATGCCAGGAATATCAAGGCTAAAATTCTGGTATTACATGGCACCGCAGATCCTTTCGTTAAATCAGATGAAGTCGCTGCCTTTGAAAAAGAAATGACCGATGCAAAGGTCAATTACCGGCTTATCAAATACCCTGGCGCCATGCATGGCTTTACAAACCCGGATAATAAAGGTCTTCCCCCAGGAGCACTATACAATGAATCCGCCGATAAAGCCTCATGGATAGAAATGCAGAAATTCTTTAAGGAAATTTTTACGTAACGATAAAGGGGACTATAAAATGTTTGAACGGAAAAATGAAAAAGTAGTATCAAGGGCATTTTTTATAAAAGGCTGCTTGTACATATCGGGTTCGCCGTTCTGTTAATTTTAATAGCTTTGGGTATTGGAATTGCCGGGTATCACTGGATTGCAAATTTAAATTGGATTGATTCATTACTTAATGCATCAATGATTTTGGGTGGGATGGGGCCGGTAGATCCATTGACTGGGGCAGGCGCAAAAATATTTGCATCGCTCTATGCGCTTTTTAGCGGGCTAGTTTTTATCGGAATAATGGGAATTATACTTGCTCCTATTATGCACAGAATGATTCATACATTTCATGTTGATGATAAGTCGGGAGTTTAGGAATTGGCAAATTAATGAAAAATGAGCTTAGTTGTGTTGGTATTCCTGTTCTAGTGGTGATAATCTTTTTCCAGGTTGGCTCAAATCCAGTCTATGGTTTTGGAAGTCAAACCCGGGGGCTATTTACGTTTTGGATTACTTGGGTTAGTCTTATGGTAGGGATGCTGATGGTAAACTCTGCCTTTAAAAGGAAACTGCAAGGTGAAGGCTTGGACTTTTGGAAAATGACTGGGGCGCTAATTCTAGCGATCCCTGCATTATTTCAGATACTTTGGGCACATTAATCTAACTTAAGATAATTAAAATTACGATTGATAGGATATGTTAAAAAGATTTTACTATAGTTTCTTAATTGTTATATTTTTCACAGCATACTCACTTCAAATAGCTTGCGCGGATGAAAACGCGTCAACTGCTAGTAGTGATGTTCAAGGCCAACAATCTTTTCCTTTTGACAAACAATGTCTAGAATTTGATAAAGCAAATTTTAAAGTTGACCGGGCTTTGATTGATGTTGTAACAGGTGGGGACTTTCCACAATATTGTGTTCTGTATTCATTATCAAATTATAAAGTGAAGCAAAGATCAGATGAAGGGTATTTTATTATTGGATCAAAGTCAGATCCACAAAATGCTCAAGCAACTGTAGCTTTTCTTAAGAGTAAGAGGGTTTATCAGCAAAATCAAGTATTTGTAGGCAGCAATGTTGGTGATTCAAAACCTGTTGGCCAATGGGCTTATTTTGTAGGGCCGGAAGATTTTTCTCAAGGGAATGGGTCTGAAAAAGAGATCTATGTATTTCAGGAGATTGATTTTTAATCGGTGATAACGATAAGAAATGGAAAAAAATGAAAAAAAGAGTGATAGCCAGACTATTCATTAAAAAAGAATCAATAGATAGCTTTAAGGATAAAGCCGCTGTGATTATTCAAAAGACCAGAAAAGAAAAAGGATGTCTTTTTTACAGCCTTTTTCAAGATCTCTCTTGTCCCGGAGAATTTTTATTTTATGAAGAATATGCAGATCAGAAGGCGTTGGAAATCCATTTTAATTCAGCGTACTTAAAAACTTTTAGAACAGGCGTCAGTAACATGCAATTTAAAGAGAAGGTCGTCGAAGTTATTTAAAAACCGGGACACATTGACTTTTAAGTCCATTAAACCCAACAAAAAAACGACAAATACTGCTGAATCCCGAATGAACCCCAATGTTGATTTTTATTTTAATAAAGCCAAAAAGTGGCAGGACGAAATGAAGGAGTTGAGACAGATCGTTCTTGGCTGCCAGCTGAGCGAAGAGTTGAAGTGGGGCGTTCCTAGTTATGCATTCTAAAACCAGGGAAGCTAGGTTTGAAAAATGTATGCAGCAAATTCTCAATGGAAAGGGATTAAACGAGTAGTATAATCTTCCAATGCCTCAAGCTTTAAGTGAAATTTCTATCCAATTCGTCAAAGGCGTCGGCCCTGCTAAAGCCAATTTACTGGCTAATTTAGGCGTTGCCAACGTCGAAGATCTGCTGTATTTATTTCCCCATCGCTACGAAGACCGTTCGCAATTCACACCCATCGCCATGGTCCAAGTGGGTCTCAATCAAACTATCTGCGGCCAGGTCTTAACCTGCCGTCGGAATTTCTATTCCAAAAACCGTGCCGTTGAAGTTAGCATAGGGGATAAAAGCGGGAAGATCAGCTGCGTTTGGTTCAATCAGCCGTATCTGAATAAGATCTTTAAAGAGGGACAAGAGGTCGTTTTATACGGCCGGGTGGATATTTTTAATAAGCGCTTGCAAATGGTAGTGCCTGATTTTGAGCTTATATCGGTGGAAGATCGCAGTTTGAATATGGGCCGAATCGTCCCTGTGTATCCCTTGACCCGCGGGGTCAGTCAGCGGTATCTGCGCAAGCTGATGGACTCTTGTTTGAATTTATATGCAGAGCAATTGCAAGACATTATCCCAAAAGAGACCCGCAGTAAACATCAACTAAACCCCATTTCTCAAAGCATCCGTCAGATCCATTTTCCTTCAGATGCCACTCATCAACAAAAAGCGATAGACCGCATTGCCTTCGAAGAGTTCTTTCTTTTTCAAATTTGTGTCATTTTAAGGCGTTTGAACATCGTGCAGAAAAAAGGGACTTCGCACAAGATCAGTAATAATTTGATTGAACAGTATAAGACTTCATTTCCTTTTCAATTAACAGGTGCACAAAATCGGGCGATTGCGGATATGGGGCAAGATATGGCTCTAAATCGCCCTATGTTGCGCATGATTCAGGGAGATGTAGGCAGCGGAAAGACAGTAGTAGCGTTTTTTGGATCTGTGGCTGCGTGGAAAAATAAGAAACAGTCAGCCTTCATGGCTCCGACGGAGATCCTGGCGCAACAGCATTTCCTGAATTTCGAGAGATTGCTTGGGAAAGGCCAATTTAAAGATCTAAAAGTAGCGCTATTGATCAGCAGCATACCCGCTAAAGAAAAGAAGCTAATCTATCAAAGGCTTAAAGAAGGGGATATTGATTTGATCATAGGGACACATGCGTTATTAGAAGAAACCATAGCTTTTAAAGATTTGAGTTTTGTGGTCATTGATGAGCAGCATAAATTCGGCGTCAATCAGAGGGCTTTGCTGACAGACAAGGGGAGCAATCCTGATATATTAATAATGACAGCAACTCCCATACCAAGGACACTTTGCCTGACTCTTTATGGAGATCTTGATATTTCCGTGATCAATGAACTGCCTCCCGGCCGTGGAAAGATCAAAACCTACCATTTTTCTTTAGTTAAAGCGCCTGCGGTCTATCAAAAGGTGAGGGAACTGGTGCTTAAAGGAACGCAGGCCTATATCATTTATCCTTTGGTTGACGAGAGTGAAAAATTGGATTTAAAAGCGGCGAAAGACATGTTTGTTAATTTGCAAAAATTTGAGTTTCAGGGGCTACGTTTGGGGCTGGTGCATGGGCAGATGGCACGACCGGAAACCGACGCCGTGATGGAACAGTTTAAGAAGCATGAACTGGATATTCTGGTAGCCACGACCATATTAGAAGTAGGCATTGATATCCCGAATGCCAATGTCATGGTTATAGAGCATGCCGAGCGTTTTGGTTTAAGCCAATTGCATCAGTTACGCGGGCGCATCGGTAGGGGGGCTCATGATGCCATGTGCGTGCTATTAAGCGGACCGTTGACCCAGGAGGGCAACTTGCGCATGGAAGCGATCGTTCAAACCACAGACGGATTCAAAATAGCCGAGCAGGACCTAAAGATCCGCGGCCCCGGTCATTACTTCGGGAGACATCAGCACGGCCTCAATGAGCTTAAAATGGCTAATCCCGTCACCCAAATCGAAGTCCTTGAAAAAGCAAGAGAAGATGCTATCATTCTGACCAAAGCCGATCCCAAGTTAGAAACAACCGAGCATCGCCTGATCAAAGAAACCATCAAAAAAAGATATCCACAATACCTAGATCTGATATTAGCAGGATAAAAAAACCGGGACACAATATTCGCTGTTCCTTCAACGTCGAATCGTTTGGGGTCAAAAAAACGTGACACATGGAAAATAACCTAAGCATCATATTACCGGTATTCAATGAAGGACAGACCATCAACGCCCTTGTTGATGATATATCCGTTCATGTTACAAAACACATAAAAGACTTTGAGATAATCATCGTAGATGACGGCAGTAAGGACAATACTCCCTCAATTATCAAAGACATGGCTAAATCATTGCCTTATCTTAAGATCGTCACTCATGAGGGGAATAAAGGCTATGGATATGCCATCAAATCAGGGATAACGGCATCAAAAATGGACTGGATCTTTATCATGGATGCTGACGGACAGTTCAGGATCGATGCCTTTGAAAATTTTTGGAAGAACAAACAGGACAACGATTTCATATTAGGATACAGAGCGAAAAGAAACGATAATTTCTATCGTTTTATTTTGGGAAGGATAGGTAATTGGCTCTCGAACGTCATCTTAAAGAAGAAAATAAGGGACATCAACTGCGGATTTAAGTTGTTTAAGAAAAATGATCTGTCTCCTTTGACATTATTCTCGACAGGAGGGCTTATCAATTTTGAGATACTTCATCTCTTATTCAAGAGTAAAGAAAATTACCGTTTTTTACAGCTTCCCGTGATACATTATCCAAGAACACAGGGCAAACAAACCGGAGGCGGGATTAAGACCATAGGGAAGATAATCTCTGAAGGGATCCAATTAATTGTAAGGTGATCAGCAGCAAAAACTGTATGAAACTACGCCAATTCATTATTTTTTTAATAGGAGCCTTTGTATCGTTGTATTTAGTCTATTCATCAACGGTGATGGCTCCCTATGTCCGCAATGATGGCTTAAGGTATTTCGATAAATATTATAACCGGAATTCAAATTTTACCACAGACCCCCAATTTAAATGGTTATGTGCCTTGGGCCGTCCCGTCGCAGCGCTGGAAGAAGCATTCATTTATCAAAAGATCAATCATCTTTCCGATCTGTCAAGGTTGAGATTGTTGACGATCACGGTATTTGCCCTCAATGCGTCATTATTGAGCAGCATCGTCGTTGCCTTAGGGCTACCGGTCATCCCGGCATTTTGCATGAGTATAGTTATTTTCACACTACCCGGGATCCAGGAATGCGTTTTTGTGCCATTTTTATTTATTGCTTTAGCTCAATTGTGTTCATTATCTGCCTACGTTATATGGATGAGCCGTTGGGTATTTGGGCTTCGTATCATTTTGTCTTTTTTATTATTGGAAATTGCATTTTTTACCTATGTCCCGTCGACATTCTTTTTTTTAATTCCCGTGACGTTCCTTCTTATCCTCAAAGAAGATGATTGGCCCCATGCCAAGAAGGTATGGCTTCGGGATATGATCTTTGGTATATTGGCGGCCGCTGTTTATCTTTGTGTCATCAGAATATTTTTCTATAAATACATTGAATTATCCGGCCATCAAATTAAATGGGATAGCGTATTAAACAATATCAAAACTTTTCTTCCTCAAGCAGTGCCGCAGTCGTTTAATTTATGGAATATTTATTATTCTAAGGTCCTGGGGATTACTATTGGGCTTTTTGTGGCAGGAGTTTTGTTAGCTAATGCGTTGTTCTCCAAGAAAAACATAGCGTTGCAAAGGATATCAGCCCTGCTTGGAATTTTTGTGATCTTTAACATGGTTTGGATCTTGTTAGGAGGGTATCTTCCGCGAACCTTTGTAGCATCCCAAGCATTGGTCTTATTGCTGGTCTATTGGAGCGGGGATTGGTTGTTAAGGATGTTAAAAAGTAATAAATGGGCAAATGAGTCTTGGCCTATTATTTTATTGGCTCTGGGGCTCATTTTTGCCAATATAATGACAACACGCAATGTTTGGAATTGTAATGCCGAACTGATGTTTATCCGCAGCAGGATAGCTCAATATGAAAATAGTTATATCCGGGAAATACATATTATTCGTCCTCAAGATACGACAAGGGGATATAATGGTCTAAGTATAGTTTATGATAATTTCAATGACGGGTCCACCGGCCAAACAGAACTGACGGGATTAATACGGGCCGCATTGAAAGACCTGGATGACCCGCCCATTGAGATGCATTGTATGGTAACATCATCCAATTATGGCGAACCCTTCACCATGGGTCCGAATGTAATTTTGATCGACATGAACGACCTCGTGCGTATTTCAAAAAAAACCGGGACACATTGAGTTTTTTTATCATCGTTAAACGAGAGCGAAAGAAATATGAAAATACTAGGCGGTAAATATAAAGGCCGGAATTTTTACATGCCTGCCGGCATCAGGCCAACGCAGAGTGTCTTGCGTGAGGCCATTTTTGACCTTTTAGGGCATGATTTAAGCGGTATAAGTTTTCTGGAGCTCTTTGCCGGTAGCGGTGCTGTGAGCATGGAAGCCATTTCCAGGGGAGCTGATCAGGTAGTTATGGTAGAGCACAATGATTTAAATGCTAAAACCATCCAGGAAAATTGTACGCTATTGGGTATTGATCTTGGGCTAAATTTCTCTTTAGTCCATGGCGATGCTTTCACAACAGTCAAACGCCTTTCCGAGGAGGCAAGGCGGTTTGATATCGTCTTTTTTGACCCTCCTTATGGCCAGAAGATGGCCAAAAAAACCTTGAAACTGCTTAGTTCACGTGATATATTACACCCTCAAAGTTTGGTCTGTGTCCAGTGTGAATCTTCTGAGAAAATTGAAATCCCAGAAAATTTGACTCTGCTTACTCAACGTCGTTACGGTTCATCATATCTGACCGTTTTACAGAGGGTTGTGTCAAAATGATAAAAGGGCAAGGGGCCATTTACCCCGGCAGTTTTGATCCGGTCACCAACGGTCATTTGGATGTGATCAAAAGAGCTGCGCATATTTTTGATCATGTGATAGTAGCGGTCGCTGATAATACCAGTAAAAAGGCTCTTTTTACGATCAAGGAACGAGTGCTCCTTCTTCGTGAGGTCACCAAGGGTATAAAGAACGTATCTGTTGAGACCTTTGATGCCCTGGTCATTGAATATGCGCGTCGGAAAAGAATAAGAGTTTTGATCCGGGGCTTAAGGATGACCTCGGATTTTGATTATGAATTTCAAATTGCGTTGACCAATCGCCGGCTGGCGGAAGATATTGAAACGGTCTTTTTAATGCCTTCGGAACACGTCTCGTTCGTTTCGTCGAGCCTATTGAAAGAAGTGGCCAGTTTGAACGCAGATATATCTTCCTTTGTTCCCAAAGCCGTCGAGCGTAAATTAAAAGAGCGCTTGCAACATGATAAAGATTTCAGTTAGGGATATAACGTCCAAAGGTCTTGATATCGATCAAAGTATCCCAAAGGAGGGGATCGGTTTATCCTCCGAAGAGGTTGATATAAGGTCCTTGTTGAATGTCAAGGCGCGCCTGGAGCGGACAGATAATTTTGTCATCGCCAACACGCACATCAAGGCCGAGTTTGGTTATATGTGTGCTCGTTGTTTACAGGAATTATATTCGACGGAAGAGCGTTCCTATATGTTTGAATTTGAACTTGAGCCAGGCAGTGAATATGTTGATTTGGGCGAGGAGATACGCCAGGAAATGATCATGGCAAATCCGGCCCGGGTTTTATGCAGCAAAGATTGTAAAGGTATTTGTCCCGAATGCGGGGCGAATTTAAATATTGAAAAGTGTAAGTGTATACCCTAAAGGAGAAGATCAGACATGCCTCTACCAAAAAGACAACATTCTAAAACACGCGGCCGCAAACGCCGTACGC
>Ga0302280_1003312_pt1 | contig 11730 bp, 7 predicted proteins | sample III_Fen_E1_1_FD_198771 | JGI IMG/M metagenome (GOLD analysis project Ga0302280, IMG submission 198771) | Peat permafrost microbial communities from Stordalen Mire near Abisko, Sweden - III_Fen_E1_1 | ecosystem: Environmental > Terrestrial > Soil > Wetlands > Permafrost | place: Sweden: Abisko...
TCGGCATAGCCATCGGTGAATAGATACAGCGTATCACCTTTACTCAGTTGTATTGTATGCGTTACAAAGGGCCGGTAGCTTTCAAATATGCCTATAGGCTGTTTGTCTCCATCTATTTCATGTAATTCTTTGTTATGAAAATAAAGTAAGGGATTGTTTGCACCGCTCCATGCCAGCTCCAGCGTTTGTTTATTTATAGAACAAAGGGAGATATCCATTCCATCTTTCATAATAGCATCTGAACCATCAAATGTATGAAGTACCTTTTCACGTACCTTATCCAATATCTTACCGGGCTCTGTAATACCAAATTCTTTTATCGCTCTTGTCAAAATTCCTGCACAAACCATAGTCATCATTGCACCCGGAACACCATGTCCGGTACAGTCGGCTGCAGCTAAAAATGTAATATCACCAACCTGTTCAACCCAGCAAAAATCTCCTGAAACTATTTCTTTGGGCACTTGAAATACAAAGGATTCCGGAAAAACTTTGTCAAGATTGCTTCTGTGTGGAATAATAGCATCCTGCAAAGAACGGGCATAATGCAAGCTGAAATTTTTCTGTCTGATTAGTTCTTCCAATTGCAGAATATAATTATTTTGCAGGGTATGCGCCTTTTTCTGTTCTGTAACATCACGTGCAATACAATAAACTAACTCCTCTTCCGGAATAGAAACACAATGCCAGGAAAGCCACTTAATACTCCCATCTTTGCAGCGGTATCTGTTTTCAAAATCATAAAGGGCCTTGCCTTCTAAAAGATCGTCATAAGCATTGTCTGTATTACTAAGGTCATCTTCTACTACAAAATCTTTAAAAGGCTGCGTTGTCAACTCTAGTTCCGAATAACCAAGTTTAGTAGTAAACGAGTTACTTACTTTTTTAAAATATCCGCTCATATCGGATATGCATAGCATATCAATAGACAACTCAAAGAAGCGTTCTTGTGTTTTAATACGTTCGTTTATACGTATTTCTTCCAGCATGTGAGACAGATAGTCTTCCAGATTTCCCGATTCTTTAATGTTTCTAACTATTTCAGTTATTTCTATATGTTCCATCCTATTTTATTATTTCAATATATTTTGCAGGTTTTAGAATCAAATAAGTAATTATCTGATCAGCTTGTACTAAAAGTGGGTTGGTTTTATATAAGGCCCAGGTCGGGGCTTAAAGAAATAAGCTAAACCTATATATAACTCCGAGAATTAGGGAATAAAGATACAAGTATAATTACTACAAGTAATATATGCAATAAAAAAATACAAATTTTATTTATATGCTTTCATTTCTATTTGAAAATCAATAAGAAATGATTTTATTGAGCGGTTTATCTTCTTCTAATCGTACAATTAAACCCTTATTCCGATCACCAAAATATCATCCACCTGTTCCAAGCTTCCCTTCCATTCCTCCAGATAGCCTTCCAGTATGGTATTTTGTTCTTCCATTAACCTTGGTGCATTTGCCAATAAAATATCCTGAAGTTGTTTGTATTTAAACTTTTTGCCTTTCGGTCCGCCAAACTGGTCTGCATAACCATCGGTAAATAAATAGAGTATGTCTCCCTTGCTAAGATTTAAGCTATGCGTAACAAAAGGTTTCGGATTGTCAGTTTTACTTATAGGTTGTTTGTCAGCGGGAATTTCATGAAGCTCTCCATTCTGGATGTACCAAAGCGAATTATAAGCACCGCTCCATTGTATTTTTTGGTTCTTCGTATTAATACTGCATAGCGAAATATCCATACCATCCTGCACATTGCTTTCGCTCTTTTCAAAGGTTTCAAGAACAAGCTCACGTACCTTGTCAAGTATTTTTCCCGGCTCGGTTATCTGAAATTCTTTTACAGTGCGGTTTAATGCGTTACTACATACAACACTAACCAGTGCGCCCGGCACACCATGCCCTGTGCAATCGGCAGCAGCAATTAAAATATTGTCTCCTGTTCGTTCCATCCAGTAAAAATCACCTGCCACAATATCTTTGGGTTCATATAACACAAATGACTCCGGCAAATATTGCTTGATGATACTTAATGGAGGAAGGATGGCATCTTGAAGACGCTTGGCATAGGTTATAGAAGCTAAAATGTCCTTGTTTCTTTCTTCAACCAATTCTTTTTGTTGAGTAATAATAAGGTTCTTTATTTTCGTTTGCTTTAAGTTTCTGTAAACAAAAAGTGCAAATAACAAAACAAGAAACAGTAATCCACTTACAAAATAGGTGGTGAGTTTTTGCTTTTTTGATTGCTCTATATTAAGTGTATCTCTGCTGGATTGCAAAATTTTTAAAGAATCTTCCTTTTTGTTGAAATCAAATTGCATTTGCATTTCAGACTGTTTTTTTTCATTTTCATTATTAAAAATACTATCGTAATAAAGTTTAAACAAGGTCTCATCTTCATAAGCCGATTTGTAGTTATTTAATTTAGCATTTATAACAGCAAGATTTCTATAAGCATCTTTTATATTATCTTTTTCCCCGCCGGCAAGAAGGAGTGACAATCCCTTATCTCCCATAGTAAACGCCTCTTGTATATTTCCAAGAGCAAAATAATCTTGGCTTAAAATAACATTCATTTCTGCAATATCATCGTTATCGTTTATTTTTTTAAATACCTCAATGGCATCCAAATGATTTTCCAATGCTTCCTGATATTGGTGGGTCGAATATTTAACATTGCCGATGCCATAATCTACATCACCAATTCCTTGTCCTTTATTTAATTTTAAAAAGATGGCTTTTGAAGCAAGATAGCTTTTTAATGACTCGTTGTAATTACTATCGGCTAAATAAGCTTCACCTAAATACTCTAATCCGGCTGCTATCATGCCGGAATCTTGGCATTTTTCACTTATAAGCAATGCTTTTTTTTCATTTTTTATAGCTTCAATATGGTTGCCTTTTATGTTATAAATTTTGCCAATTTCGTTATAGCAATATGCTTCTACTGAAGGATAACTAATTTCCTGGCTTATTTTTAAAGCGATGAGATAATTTTTTAAGGATTCTGAATAAATGCCTTGTACAATATAGTTCATTCCTATTTGTTTATATACCAAAGCAACAAGTCTTTTATTGCTAATAGCATTTTCAAATTTCAAAGCATTTTTTAAATATTCCAACGAAATACCAAGGTTTCCTTTTTGGTAATAGATGGAACCGGTAGCAGATAAAGCGTTAAAGATGCCCTGTTTGAATCCGATTTTTTCAGCTAAGGCCTGCATGTCTTTTGCATAAATCAAAGCCGAATCCCATTTGGTTAATTTAAAATATCGTGTAGATAAGGAATTGAGTGTATTGCACTTATTGGTATCTTCTTTTTCAATTTTTAAAATGTTCTTAAGTGAGTCAATGGGAGGATTCTGTCCAAACCCCTGTATGCAGTTAAAAAGAATAAAATATATAATGAGATATAAATTTTTCACGGGAGTAAATATATAAAGAAAGTGTTAAGAATGTTCTTAAATTTTTATCCCAATCACCAAAATGTCATCCACCTGTTCAAGGTTACCCTTCCATTCTTCCAACGTATTTTGGAGAATATTTTTTTGTTCTTCCATAGACCTTGAAGCATTCGCCAGCAAAACATCCTGAAGTTGCTTGTATTTGAATTTTTTGCCTTTTGGTCCCCCAAACTGGTCGGCATAACCATCGGTAAGTAAATAGAGTGTATCTCCTTTTTGAATATGCAAGCTATGGGTATGGAATGGTTGGGGCTTGTCAATTTTACCTATGGGTTGTTTGTCGGCGGCAACTTCATGAATTTCTCCATTTTGGATATACCAAAGAGAATTATAGGCACCACTCCACTGTATTGCATTTGTCTTTGTATTAATGCAGCATAGCGATATATCCATACCATCCTGCACATTGGCTTCACTTTTTTCAAATGTTTCGAGTACCAATTCACGCACCTTGTCAAGAATTTTTCCGGGTTCAACAATGTGAAACTCTTTAACGGTTCTGTTAAGTGCATTACTGCATACAACACTTACCAAAGCCCCGGGCACTCCATGTCCTGTGCAGTCGGCAGCTGCAATTAAAATACTATCTCCTGTTCGCTCCATCCAGTAAAAATCACCGGCCACAATATCTTTGGGTTTATATAACACAAATGACTCCGGTAAATATTGTTTGATAATGTTTAAAGGCGGAAGGATGGCATCTTGCAGGCGTTTGGCGTAAGTTATGGAGTCTAATATTTCTTTGTTCTTCGCTTCTACAAGAAATTTTTGCTGCTCTACAACATTTTTTTGTTCTGTTACTATTGTCTTTTGCAACTCAACTTCCGATTTTTGTTGTTCAATCAGTAATTTCTGTTTCCGGGTTAGGCTTAATGCCCTGAATATTATAGCTGCTAATATTGCAATTGCCACTGCTATAAGTGTAATAAAGCCAATCACAATTTTCTGGCTTTTGCTTTCGGCAGCAGCAAGAGCAGTTTTTTTATCCTCTTCTCCTTGCTGAATCGCAAGTTGCTTATCATAATCCGATTTAGCCTCAATCCGTCCTATCTCTTTACTTTTATCCTGGTTAATTAACGAATCTTTTATATTCGTATATGACTTATAATACTCAAAAGCCTTTTTCCATTCATTCTGCACGGCATAAAGTTTGCTAAGATTCAGTTCGGCATCCTTCATATTATCAAGGTACCCACAACTATCGGAGAGGGCAGCCGCTTGTAAAAGAAATTTTTCCGATAATTTGTATTGATTCTGAAGCAGGTATATTACTCCTATGTTACCCGTATTAGTAACATATCCTCTTTTTTCACCTAAACTGTCATAAATTTGTTCCGCCCTTAAATAGTTGGCAAATGCCTTGCTATAGTCACCCTGAAATTTATAGATATTGCCGATATTGGAAATGATCCTTGCAATATCTTCTTTATCATTGATTTTCTCATTAAACTTCAAGGCCTCGGTATAAAACAATAAAGCTTTATTATATTCTTTCAGATTTTTATATACATTACCCATATTGCTTTTAACCTGTGCCGAGCTAAACTTATCGCCAAGACTATCATATATCCTTACTGAATGGGAGTAGTATTCGAGCGACCTTTTTAAGTCATTTTGATCCAATGCTATGTTTCCCAAGCAGCAAATATTTTTAGCCTCTCCGCTTTTGTTTCCGGTTTCATTATATAAAGTTATTGCTTTGAGATGGCAATCAAAAGAAGCAGGATAGTCGCCGTGCCTTTCATATAATATACCTATGTTTGTGTAAATAGTGGCTTCATGATTTTTGTCTTGCAGGCTTGTGTATTCAGAAAGAGAATTTTTGTAATATGTTAAGCTTTTTGAATAATCTCCCTGTTTCATGTACACTCTGGCCAATGTTAAACAGGATAAAGCTATACCTTTAGGGTAGTTTATTTTATTTGCGAGTGCTAAAGCCCTGCTGCCATAATCCACTACTTGTTGAATACTATCTATGCCATTATATGCTGTGCATAATGCTATAAGATTATTAACTTTACCGGTATCCTCTTTTTGGGTTTTTAAAATAGTCTTCAGGGAGTCAATAACAGTACTTTGTCCGTAGCCCTGCGAGAAACTTAAAAGAATAAAAAATAGTAATAAGTAACGTTTTTTCATGAGGGGTAAAGATAGGGAAATGAACTAAAGGATTATAAACGAAATCAAATCTTTATCCCAATCACCAAAATATCATCTACTTGCTCAAGGTTACCCTTCCATTCTTCCAACGTATTTTGGAGAATATTTTTTTGTTCTTCCATAGACCTTGATGCATTCACCAGCAAAACATCCTGAAGTTGCTTGTATTTGAATTTTTTGCCTTTTGGTCCCCCAAACTGGTCGGCATAACCATCGGTAAGTAAATAGAGTGTATCTCCTTTTTGAAGATGCAAGCTATGGGTATGGAATAGTTGGGGCTTGTCAATTTTACCTATGGGTTGTTTGTCGGCGGCAACTTCATGAATTTCTCCATTTTGGATATACCAAAGCGAATTATAAGCACCGCTCCACTGTATTGCATTTGTCTTTGTATTGATGCAGCATAGCGATATATCCATTCCATCCTGCACATTGGCTTCACTTTTTTCAAATGTTTCGAGTACCAATTCACGCACCTTGTCAAGTATTTTACCCGGCTCGGTAATATGAAATTCTTTTACTGTTCGGTTTAATGCAGTGGAACAAATTACACTTACCAGGGCCCCAGGCACTCCATGTCCGGTGCAGTCGGCAGCTGCAATAAGTATGTTGTCACCTGCCTGTTCCATCCAGTAAAAATCACCGGCCACAATGTCTTTTGGTCTATAAAATAAAAATAACTGAGGGAAGAATTGATGTAGCAAGCTTATAGGAGGCATTATAGCTTCCTGCAAACGCTTAGCATAAGTTATGGAATCGAGAATGTCTTTGTTTTTTTCCTCCACTAACGCTTTTTGGTGCTCCACCTCTTCTTTTTGTTTTTCCACTTCTTCTTTCTGTTGGGTGATAATAGTATTTGCCTTTTGCTTTTGCCTGTATCCTCTAAATATAAAGAAGGCAAGTGCAAGCATAAGTACGAACCCACCTATAAAGGAATTAAGTATCAGCCTTTGTCTTTGTTTCTCTTTTTCGGCTATTGCATTTAAGTTGCCCTGTGTGATTTTGGCGGAATCTGTGCTGCTTTTAAACGCGGCAGTCAACATGGCTGTCTCCATCTTTTGTTTATTGGCATCATTTAATATGCTGTCGCTGTATTCAGTAAATTGTTTGTAATCTTCAAATGCAGATTTATAATTACCTGTTGCACTGTCGAGCGAAGCCAGGCTGTTATAAACAGTTTGTATATTATCTTTTTGCCCTATTACCATAGCGATGTGCAGGGATGAATCGAGGTATATTTTGGCCTGCTTATAATTTTTTTGCTGGAAATATGTACTGCCTATATTACCTAGTATAATAGATATATTGCTTTTATCTCCCTCTCCCTGTGCCATTGCCAGCGCTTTCGAAAAGTAATTGAACGCTTCTGATAAATTACCTTTTTTTTGGTAAATGAGGCCCATGTTACCTACAATAATAAAGGTAATGCTTTTGTCATCTGTTTTCTCGGCAAATTCCAGCGCCTGCAAATCATAGTCGAGTGCCTTTGAATATTCTTTTTGGTTAACGTAATCGCTTGCAATATTGCAAAGGATATAGGCAACATCCTCGTTTTCATGCATTCTTTTTGCCATTGCCAATGCTTTCAAAAAATAATTGAGCGCTTCCGGATATTTGGCCAGTTTTGAATAGATCAATGCTATATTAGCTATATCATTATCAATAATAGTTGTGTCCTGGGTTTCCTGCGCTAACGGGAGGGCTTTTGAAAAATAATCAAGCGCCTTTTGAAAATCGCCCATTTCATAATAGATAGGCCCTATATTGCCAAGAATGGTAGCAATAGCATGCTTATCTTTTACCTCCTGTGCAATATCCAATGCATTCGAATTATATTGAATCGCTTTTAAGTAATTGCTCTGGTCATCGTAAACATAGGCCATGTGCCTGTAGGCGCTCATCATGCCTGTTTTAAAATCCAATTGCTCTGCTAATGTATATGCTCTATCAGCGCAAGCCAGAGAGGAGTCGTATTTATGAATGTCCTCTAATTTTCTGCTCAATGTATTCAGCGTTTTTACCTTGTTGGTGTCGTTAGACTCCCCTTTCAGAACAAATTTTAATGAATCAAGCTCCTTAATTTGCCCAGGCACGTCTAAACAACTTACAAGAATAATAAATAGAATATAACAGGGGTTTTTCATGCAGTTTGATTACAAATCAATATTACCAAATAGCAAAAATATAAATTTAAGTTAGATTAAATTTTTATCCCAATCACCAAAATATCATCCACCTGTTCAAGGTTACCCTTCCATTCTTCCAACGTATTTTGGAGAATATTTTTTTGTTCTTCTAAAGATTTGGCAGCGTTTGCCAATAAAACATCCTGAAGGTGCTTGTATTTAAACTTTTTGCCTTTTGGTCCCCCAAACTGGTCGGCATAACCATCGGTAAGCAAATAGAGTGTATCTCCTTTTTGAAGATGCAAGCTATGGGTATGGAATGGTTGTGGCTTGTCAATTTTACCTATGGGTTGTTTGTCGGCGGCAACTTCATAAATTTCTCCATTTTGGATATACCAAAGCGAATTATAAGCACCGCTCCATTGTATTGCATTTGTCTTTGTATTAATGCAGCATAGCGATATATCCATTCCATCCTGCACATTGGCTTCACTTTTTTCAAATGTTTCGAGTACCAATTCACGCACCTTGTCAAGTATTTTTCCGGGTTCAACAATGTGAAACTCTTTAACGGTTCTGTTAAGTGCATTACTGCATACAACACTTACCAAAGCCCCGGGCACTCCATGTCCTGTGCAGTCGGCAGCAGCAATTAAAATAGTATCTCCTGTTCGCTCCATCCAATAAAAATCACCTGCTACAATATCTTTGGGTTTGTAAAGCAAAAAGGATTCGGGAAAGGAGTGCTTTATAAAGTTTATAGGTGGAAGTATGGCATCTTGTATCCGTTGGGCATAATTAATACTGTCGGTAATATTTTTATTTCTTTCATCTACTAATTTTTTTTGTTCTTCAATAATTCTTTTTTGGTTACGCGTTGTACGCAATGAAAAGAAAATAACAATAGCGAAAATGGATACTGCAATAGCAATAATGGCTGTAAAAGCAGTGAGCATTTTTTGTTTTTTATCCTCGGCCCGGGCAATAGCATCTTTTTTTTCTTGTTCTGCTTTATCCATTGCTTGTTTTTTTTCATATTCAAGCGTCATTTCCTGTCGGGTTAATTTCCCTGTATTATCATCATTTTCCAGGGTATCGTGTATAGTCATATAAGCTTTATAATGCAGGTATGCCTGCGGAATATCATGCATATTTTCGTAAATGGTTGCCAGAATTTGTTCCCCGTCGCGCATACCCGTTGGCTGTTCTATTTGCTTTGCTATTGCCAGTCCCTGATTTGTATAGTTAAGGGCATCGGTAAATTTTTTTTGCTTCTCATAAGTTTTGCCGATATAAATAAAATTATCTGCTATTAATTCTTTGCTGCCAATTTCTTTTGATATGGATAGCCCTTGCATATAATTTTCCAGTGCTCCGGAATAATCGGCCTGTTGAAAACATACGGTACCTAAATTATCAATCGCATCAATTTCTCCTTCTTTATTTCCGTTTGCTTTAAAAAGTTTCAATGCTTTATTGGTATATCTAACAGCTTCGGGGAATTTTTTCTGCATCTGATAAATATCCCCAATATTACCTATTACGTATGAAATATCCATACCGCCATTATTGGTTGTATCCACTTTTAATACTTTATTATAATATTGTAACGCATTGCCGTAATCTTGCTGTTCAGCATAAATATTGCCTATGCTCAGTAAATTCCCAGTATACCCAATTTCATCATTATACTTCTCGAAAAGAGGCAAAGCCTTAAATTCCATTTCCAAGGCCAATGGGTAATTACCCTGCCGTATATATACGTCTCCAAGTCCTTTAAGAATAGGCGCAAGTTGGTTGCTATCGCCCATGGAAATGTAAAGATCGATGGATTTAGAGAAACAAGAAATTGCTTCTTTGTAATTAGCATGCCATTCATCCACGTACCCTAAGCTGTATAAAGCGAAGGCAGAGCCTTTCTTGTAATTTATCTTCTCCGATTCCGTTAGGGCCGCCCGTGCAAATGAATCAGCTTCTTTATATTGTTCGGCCTGTACGAAAAGGTAGGAGATACTACTCATGGAATGGATCTTTGAGGTATCTATATTGTCCTTTTTAATATGTATTAGGATAGAGTCCAATGTCCTATGAACATGTAAAAGGTACTTATCACGTTGGCCAAAAACAACAGAAGACCCCATCAAACAAAATAAAATGGGAAGTACAGTATTGAGGCGGTTAAACATGAAAACAAATGTACATTTTTACTTTGTATACCCAAGCTCGGTAATTTACAAAAGCAAAAACCCTGAAGCATTGTTGAAATACTTCAGGGTTTTTACAGTGAAAAAGTGCGTATGCTTAGTGATTCCTGATTTCTCTGCTTACGTGGTTTTCCTGGTGATTGATGTGCACTTGTTCGGCTTTGGTAATATGTCCGCCATTGGCAGCAGCATCTCTTCTTTCTTCTTTACGGATGGCATGGTCTTGTCCGTGAATTTTTGCTGCTTCGCCCTGTGACATTTTACCTTCAGCCACTTTATTGTCTACCCGTGCATTTTGATTGGCAAGACGGCTGTTTACTTCGGCACGGCGTGGATGGGTTTCATCAAAATTATTTTGTGCGAAACCCGAAGCGGAAATTAATCCCAAAGCTACTATGGAAGCAGCTACTAAAAAATGGTTTGTTTTCATGACAGTTTTGTTTTTTGATTATGATGCAATACTAGTACCCGAAAATGAAAACTTTATGAAGGCATCCGTTTCACTTTGTCAAAAAAACATAAGCTATTATTTAATCGGTTTCTTCCAGCTTAAAAAGTTCATCTACTGTAGTATTGAAATAACGGGCGATTTTAAGCGAAAGAATGGTAGATGGGGCATATCTGTTCGTTTCGATAGAATTAATAGTTTGTCTTGAAACACCTACGGCTTTTGCCAAATCATCCTGAGTAATGTTTATTTTGGCGCGCTCCACTTTTACTGTAGTTTTCATAGTTCTGTTGAATTACTTTTGGCAAAATCTCCTTCTTTTCTTCTTAAAAAAAGAAAAGCAAGTTGATAGGATACAATCATAGTTATGATAAGCAGCGGGATCCCTTCTTTTCCTATAAAATCTAATCGAAAAAAATCAAAGATCAAAAACAATATTCCTATTATACCGACTATCATATAAGATATTCGAAAGGCAATCAATCTCAAATGATCGATTCTTTCATCTTCAATTTTCTCTTTGCTGTTAATGAAAATAAAAAGACCAATTATTTCTAAAATTTTAAAACCCAGACTGATGGCATTTGTATCTGGAGATGAGGACTCCAAAATACCATCAAGTACAATTGCACCGACAGCTGTAAATACTCCAATAAATCGGAATTTATATGGCAATATGAGTTTTTGTGTAGACATAGTTTGATTTTAAGTTTGTTTTGCAAAAATACAACTATTCTTTACATTAAGACAACTATATTTTACATTATATCAAATAAAATTTACTTTTAATTGATTGCCAAGCAATTAAATTTTAATGACCTATTTTATTAATCTGAAAGAGAACAATCCCGCTAAAACTCCAGCATCAGCCTTACATTTACCTCACGGGCAGTAAGATAATTGGGCACTGCATATCTGTTGCCGCTTATGTCTTCAATCCACTCGTATGAAATTACGTTGTTGGCCTGCAACAGGTTAAATACTTCAATTCCGACCCACATCCTTTTAAAATATTTTGCAAGACCGTGGTTGTTTTTCTGGCCTCTTCTGCCCAGTATAAGATAAGAACCGCCAATATCAACTCTTTCGTATAGCGCCGACCGCAGCGTATCGCCATACAGATTATTGGGAGGACCAAACGGAATAGCAGACCCGAAAACAAGATTAAGATAGACTTTAAAGTTAGGGAACTTGGGTAAATAGTCCTGAAAAAACATGCTGAATGTTACACGCTGGTCCATAGGCATTGGCATACTGCCAACAGGAAATTGCTGACTATAGGCAATGGTTTGGTCGGCAATGCCGGAAGTAATTTCCTG
>Ga0302280_1003313_pt1 | contig 11730 bp, 4 predicted proteins | sample III_Fen_E1_1_FD_198771 | JGI IMG/M metagenome (GOLD analysis project Ga0302280, IMG submission 198771) | Peat permafrost microbial communities from Stordalen Mire near Abisko, Sweden - III_Fen_E1_1 | ecosystem: Environmental > Terrestrial > Soil > Wetlands > Permafrost | place: Sweden: Abisko...
AGTTTTTGCGGGTCGTCAATCGCCCACGAATCGGAGACGTAATGCACCGAGCCGATGAAATAATCCCATGGATGCCGCGCGGCCAGTTCGCGGATCCAGTCCTCGCCGTTTGGAAAATAATCCACTTCGAGCGCGAGGCGGATGGTCAGTTGCGGGAATTCCTTCTGCGCCTTGCGGACTTTCCCGACGTATTCGTCCAGTTGCGAGAAATTCATCCGCCAGTTGTCAAAATTGTCCTGCCGCAATGGCGAGTGGTCGGAGAAGCCGATTTCCGTGAGGCCGATTTCCAAGGCTCGCCGGGCATAATCCACCGGCTCGCCGGTCGCGTGGCGGCAGAGCGGCGTGTGCATGTGATAATCGGGCGGCAACTGCATTTCGGTTGAGTGTTGAGTGTTGAAAGTTGAGTGTCGAATAAAAAACAGCCGGAAGTTTCAGGATGAAAATTCTCACCGCCCGGCCGGGGACGTTGCAAAACTTTTGCGGGAAATAATTCGTTTGAACACAAGCAGCGAAGTCCACATCACGCACGCCCAGCCAAACCAGTCACCGTGGCGGTTGTAAAATGTCGGCGCGGCCTTTACATCCGGCAGCGGCAGGTCAAATGTCATCGCGCCGGGGCCATAGACGCCGCCCGTGGCGTCCTTGAAAGTCTGGCGGACAGCTCCGTGGGCGTCCACCCAGCAGGTCACGCCGTTGTTGCAGCAGCGCACGAGCGGCACGCCGTTTTCCACCGCGCGGAACACCGCGCTGGCCAACTGCTGCCATTGCTCCGCGCTTTGGCCAAACCAGCCGTCGTTCGTCAGGTTCACCAGAAAATCCGTGTCACCCAGCACGGAGCCGCGCGCGGTTTGCGGAAACATGTCTTCAAAACAAATCAGCGGCGCGGCATTCACTTTTTCGCGGTGCGGCGCTTCCGGCGGGCTGAAATTGCCGATGGAAATGGTTGAAGGCGCGCGGTTCAAGTTGATTTCAAACTGCGCCGGAAAATTTCCCGCCTCGTAGCCGCCGGTGATTGGCGTGAACCATTTCACGAACGGCAGCCAGTGCACGAGCGGGATGTATTCGCCGAAAATGACGAGCTTGCGCTTATGATAAATGCCCGCGCAATTGCCGTCCGGGTCGAACAGAAACGCGGCGTTGAAATCGTCGTTGTCGAATTCGTTCGTGGCGTTTTCGCGCGCCACCACGTCGTCGGCGTTGAAAATCATCCAGACATGGTGTTCACGGATGAGGTTGGTGATGGCGATGAAATTGTTCGTGCTCAATTCCGGCACGGCGGCTTCCGGCCAGATGAGCAGGTCGGTCTTGTTCGTCAACGCGTTTTCCGAAAGCGCGAGCAACTGCTGGAAACGGGTTGCGTTTTGCGATTCATCCCAGATCAAATTTTGCGGGACGCTCGGCTGCACCAGCGTGACGCGCAGGGTTGAAGCCGGCGGTTTTTGACCGATGGTTTTGAATTCACCGGACGCGAACAATCCTGCGACGACGAACAGCGGGAGGAAAATTTCCGGTTGCCACGCGAAGCGGGAATTGGGTTTTGCAAAAACCATCCGTCCGGCGGAAAACAGCGACAGCGAAGCCCAGACGACGAGAAACGAAATTCCATAAACGCCCGTGACCGACGCGATCTGAATGAGCGGCGTCATTTTATATTGCGACGCACCGAGCAGGTTCCACGGAAAGCCGCCGAAAATCCGCGCTCGGAACATTTCCAGCGCCACCCACGCCGCCGCCCCGAGCAGCGACCCCAGAGTGCGTTGCGCCCAGTTGCCATGTCCGATTTTTCCCGCGAGCAGCCACGTCCAGATGCCGGAGAACAAAGCCATAAATGCGCTCAACGCAATCCAGCCCAGGATCGGAAAGCCCGCGACGGGAATCAGCAGCAGCCAGTAAAGCGACGCGAGCCAGAATGTAATTCCGCCGATACAGCCGGCGCGAAAGGCATCGCCGGGATTTTTTCCGTGCGCTGCAAAAAGCAGCAGCGCGGGCGCGACCCAAGCGAAGCCTGCGATGCCGGTCTTGGGAAACGCCGCCGCCAGCAACAGCCCCGCGCCGATGGCCGCCAGGTAGCCGCTGCGGATGAACAGTTCATTCAGGACACATTTGAGAATTGCAAACGGAGAATAGCCGTCGTTGAACGTCGGGCCGAGCGTGGTGCAACGTGTCGCCTCCTGCAGCACGCCCCGGCTTGCGTTGACCACGACGGCCTCGCGCGCGCCGCGCCACACGGCAAAGTCGGCGGTTGAATTTCCGGCGTAATCAAATCCGCGTTCGCCGAATTTTTCCACGAGCGCCTTGAGCTTGTTGCCGCCGCGCAGGTTGGTCTTGCCGTCGCTGCCCAGCACCTCGTCGAACAGCCCGGTGTGGCCGGCCACGGGGAGCGCCATTTGCAGATCGGACGCGGTGGCCAGGACAAGTTTCCGCCCGGCGGATTTTTGTTCGCGCAGAAACACGAGGAATTTTTCGTGATAGGGCAGGGTGGCGGGGTCAATTTTGACGCGGCGTGCGAGCTGTTTTTTCAAATAGGCGCGGCCACGGCATAGCCACCAAATCAGGACGGGCAAAATCCAGAGTGGATTCCGGCGCAGCAGTCGCGCGAGATGTTCCCAGAGCAGATCCGTCCTGATGAGCGTGCCGTCCAGGTCCACCACGAGGGGGATTTGGTTTTCGGGCGGCGCAACGGGCGTTGGCGTCATGCGATTGATTAACCTTTGGGCGCGCGTTGCAGCAAGATTTTTCGGCACGGAAACAACCGGATGAATGACGCGCAGCGGCGGCACGCCATGGGAAAAGTTCTGCTGCCGATTGGATTCCCGACGACATTTTATGGCGCTGGCGTTTTCAAAAAAGGTGTTCACCCGTTTTTTGAATAGCCGAAATGAGGGGGGCTTTTGGCATCGCGGACTAACCATTTGTTGCTCCCCAAAAAACAATCGCCAAAAACCGACCGATTTGTCCAATAAATGGACAGACACAAGGGAATTCCATGAAACCCCGCCTGTTCGGTGGGTGAACCGGTCAATTTCTCCCACAGAACTGACGTTCCCATTTAAGAAAAGCCCGTCTTTGCTCGCGAACGTCTCATTTCTCCTCTTGGATTTATCATTTGTCCTTGAGGATTTGTCATCTCTCCTCATGGATTTTTGATTCCTCCTTGAGGATTTATCGTTTCTCCTCATGGATTTGTCATCTGTCCTTGAGGATTTATCATTCCTTCTTGAGGATTTTTGATCTGTCCTCTTGGATTTGCCATTTCTCCTTGAGGATTTTTGATCTGTCCTCTTGGATTTGCCATTTCTCCTTGAGGATTTGTCATTCCTCCTCATGGAATTGTCATCCGTCCCTGAGGATAATTGATCCCTCCAAGGGTTATTTTGACGTTCTCTTGTGTATATTTTTGCCTTCCAGACGCATTTTTAAGGCTTCCAAGGGCAAATCCGGCCATCCCAAACACCAACCATCCATTGCCATGCCGATGACAATTTATGACTACCATAAATCTTTCTAAATAGTTGTGGACAAGATTGTTATAACTGCTAAAATGCCCGGTGATAAATGAATCTCCGCAGTCGCTGGTGGGATTGTGTGGGCTTCGTTTCAAGTGAAACAAAAATAAACATATGAAAACACCACGATATTATATATCGCTGGCATTTGCGAAATACGACCCGCTGAAACTAGCTGGATTCGCGGAAAACATCGCGATAAAAACGGCGCTCATCACCGTTTTTACGCCATCGGAGCCGCCACTGGCGGACATCACAACCGCCGCAATGAACTTGCGGATTGCAGAGGAAGCCACGGATCAGGGCGGCACAAAAGCCACCTTGGATCGGGACAACGCCTTCGACAATCTCGAAGGATTATTACGGGAACTCGCGGCATTTATAGAGGACAAGGCCAAGAACGATCAGGCCTTGATGCTCTCCACGGGCTTCGAGGTAACGACGGCATCACATTCGGCGCCTGTCATCATGACGCCGAACATTCAGGCCATCGTCAACATTGCCGAGGGCAAACTGCAATTCAACGTGCAAAGCTGCGGAGCGCGCGCGTATGAACTCTGGGGACGCACCGGCACGGCCGATTTTGCTCACTTCCTGAGCTTTACCGACCCGCGCAACCCTGTGGTGGGCGACCTGACACCCGGCGCGTTATACGACTGGAAGACGCGGGCGTTATACGGGAAGAACACCTACAGCGAATGGAGCGACGTGGTCTCGCACCGGGCGACGTAAAAATTCAAGGCTTGTGTTTGCAAGCCCCTTGTTCTAGTTAAGCAGCAGTTCTTTCACATAGCCGGAAGTCAGAGTTTTCCGGCATGAGTCTTTGCGTTGCGAGGACTCGAATCTCTTCGAAACACTACCACAAGTTTCATAGCTGAAAGTTCGCCTCGACGCGCCCAAGCGGCGCGTCCCGGTGTGCTTTTCAGCTGGGCCGCGTGGTAGTGGCCTCGGAGAGGGCGCATCGGTGACGCGCTTTCTCTTTCAGGCAGGCAGGAGATTCGAGTCCGGGCAAAATGCTCGGATGAAAACTCAAAATATGAAAACAATCAAACGGGTCATGTTAATGGGAGCGGGTCTGTTCGTATCGCTCAATCTTCTTCACGCCCAAGAGGCGACACCGTTTCAAATGGACACGGCAACGGTGGCGGGGATGTCCGACCTTGAAGTGATGCTTGCGGCGGTGGAATCAGTTCCACCCATGCCTGCCGATGCCGCCACCAACGGCAGCACCTTCTACGCGGCGCAACACGCGCCGGGGACGGCTGAAGAATGGCCTCCATTGCCTGCAAATATATTCGGCATGCCCTCGTGGGATTTGGGCGGTGGGACATATCTGCTGGATGACCGTGGCTTTGTTTGGGGCCGGTCCAAAAAGGCAACGACAGTCCTGATAACCGCATCTGGCCTGACGCTGCGAACCAGCGATGTGGACATGAATCCGGGCGATGGCGGCGACGACACGAATTCAGACAGCGGAAATATCGCCCCGCTGTTTTCCCCTGCGATTGCCTATGGCACGAACCTCTGGCTGGCGATCACCAACCTGTCAGGCGGCACAGCAGGCTTTGTGGTCAGCAACACGGTGGCGGATGTTCAATATGAAATCCAATCCAAGGCCGACCTGTTGCAGACCAACTGGAATTCGATGGGCTTCTTTTACGGTTCCGAGATCACCAACTGGAATGCGGCCAGCGCGACGGCGACAAATTATCCGAACCTGTTTTACCGGATACGCTCGTGGCAGAGCAGCGACGGCAGCGGCATCCCCGATTGGTGGGAGTTGAAATACTTCGGGACGACCGGCATTGACCCCTACGCCGACCCCGACGGCGACGGCTGGAACAATTTGCAAGAATTTCAAAACGGAACCGACCCGACCGTGTTCAACACGCCGCCCGCACCGCAGGGTGTGACGGTTACCTATAACAGCACCAATGGCACAGTAACGGTGAGTTGGCTGCCTTCCCCCGGTTCGGTGTCCGGCTACACCGTGAACATGAATGGCACGGATTATACTGTTTCTTCCAGCACCTTCAGTTATACCAACGCCCTGTCAACTGATGATCCTTACGTTGATCCAGTAGATGAAGGCCCCATCCCGCTTGCAGATTTTCAAGTGCAGGCGAATTATGGGGGTGGAAATTCGACTTGGAGCGGTGTGGTGCCATTTGAGGCCAACCCGACTTCTGTTCCGGCCTATCTGGTTCCCGGAGCGCAAGGTTCCGTCTATCTGTCTGTGGCCTGCCTGCCACCGGACACGGCCACGTTGCGATTGCTTCGGATTGATGTCATAGCCCACGAAGAGTTTAATGATTCTTCGTTTGACACGAGCCTTGATGTTCCAGTTTCCGACATCACCAACGGGTTATATGAGTTGCCAGCATCTTGGAACGCCACGCCCGTAATTGATGGCTACGGTGATTCAGAATATATCTGGTGGCTTGCAACAGTTACATCAAACGGCGCAACGAACGGGTCAGCAGTCATATCCGATAATAACGGCGAATATTACGGGGGTGGTAATTACGATGATGCAGGCAACAATTACAACAACGATTATGCCAGTGGTCAAAGGGGCAGTTGGACAGAGCCGCCTTATTTTGATGGACGGGAACAGATAAAACAAAACCTGGCTTTTTTGTTGCGGGCTGGCCTTAACAGCTTGCCATTTCAATTTAACGAGCTTGCTTCCAACGGTTCTGGACAGGGTTTTGTATTCAATTTTCCGACGAATTACGCGTATGCCGGTTATTATGAATTTACTTACGCATCGGGCTATGCGCCGTGGGCGCAAGTCGGGGTGTTTTTGCCCTTTGGAGAGAACTATCTTTATAAAAACTTTGCGTTTGATTTATCAGATATGAGTTCATTCGGCCTTTTGAAGTCTTTTACCAATAACTTTAACTATTATGGTGATGGCCCAGAGGGTTTGAATGCAGTGCCGACTTACAAGTTTCAAGCACCGACCAATAACGGGGTTGCCATTTCTCCGGTTTTATCAACCAATGAAACACGCTGGCTGCTCTCCTTTGTGCCTTATCAGTATAATACATACGCTCAAATTGGCATCATTCAATCAGGTTCAACCAACGGATTGGCATCAGGTGTCGCAAACACCTTCGGGTTGCCATTTCTGTCAACCGAGCTTGCGTGGGGCAATACCAGTCCGCAGACCGCGACCTTGTATCCCGGAGACAGCACCACGCAGGATGCCTGGTTATATGCTGAAACCGCCCAGCCGCAATTGCAAAAAGTCGAGTATGATTTCTGGAATCCAATTACAGACACGCTGCCGGGAATGCCCGGCTTTTCGACCACAAATGCTGGTCATCTGATGATCGCTGCTGTCGGCAACCCGTTTACTCCCGCTGGCAACAATTTTCAGGTCGCCGGTTACGCGAAAATGGCCGTTGAGAATGGTTACAGCGGCGTGTATGGCTACCTCGGCCAATACTTCGACAAGGCATATCAAATGACGAACGGCGTGGCGACCACGAACACGACGGGCGTTGTCTCGCCTTATGGTGATTTCTTTGCCACGCAAGCCGGGCCAGCCGCATTGGTGACGATGCCCGACCCGGACACCGGCGCACGCGGCACCTGCACGGTATATTGCGTCAGCCTGCAACTCGACGCCAACCATGACGGCAATATGGATTTGAGCTTCAATGGCCCGGATGCAACATCGCAAAGTTCACCGATGGAATTTTGGGTCAACAATGGAAACATCAAATCGGGCATCAATGGAAATTTGGACAGGGACTTGCCGGTTCCGCAGAATCCGCCAAATTACTCCGCCGGACAAATCACCTGCCAGCGTGACTTGGAAAATTTCGCGCGTCTCTGGATTTGCGGAATGCCTTCATTGCCATCATCGCAAGGTTATTCCGTGACGCTGACTTGCAATGAAATATCCGGTTCGCCAGCAATCAATCTTTACACTGATGAAGGCGACGGTGGCATCAGCTATTTGACAAATTCAACCGTCGCTGAAAGCTTGGTGCATCAGCAATTGCTCCGCATTGTTTCGCCGTATTATACCTACACGTTCCCGGCAAACTTTTTTGACGGCTCGAACAAGTATTTTATGTTTGAAGGCGCGGGCATCGGTGAAGGACAATTCACGCTGACGATTTATCAAAATGGCAACATCATTGCTCAAACTTCGGCCTACATTGATTTGCACGACATCAAGGATTATTACGAGCGGGCAGTCATCACAGACAACACGGGTGGCGCAATCAGCACATGGAGCAGTTCTATTGAAACGGTGCAGCATCCAGTAGCGACAATATCCGATGAAGATTCAAACATCATCGTTTTTGTCCACGGCATCAATGTAGGAAATTGGGACTGGCTCAATGACAGCGATACCGTGTTCAAACGGTTGTATTGGGCCGGTTATCAGGGTAAATTTGCTACTGTGGATTGGCCCTGTGAGTTCTTTAATCTCTGGACGCTTTTGAATGTTGATACAATGGTTTTCAATGACAGCGAGATCAAGGCTTACAAGGCCAGCACGTCTTTGAAAAATTACTTGAGCGGGCTGCGCACACGCTTTCCGAACGACCGCTTGAACATCTTTGCCCACAGTCAGGGGAATGCAGTGGCAAGTGAAGCAATTAAAAATGGTGCTCCATTCGACACTTATATTTTGACACAAGGCGCAATGCCTGACAGTGCTTATGATGTGGGTGCGCCGACTTACGATGGTTTGGTGGCTGACGAAAACACATATGGCCCTACTCCCGAATGGCAACCTATGGGCTATCGTGGTGTTTATACTAATGCTAACTTCGCTGGAAACATTGTAAATTTTTACAACACCAACGATCCGGTGCTGGCTTTCTGGCAGAGTGACCAAGGTGCGGCAAAACCAAATGTGCCAATTTCGGATTATCACTATGATGGAATGACCGTCACTTATGAACCGCCTTTCGGTTCAAGTTACACAGTCACGGATTCGGAAGAATCACGGGCTTATGCTTCACGCTCGCGCACCTTGTCTATCGGCCAAAGCCCGCCCGAATCTGGACACGGCGTAATTCAGTTAGGGATAGACCTCACTGCACAATTTGGATTCAACAAGGCATTTCCTGACGACCACAGCGCACAATGGACATGGCCGATTCAAACCACTTTGCCATATTACCAACTAATCCTACTTCAAATCCAACCCGCACCATGAGAAAACAAATTTGGATGCCTTGCGTCATTGTTTTGATTATTTGTTTTTTGCTGATAATCAAAACAAAACACCATCAAAATGTTAACTTGCCCGTGCAAAGCGCGGCAGCCAGTAATCAGTCGAATCAAGTGGTGCAGCCCAAAGCGGCACAATCTTCAATTGCAAAAAATCAACAAAATCCGCCAGCGCAACATTTAGAGGAACTTACAAACATCGTGTATGTAGAAACAACTCCGGGAAAATCGAATGCTATAAATGCTCATCTTCTTTCGCAATGGCAAGCCCCAATCGAATTCTATGGTATGGTTGTAGATGAAAACAGCAATGTAGTTGCTGATGCAAATATACATTTCAGTTGGCAGGAAATTCCAGCAGAAGATGCCAGTAGAATATTTGACACAAAAAGCGATAGTGAAGGACTATTTTCGTTGAAAGATGCGCGTGGTTGGACGTTAGGTGTTTCAGTCAGCAAACAAGGCTATTATATTTCGAGAAAGGATAATGATTCTTTCAGATATGGCTCTTTAGGCGGAGGGAAGTTTTCCCCCGATCCGCAAAATCCAGTCATTTTTCATCTGCGCAAAAAAGGTGCAGGAGAAACATTGATAGGAGGAAGTTTCCCTTCTGGAATGAAAATCGCCCAGCTTCACCATGACGGAACGCCGGTAGAACTGAACTTGCTTAATGGCACTCAAGTTCCCGCCGGAAGCGGCCAACTTAAACTGGAATTGTGGCGAGATATTTCCGATATGAAAAAGCAACCGTTTGATTGGAAATTACAACTTTCTATGCCCAGCGGCGGCCTTGTTCCCACGGATGAGGAATTTGCTTTTCAAGCACCGGAAAGCGGATACCAGCCTTCAATCGTTATTGATATGCCAGCTACAAATCAAGATTGGCTTGGTGAAGTCCGCAGCAAATATTACGTCCAATTGCCAGACGGTAAATATGGCCGGATTGATTTTTACCTTTTGCCAAGAAATGGAGTTTTCACCGTTAGCTCATCAATCAATCCCACCGGCTCACGGAATTTAGAGCCAGCTAACTGAAATGAGGCATTTGCATGAGAACAGTCCTTAAATTCATTTTGCCGGCAGCTTTGGTTTCGGTGTTAATGCTGCCAGCCTTGCCCGCCGCCCCCATTTTCGACACGGAATGTCCCGTGAGTTTTTTCAACACCGTCGCCGACCGGTTGCTGCGCGAATCCACCGCGAACTGGCTCAACCAGGATTTTGCCGCCTACACCAACAACTTCGGCGCCTCCACGACCCAGCCCTTTGGCGTCGGCAACATCCCGGTTTATGTGGGCGGCCAGTTCGTCTATACCCCCGCCGTCCAGCGATTATTGCAGGTCACGGCGAACATCTGCGACGCCACGACGACGAATTTTTATCCCACCGTCTTCCGTCCGTTGTTCGGCACGGACGGCGCGGGCGACGTTTATATCACGGGCTACACCAACCTGAACAGCGCCTCCGGCCCAAACACCGTTTCCGGGCCATCCGACATCCAGCTTTCGCAGCCGTTTGATGTCGCGACCATTGCGGCTTTGCCGGCTGCCATCACCAATGTGCCGGACAACATCTACGGCGTGCCATGGATTATTGGCGTGAAAAAAGGATTTCCGAACTTCAATGAATTTGCGCTGGAGAATAATCTGGCCATCATGCGTCGGCTGCAACTGACTCGGATTACCAACTCTTCTCCAGTTATAGCTCCCACAATCACCAGCACAAACCAGATGTATTTGATGAGTTTGACCGGCTCTCTCGGAGTCGAGCTGTGGAATTCGTATGCGGCCAGTTATCCCGGAACGATTTTGATTGGAGTGAATGAAAACGTCTTCCTGACGATAACCAATGACGATCCGGGGTTTGATTCTCATCCGGGCATTGCCCAGCCCATTTCTTTTTTAACCAATGCGCTTTATACAATCAACTCTTGGCCGGGCACCGGTGCAACTCCGTGGTATGGCGGCAGTCCGAATCCGTCTTCCTTCGTTATCGCTATTTTCACTGGTCCCACGCTGACGAATTCGGTTTATCGTTCGCCTTATGCGACCCCGGCGACTGTGCCTTCCGGCTTGACCCCGCCATGTTTGATTCCCACGAATTATTTCTACATTAATAATAATCCGAGCGTGTTGTTGTTTGAATCAAATTCGCCGAATGGTTTTCACTTTCCGCAGTTTGGCGTGCTGATGACGAACCGGTTGCAGGTGTTCATGCTGGATTTAACCAACGGCGTTTATCACGTCATTGATTATGTCCATTTCGCCGGGCCGGAGAGCGCCTACAATGTGAATCAATATCTGGCGGATAATGACCCCGTCAATCCTGTAGGCGTGTGGGATACCAATTATCCGCCGGGCTATTCGCCACCGACTGGACCAACTTATGGCATATTTAATCAAATCGCGATTTCTAAAAACGGCTCGCCGCCACTGGAAGATGGTTTGTGGCAAGCCGATCCCGAAGCGATTCCTATTGGAACCATAGCCCAGCAGCAGGCTTTTTTCCGGGCGTTTTTCCTGCCAGGCAATCATTCCGGCACGGTAACGAACCTGCAATTGAGCGAAGTAGCGCCTTATGCGCCCACCCGTTACATCGTTCAATATGTCACCTGGCAGGCCAACGATCCGCTGGTGCATTATCTGGCCAGCGACATTGATGCACCGTCGCCAAACAATACAACATTCCCACAACAAGGGGTGAGTGTTTCTTCCGCCTCGGCTCAAACCATCACGCCATTGACGAGCCTTAATCTGGGTTCGTTGAACGACCGTTATGACCCGTGGGGTGGCTATCCGCAGTTGTCGTTTGAATATGGGTTCCAAAATGACCCCAATGCTTACAATTTGTCCGAGCGCGATCCGCTGGTGTATTCGCCGGATGACTGGAATTTCCCCGCCGGTCAATCGTTGAATTCAGACTGGCTTGGTCAGGTGCATCGCGGCACGCCGTGGCAGACGATTTATCTCAAGTCATCGAACATTTTGTCATCGGCCAGCGGACTCAACACCTGGGCGATGTGGAC
>Ga0302280_1003316_pt1 | contig 11725 bp, 7 predicted proteins | sample III_Fen_E1_1_FD_198771 | JGI IMG/M metagenome (GOLD analysis project Ga0302280, IMG submission 198771) | Peat permafrost microbial communities from Stordalen Mire near Abisko, Sweden - III_Fen_E1_1 | ecosystem: Environmental > Terrestrial > Soil > Wetlands > Permafrost | place: Sweden: Abisko...
ATTCATAGTGCAAGAATATACCGAAAGACTTAAAACGGTTCGTTAAAAGCGTTGAACATCCGCGTGGAGCGTAATAGTTAAAAAAATTACTTGGTTTAATAAATAAATATTGATGGAAATCGGTTGCAAGGCTTTATCAACCACAGTGATATGGAGAGATCAAACAGCATGTTGACATTCGCAATGAAACTATGATTGGTCATTGATAATAATTTACTTCATTACTATTTAACTGTATTCAAAACTGTGAATTTTAATGTATCTTTATGGTACAGTTATTTGAGATGTTTCTAAGAATATCTGACATTAAAATATGTGTTCTTCTTGTTCTCATGCATTTATTACTATTTTTTAAATCAATTTTTTTTTTGTACTATTTCGCGAGAAACTAAATGAAATTTGGCTTTTATCGATTCATCTATATGAATTAATAAATTCTTTTTTTATTTATATGAATAAATAACAAAACTTCCACCCTTTTGGCCTTAGGGCTGAAGACTTAGATGATTAGCCTTTCTTTTAGGACTCTAACTATCAGAATCAAGGATTTTTTTTAACAAATTTTGATTATTCAGATCTACATCAAAATCAAAATTACACTTTGACTCCAGCCACTAACTTTTCACGCACAAATTAGAATATTTGTTAAAAATCTAACGACTAAGAAGACATTTTCAGGGTGTTGGAAAAATAAAATATTTCCGCTCATTCATAGGCAAATCAATCATACAAAGAGCAAGGCAATTAATTTGATCAAAATTCATAGGAACTATCATCTAGTTCTCCACATAATACAACACCTACTACTTCTTACAAATAGAATGGCAAAAAGAGAAAATCAAAACGCCTTTCCACTGAACCTAACAAACCTTCAGATGATTACAATAAGAATGTTGCTGGACATATTTTTAAAAGAATCATGAGGCTGATTTTCAGCGAATAGTTTTAAACTCACCTGATTCTCGTCTGCTCAAAATGGGAGATTGATGTCTAACATTTTAAAAATTATTATGACCCTCTGATCTAGACGATATCTGGACCTCAGAGTCTAAAACCTTTCTTTTGCAGTGACTCTAAGCAGGACATCAAGATGATAAAAATGTTCGATCACCTAATGTCAAAAATCCTCAGAAAATCGTACCTTCTAAAGGTACTTCCTGGTGGCAAGATGCTGAAATTAGGTAGCTACATTGAGATAAAGAACAAATATCTGCTATACTTTAGCAGTTTGTTTAAGTGACTATAATGATCATCTCTCCATATTATAAATTGATAAATTGATATCTTTTAGATACTTTATCTGATTGTAAAATATAAATCAGCCAATGCCGAGAACATCTAATTCGAAAGATTTATAACAGAATATGAGTTAGGCCAAACATATGACCTAAATTCTCCCTTATTACATAACCTATTTTCTCAGATAAATTATTAGTTATCTGATTGATAAAGACAGCTGGTCAAATAATTTCAATCGTAAATAGATAGTTGTCCAATTAAACATTAAAGCATTTAATAAATAATAATATAAATGTTAAAAATACAAATCAAAGTTTTCTTCATTCTACTCACTCATATTTTTGCAACCCAAAACTCAACGCCCCTAGCCTTACAACCTGACCCTACTTACTTAACCGGAACCAGTACCCTTATTACAACTAATATGAACTCAACTTCTCCAATACAATACACTTTGAACTATCCTTGGATGATGTCTACTGCTTCCCTGAACGGTAGTTTGGGGATCATAGGTGTAGACTACTATATGAAAGGTATTCAATTTGGTTGGAATTTAGGTATTGTAAGTTTAAACAATTTGACTATAGTTGTGCAGGCCAGCGTTTACAACAACAACAGTCTTCTGTATTACTTGAATATTTGCTATATGGTGACTTATAACAGCTATTTAGACCTCAACTATGTCACTTACACTTTCAGTAAATATCTTTTTATTGAGGCTCTACAGATTCAATCGATAATTATAGTATCCCTTCCTCAAACTGCACTTTCGATTGTCGATTATACTCCGTTTCGCAATCGTATCGAGGCAAAGCCAACGCTCATGTGATTACTTTCCTCGCTGGATTTACTGTTAATGGAATGGGAGTACTAGGAAATGGCAGCACATACTTTGGAATATCACTGGACCCATCAGGAGCAGGAACTAGCTCGTTTACAATGAATATCTACGTCTACGGAGCAGCTCAAATCAGCTCAGTATCATATTATTATCTATCTTTTGACTCGGGCTTTCTCAACGTGATTAACTATCGAACTGCTATGGACGGCAGATCATCTTTGGGGTGTGCATATTCCTCAACAACATGCAATCCAATCTTTCCAATAACAGTATCTCCGAGTTCTAATACCTCTTTTAATACGGGTACTACTTCAGTACAAGCATACACACCAAACATGTTTTTCATCGGAATTGATCGGATGATTGCTAACTATGCTGGTGATACTTCAACACTCGGACAATATAACATCACTTCATTCACTCAAAATTCTGATACATCAATCGGAATATCCTTTGTATTCAATGGTAACGTAGCCTCTGATTTTCATGTCGCCTACTCCTACTTCACGCTGCAAACGTTTTACTGTTCATCTTCAGGAGTTGATATTTACTATGTGTATAACTCGAATCAGTGCGCAAGTTCTTGCAACGGAAGTATCCAGCAGTATGCAAACGCGACAAATTTCTGTCAGCTATGTGGGGTCTATTGCTGGACTTGTGTTGGTTCTCCAACTTATTGCACTGCTTGCTATAACTCTCAAAACCGCGTTCTTTCTGGTAATTTGTGCATCTGCGATTTCAGTGGCGGTTTCTATGATGATGGAACTAGCGTTAACTGCGTCCAATGTGACGTGTCCTGCAAAACATGTAGTGGACCTGGCTCAGCAAGTTGCTTGACTTGCAATCCAGCAGCCAATCGCTATCAAAACGTCAATTCGTGTCCTTGCAACCCAGGCTATTATAGTGTTAGTACATCTATTTGCCAGCATTGCCATTATACTTGTTATAGTACAACGTGCACAGCAGGAACTTCGACCACTTGCGCATCTTGCAATTCAGCCAACCATCGGCAATTATTATCCGATTATTCTTGCGGATGCATGACAGGATATTATGATAATGGAACCAACTCATAGCTTTGTTCTCCTTGTGTTTATAGTTGCCTCACTTGCTCGGGATCGAATACCTTTTGTACAAGTTGTAATGGGCTAACCAACTACAGAACTCTCAGCTCTAACAATTGCGTTTGTATGCCTGGTTATTATGATAGCAACACAGCAGTTTGTCAGCCATGTCATGTTACCTGTCAAAGCTGCAATGGACCCTTAAACTCGAACTGCTTGAGTTGCAACGGTGGCTTGCATCGGTCTCTCGTTGGTTCCACATGCTATTGCCAAAATGGCTTTTTTGATTTTAACAATACTTGTAATATGTGTTACTTTGCCTGTGGGACTTGCTCAGATGGCTCTTCTACAAGTTGTCTCACTTGCAATCCTGCAGATTATAGATTATTCAACTCTAGTTCAGGCTAGTGCTATTGCCAATCCGGATATGTTGATATGAATGTTCAAGCCTGCCAACAATGTTCAGCATCTTGCTTAACATGCGCAGTCAACACTTATTCATGTACCTCGTGTTTGACAACTCCCGGTCGATATAAAGCAGGCTTTAGTTGTTTGTGCTCTACAGGTTATGTTGATATTTACTTAAACGGTACTTGCTCCCTGTGCCATTACTCTTGCATAACTTGCACAAGTGCGACTTCTGCAGGATGTTCTACCTGCACTACGAATCGAATTTTAACTTTTGGGAGTTGCCTTTGTCCAGCAGGTACCTATGATACAGGCAATTCTTCTATATGCCTATCTTGTGCTTCAACTTGTTCTCAGTGCACCAATGGCCTTGCCTCAGGTTGTACCGCTTGCAATTCAATTTATTTTAGAACTTTAAATCCGTCTCCCACAGGCACGTGCATCTGCCAAATAGGATACTATGACGTTGGAGTTTTAACTTGTTTGGCTTGCTATCAACAATGCTTAAGCTGCTGGTCGTCTTCAACTAACTGTACGTCTTGTGATAGTGTTATTAATCATAGAACGATTACTGCGAGTGACACATGCTAGTGTATGGCAGGCTACTATGAAACAGGGGGTATAGTTTGTTTAGCGTGTTCCTCTCCGTGCCTAACCTGCAGTTTGCTTCCAAATAACTGTACCAGCTGCAATTCCGATAGAACCTTGCTTGGTAACTTGTGCATTTGCAATAGTGGAACTTTTCAAAACGTAGGTGGCAGTTGCCAAAGCTGCTATATTTCTTGCTTGACTTGTGTTACTACAAGCACTACATGTACATCTTGTCCCTCTGGAGCAAATCGATACTCTTTTGGAACATCATGTCCCTGCAATATTGGGTATTTTGATGTCGGAGTTGTTGTTTGCTCGGCTTGTCCCTACTATTGTCAGTCATGCTCAGGTTCTACTGTATGCATTAATTGTCCGACCTCCTCCTTTCGAACTTTACAGATTAATGGCTCCTGCACTTGCAATTCAGGATACTATGATAATGGAGCTAGTGCAATTTGTATTCAGTGCAGTGCATTCTGTGTTACTTGTAGTTCTTTTTCTCAATGCCTTAGTTGTGACTCCACTCTCTCTCGAATTTGGGATTCAGTAGATTTAACATGTCCTTGCTCCCCAGGTTCGTATGATAACTTAGTCCCATTATGTGTTCTTTGCCATTATTCTTGCGCAACATGTTTTGGCGCAGCAAACACAGCCTGCTACTCATGTACAGCCAATAGAACATTTGCTAATCCAAATACTTGTCCTTGTACAAATGGGTTTTATGAATCTTCGCAAATTTGCACTCCCTGCAGTCTGATCTGCTCATCCTGCAGTCAAACTTCCACAAATTGTACTTCCTGCTCATCATCAAATAGCTTTCTAAGTAATTATCAATGTTTTTGCAATTCTGGATTTTACATGAATGGACTATCATGTTTTCCTTGTAATTCCACTTGCCTAACCTGCTCAACAACATCAACTAACTGCCTATCATGCAACTTAAGCCTAGGGACTGTTTTAAACGGATCATCTTGCGTATGCTCATCTGCAAAATATTCTGTCAATGGATCCCTTATTTGTCTTTCTTGCCATTTTTCTTGCAGTGCTTGTTCTTTGGGAACAAACTCATCATGCCTAAGTTGCGCAAATACTTCTTACAGAACTTTTTTGGCAGCCACCAATAGTTGCCCCTGCATTATAGGTTACTACGATAGTGGAGTAGCTATTTGTAGTAAATGCAGCTTTCCCTGTGCGGCATGCTTTGGCCCATCAACACTTAACTGCAGTTCATGCCAAGTTGGCTATTGGCTAATTGGATCCTCATGCATGACTACTGTGGTTTGCTCAAACTATTTTTATCAAGGATACTGCCTTAATACTTGCCCTAATACAACATATCAAGGGGTTAATCAGTGCATTACTTGCCAAAATAACTGTTTGACTTGTTATTCAAACATCAGTTGCACTTCATGTCTATCTGGCTATAATTTTTATAATAGTACCTGCATTGTTATCTGTCCAAATGGTACTTATATCTCAATCAATAGCATCTGCGCTGTGTGTCCTGCTGGATGCACTCAATGCGTCAACAGATCTACTGGAGTGATCTGTATCTCATGCCAAAATACTTTGTATATGATGGGTAATACATGTAATTCTTGCTCAGTGGCAGATAATACTCATATCTTGATAGGGAATGTGTGTTATTCTTGCCTTTAAAATTGTACAACATGTACTAATATATCTTCCACTGGTTGCTTGGCCTGCAAACCAAAATTTAGCTTTTATCAGGGGATGTGTTTATCTGTCTGTCCAGATTGGTACTACTCTTTTAATAATTAATGTGTGATTTGCAACATTAATTGCAGTACTTGTAATGCCACTGGGTGCTCAATGTGTAAAGATGGGTTTTATCTTTCGTTGAAGGGAGAATGCATTTCCATAGGTTTCTTTGTGAGTTCATAAGGATACCAAACAAAATGTCATCCCAATTGTTTAACCTGCACAAACAGCAGTTTTAGTTCATGCATTGCCTGTGTCTCTTATCGCGGAGATAATTCGTAAATGGCCATCAGTGGATATTGCGATTGCTGGAAAGGATCGATTGATCTCGGAGATGGTACTTGTGATCGTCAAACCTACAAAGCCATTTACAACTTCAACCAAATATTAGTTTCTTTTTCTTCCTCAGTCAACTATTTCTTGTTCATCACGGGGGTCATTAGTCTAAATTTATTTGCTCCACTGCTAATGGTGACATACTAGCAGGTGTATTCTAATTTTTATTATTTAAATGCTTCGGCTGTCATGCAGACTGATCTCATCCTCGATCAATACAACTTAGCATCATTCAATCGACTTGTCCAACAATTTAAAAACTAAGACTCCTCAGGTAATTCTCATTCTTTTGGGCGAAGACTTGAAATATCAACTCAGCAAATTGAATCACTGTTTATGCGAGGTTATAACTTCCAGTACCTAATTTAATGGGCATTATTTACCTTTATTGCAATTATAGCTGCCTGGCTGACAATTTTATTGCTAATGTACATCGTCTCAAGGCTAAAGGCTAAGGCGTAAAATTCAAAATAATCAAAGCTGCTAAAAATCAGCAGTATAATTTTATGCTGCATGAGATAGTCGGCATTAATTCTAATTCATTTCCTGACAATAAACGAAATTACTCTCTATGGCATTGCATCTTTCACAATCCTTGCAAATTATGATGCATAGATAAGTGTCTTAAAGCTATTATGTTCTATAATTATTTTCTTATACTACTTTATTTACTTGGTTAGATTGATTATCGCGTGCTACAAAGTTGAAGAAAATGATTAAAAATGCAGTTTACTCTTTGCATGCTTTGAAATGAATAAGCAAAAAATATTGCATAGGATTTATATACCAATGGTGATGATTCGAAGCGTACTCTTAACAATCACTTTAGTTGTCTTTTCTTTTTCTTCCTCCCTTCAAATTGGCATTTCTTTTGCTATTAATTTATGTTGGTGCATTTATAGCTTTTTCTTCTGTCCCTATCCTTTTTATTTGCGGCTTTTCATTAGAATTTATGAGCTTCTGTTCACTGTTCAATTACTGTTGCTCACCATCTCCATCATAAAACCAGAATATTCCAGAATTGGGCCTGCTATTGGATTGCTGGTAATCAATTTTCTTCAAATATGCTCCTTCGCTGCCATGGGCATTTTAGTTTTGCTGAACAAATTTTATAACATAAAATGCTTAAGAAAATAAAATTTAATCCAGCCCACGGATAATCAATAACATTTTCAGGAAAATATTCTTGCAAACGATAAAAATATACATAATCTGTAAAAATCTATGGAAATGATGAAAACTTAAAACGAAATATAGCTTCAGCAAGTACAAAAACACAAAATGTAACAAAAAAGGAAGAGAGATGAACAGCAACTTGTATTTCATTAAGCTCCTACCAACCTCAAAAAGAATCACAAATAGCCTATTAAAAGTACTCAGTAAAGCAGACCATAATAAATCACAAGAAAACGATATAGGGTAAAGAAGCAAAACATCCTAGCATCCTAATAAAATGATTGACATATTATGTTGTATTTTTCATTCAAAAATAAGCAATATTTAAATTATTAACTCCCAAATTTATAATGATGATTCTATTGAGGAAGGATCAGATTATCGGATAGGATGGTGTATCGCAAACTCCACACTTATTTCCACTAATGACTCGGATGAAGCCTCTTTCTCCCCAGCTTGGGCCAAATGTTTACTTCAATTTCCAATAATTATCAGTAGCTCCAACCACCAAAGATGCGTGGTTCGCTGTATAATCGCATTGATTAAGGATGCCCGATTTATACGATCCAAAAGCAGATGCGTCAACAGCAATAGAAACAGGACCCTTAAAGAGAGCATTGATCACAAAATCGCATCCTTTATTTTCAACATAGTTGGATAAGTTCCAAGTTTGCCCTGTTGCCCTCTAACATTTTTGATTTTTGCCAGTATAAGGATAATCTTGACTTTAATGAATTTTTTTGTCAATAACATACTTGAATGAATTGGTCATGTATCCTCCACTGCATCCAAAATTCCCATAGTCACTAGTGCAATCCAGTAATTCCTGTTCTGAAAGTAAAACACTTTCTCCTTTAATTAGATAAGCACTTTAAATGGCTCCAGTGGCCGAAAAAGCCCAACTTGAGCCGCAATCATAGCCTTGGTCTTTAACAGGACTGACTTTTCCAGTAGCCTACCAATCGATATTTACTCCTACTTGATGAAGTTTCTCTTATTAAGATTAATCAATAGTTTTAGGGATGAGGGGGGTCAAATAGATAAACTAAAACTCAGATTGAGATAAGTCAGTAAATCGATTAATACCCTGCGTATAAGTTTTCAGTGGGTTTGAGTTATGTTCTTGTATCTTGGCATAATTTTTGGCAAAGATAACCTGACGATATTACTCCTCCCCAGATTTTGTATAGGTCTTGCTATAATCAAGTTTGTATTGCTGAAATGTAATTTGGGGAGTAGATGAAGTGTCATTGAGGAGCCAAACAATAATAGCTCCTAAGGCAATGAGAGAAATCAAAGTTTTCTGCATTATAGATTTGATATATAAATCCTACTTAGTAAATTGAAATATAATAAATGGCAAATTGAAATATTGATGTTTAAAATAATAATGGAAGGGCCACATTGAATTTAATCTGACAGTAAATCGGTTGTAATTATTTTTTATAATACATAGGCTGTTAAACATCACAAAGAGAATATAATAAATAGGGTTAACTTTCATATAATTACTCTATATTTATTTATTTTTAAAAGGATAATAGTTCACTGGTTGTTATTGAATTAAAAGGAAATTTGAATGACAAGTGCAAATTAATTTTGGTAGACTAGATAACCCTTACTTATAATTATATATCTAAGTTTAAATATATCATGAATGATGTATAGAATGCTGCATCAATGGGAAACATTTAAGATATAAACTAAAAAATTCGTAAAAAATTAGAAGAAGAAAAACGCAAACTAGAATAATAAAAACAAAAGTTAGAGTAGCAACATGCAACAAACCATAGATTTAATTAGGAACTTGTTCCGAGGATAAATACAATGCTGAAACAGATAAAAACGATGGTTAAAGAAGACCATCTGTTTCCTGAACTACGCTAATATTAAAATGCAGATCGTTTTTATGAAGTTACTGATTTTACTCAGATAGCTTAAAACGAGGATTCAATTGTTAAAGTATTATCATAAAGAGATCAGTGCCAGTTTTATGACTCATTCTTTTGCCCAGGCATCAATTATAGAGACTAATGGTTTGATTGCTAAAAATCAGCAGATTGCTGCTTCATGTGGGTATTTTGTACTTATAGCGCCTTCGTGTGCTGCCCTATTTTTACAATTCATTCAATTAATAAGCTAAAAAGAAAGAATCTTTACTGTTGCTGCAGTTACCGTTGTTGTGGCAGTTATGGTGGCTGTTGTTTTAAAGAATAGATGAAGACTTGGAGACGTTTGCATTAAATATACAAATAATATAAAGACAGGCTTCGCCCTTTATGATTTGTTAACTTTTATTTTACTGTCATATAATTTTAATAGTTATTAGGCAATCCTATAATTTGGTAATTCATGAGCTTATAAATAAAATTAATATTATCTTGATTCTTTTTAAAAGTAATATCAGATCATGAGGAAAAACGTCAATTTAATCATTTAATGCATTTGTTTAAATTAACAACAATAAATCAGAAATTATTTTATATTTTTTAGTTTATCAATAAAGTATTAAATATATTGAAGAATCAGCTTTAAATCATAAATTTAATAGACAATTCCTTGGCTTCAACGATTCTCATCTCTACGTTAGAATACGAAAAAATATATATTCAAATGTTGGTCTTGATGTTGATAATTCAAGTCTCTTTACTAAGGACTGATATTTTCTTATTTGTTTTAACTTCAAGAAGTAATGATAATCTTTTCTTTTGCTGATTATATAAACAATCAAATAATAATAATCAATTAGGAATCAATTTGCTGAAGTAAAGCAAGTATTTATTCTTGACGGCAATGTAGGAAGACAAGCTCTTCATCTTCCCCTCCTTCAGAGCACACAAAATGTAGCGACCTCTTAGAATCTTTCCAACTATATAGTCAAACATCTCCCTCATCGATGCATCCAAATCATCAGGAGACTCATTCCGAAAGAGAGAAATAAGACTGTTGGGCCCGGAAATTGACTACCACAGTCGAGTGTAATGATCTCTAAAGTGTTGAGGATTAACACCCCACTTCTGACAAACCCTCCCTAACTTATTTTTAGAGTTTCTACAAAACATCAATCTGATAGCTGTTTTAAAGATGTATCCTGGGAGATTTTTGTCATAATCAACACAAAGTTTTTAAGGTGGACACTCACACTGAGAAAATGGACTATTAAAGGACTTTAAACCATCTGAGAGAGTGTTTCCTATCTAAGAATAAGAGTTAATGAACTGAGGGGACTTAAATTCAATGTTTTCTGTAAGTTGTGTTAGAGTTACATTTGTTGAATCATCTGGTTTCTCAACAACGATGTCGCTGAGAGAAATTTATGAATTCTCACATAAGAATTTCTGGAGATATTAGTCCTGCTGTTCATTGAGAGTTCTATTTATCTGCGCTGAAGCGAGAGGGCTTTCCCAAGAATATGCATGGTTTTCCAAAAAATGCTGCTACTCTCTTAAATTTAGGATTTTATAGTCTTCCTCCGAATGATCCTTGCAATTTTCTGGTTGCTAAAAAAATCTAAAGTCTTCTGTCCAATAATTTTTTTTGTAAGAGTGCATAATAATCTTATTTTTGATTATAAATAAATTTAAGATTAGAACGTCTTATGTAACATCAGTTAAAGACTTTAAAATATGAAGATTTAAAAATATTTTCTAATGAGAAAGAGTTCATAAAAATGTTATCTTTCTTTTGAGAGAATTGATAATTTATCATTTGAATTTTATCATAATATATTCATATTGTTTACAAGAGATTATAATTATGATGAGAAAATTATTATATGCTCTTATAACCAAGAAATCATTGAAATGCCTTCTAAGACTATATAAATTCCTAATGAATAACAATATCATGTAATATTTGATATCTTATTTACCGCCTTGGAAAAATATCAAAAATCAGCCTTGTCATCATTTGTCAATTTTTTGATGCTCGTTCTTTTATAAAAATATTTAATTTAATTTATAACTATAGAAATTAGCATATTTGCAAATTTTGCTAAAAATGCAGATATCATTTAGCGATTCAAGTTATCTTTAATCATGATTTCATCAAAAATGTTAATGAATCAATGGAATATTTAATTGGTGTGCTATCTTTTGAGGTAATTTGAGTTAGTTTCAGCAGAATGTATAATCTGATGATCTTCGAAGACATAAATTGTTGAGTTTTACATTCTCCTCTAATCTGTACTTCAAATAAATAAGCTGAATTTTTGATTAACTCTCAAGCATTATTATAAATCGATTTGGTATAATTAAATCATATTATGCTATAAATAAATTCTTTGGGGTTGGGGTTGGGGTTGGGGTTGGGGTTGGGGTTGGGGTTGGGGTTGGGGTTGGGGTTGGGG
>Ga0302280_1003319_pt1 | contig 11722 bp, 8 predicted proteins | sample III_Fen_E1_1_FD_198771 | JGI IMG/M metagenome (GOLD analysis project Ga0302280, IMG submission 198771) | Peat permafrost microbial communities from Stordalen Mire near Abisko, Sweden - III_Fen_E1_1 | ecosystem: Environmental > Terrestrial > Soil > Wetlands > Permafrost | place: Sweden: Abisko...
TTTTGTATTTAAAACAGGTGTTTGCCAGGAAAAGGCAACTGCTTCGATCAACCATCCGGTAGCGCCGGCCCCGGTAAAAGACACTTCCGATGATGATGATGATGTTCGCGAATTCATCCCTTCCATGGCCTACGGGAGCAACTATATTGCCCCTGGCCGTGCGTCGGCAAAGCTTGAGCCTTATATGGAACCAAGCTTCATGTATAATGCCAAATCGGGATTCACTACCGGCTTTAATGATTATAAATTGCTTAACCTGCCGAAGGCTTTTAATGAGCTGGACCTGAATGTAGGCTGGGATTTTAATTATTGGGATAATTTTCAGGCTTCAGCCAGTTATATGCGCATGATCTTTCCAACTTATACCAAACCAACGCCTTATGAGGAAGCTCTCGCCATGTACCAGAACAACATTGACCTTTTTGCATCCTACGACCTGAAATATGTTACCCCGGGCCTGAGGTTTGACTATTTTAATGGCAGGCAAAAGATCACCGGGCCAAAGGGTAAAACTACTACTGCCGATACCAGTAATGACTATTATGTTACTTTCGACCTTTCACATGATTTTGAGGTGGATAATATTTTTAAAACGAAAGGTGACCTGGTTATCAGCCCGGATTATACCATAATGGGTGGTATGGGGAAAAATTTACACAAAAAAGGAAAAGGATCATCACAACCGGTTCTTCCGGCTCATCTGCATTCGACCTTGCTGACATGGAACTTGACCTGCCGGTTAAATACAAATTCCATAATTTTACTTTCGCTCCGGAAGTAGATTACGTTTATATATTCCCTGCAAGCCAAAACCCTACTAACCAAAGTGAAACAGCAAATACGGTAACGAAAACACCTACTACAGGTTTCTTTGTTTATATCATGACCATATCCTATAAGTTTACAAGCAAGTAATAAACACCTGTGTATATCTTTTGTCAACATATTTGCATTTGATATTCAATATATTAAATACTTATTAACAGTTTATCCATATTCTTATTAACACAAGTGTCTAAGATTATTCTTTTCGTTTTTAAATTTAAAAGCAGTTAATTTGCTTCCTGTTAACTTAAACCAAAGAAAGCAAGAAAGTTGGAGATACTGCAAGACATACCGCCTGATTTTGTTAAATTCCTCGTAGTAGGGCTTTTATCTTTGCTTATTGGGCTTGAGCAAAGGCGGCATAATATTACTGTAAATTTCGAAAAGCTTTTCGGTACCGACCGCACTTTTACTCTTATCGGCTTATTGGGCTATATCCTATACATTATCAGCCCAAAAGACATGCTGCCTTTTATAGCCGGGGGTGGCGCCATTACTCTTTTACTGGCTATATTTTATTACCAGAAAATAGAGCAGGAAAAAATGTTCGGTTTTACGTCAATCGTTACCGCCCTTATTACTTATTGCCTTGCGCCACTTATATATACACAACCGCCCTGGCTGATATTGCTCATTGTGGTATGCGTGCTGGTCCTTACAGAGATCAAAGAAAATTTATTTGAATTTACTCAAAAATTTGACAATAATGAGTTTATCACCCTGGCTAAATTCCTTATCCTGGCGGGTGTTATACTTCCTTTGCTGCCGGATAATCCGATTTCAGCAGCTGTTAATATTTCCCCTTTCCGGTTCGGGCTTGCTATTGTTGTAGTGTCAGGCATCTCATATTTCAGTTATTTGCTTAGGAAATTTGTATTTCCCAATGCCGGAATATTGCTTACAGGTATATTAGGGGGATTGTATAGTAGTACTGCCACTACTTTTATTTTAGCAAGGAAAAGCAAAGAGCAGCCAGAGGTAAAAGGCTATATATCAGGTATCGTTTTGGCAACAACTATGATGTACCTGCGTATATTTCTTTTGGCGGTGTTTTTCAATATGGACGTTGCCATGGGTTTACTTCCTTATTTTGCCATATTTGTAGCGCTTTCCGCAGGTTTATCCTTCATGTTCTGGAAGTTCGATAAAAGTGAAAAAGATGTTGCAGGGCCGGTAATAGACAAAGAGCAAAATAACCCGCTCGAATTAAAAACGGCCACTGTTTTTGCGTTTTTGTTTATTTTGTTTAGTGTGGTCACCACTTATGTTTTCAAGCATTATGGCGCATCAGGTATCAATGGCCTTGCATTAATAGTCGGCGTAACTGATATTGACCCTTTTATCCTCAACTTGTTTCAGCACAATGGCAATATCACTACTGCGGCAATTATTTTTGCAGTGGTTACGGCCATATCCAGTAATAATCTGCTTAAACTGATATATTCCCTTGTTCTTTGTGGCAAAACTATCCGCAAGCCGTTAATAATCTCATTTTTATCTTTAATAGTGGTTGCCATAGCGCTTGAATTTATTTTTTAAGAGGCGACAAACTATGCATTGATTAGTTTTACTAATATTGCCTAAGATATGGCGACGCAAAAAAAGAATATACCAGCTAAAAAACCGGCGCAGAAAACGCGTGCGAAAAAAGTAAAAAAACAGGGTTCGGCAATTAAAACAATAGGGTTGCAGCTTGCATGTATTGCCGCTGCGTTGGCCTTTGTATTATATATCTCTACTTCGGGATATAAATATGCGTATGACGATTATCCAGCCATTAAAGACAACTGGCTGGTGCAGAAAGGTTTTAGTAGTATTGGCATGCTTTTGCGCACCGGCTACAGGTATGGGTACTGGTCAGCGTCAGATGAATTATACCGCCCGCTTTCGCTTGTAACCTTTGCCATCGAATGGCAGCTTTTCCCGAATAGCCCGGGCGTCAGCCATTTTATGAATGTCTTTTTTTATGCACTCACTGGTTTTTTTCTTTTCAGGCTATTGAGCAAATTATTCCCCAATAATTTTAATATTCCCTTCATTGCCACATTGCTTTTTATCGCGCACCCTGTTCATACGGAAGTAGTAGACAACATAAAGAGCAGGGATGAGATATTGTGTTTTCTTTTGGGCATTGTTAGCCTCAGCCTTCTGCTTGATTATTTAAAGTCGCAAAAAGGGCCTTTTTTGATATTCTCCGTACTGGCCTATTTCCTGGCCCTTCTAGCCAAGGAAACAGCCATTACTTTTATCGTAATTATCCCTCTTATGCTTTTCGTTTTTAGTAATTTAAAGCCACAGAAAATACTTATCAATTCACTCCCTTATGCATTTGCTGGCGGCCTTTATTTTATTATCAGGGCATCAGTGCTGCACAGGGTGGCAGGCGACGAGGGTTTAATGATGATAGATAATGTGCTTGTGAGCACGCATGATTCATTAAGCAGGTTCGCCACAGAAATGTATGTCCTTTTGCGCTACGCCTGGCTGCTCGTTTTTCCTTACCACCTCTCATTCGATTATTCTTACCCTGAGATCAGGATCCATAAAATATCTGATTATAAAGTTATTGCAGCCATAGTTTTTTACGCCGGCATTTTTGCTTATGCCATATACAATATCTTCAAAAAAGATAAAATATCTTTTGGCATACTTTTCTATCTTATTACTATTGGCATCGCTGCTAATATTTTAATATTGATAGGCACCGTAATGGCAGACAGGCTATTGTATATGCCTTCCATTGGTTTTTGCATCGTGGCAGCTATACTTATTACCAAAATCTTCAAATCTCCATCCACTTCAAATCCAGTAAATTTATCAGAATATATAAATACCAACCGGAATGTGTTATTGATTACAATGGTCCCGGTATTATTATACTCTTTCAAAACCATAGACAGGAACCCCGTATGGGAGGACAATATAAGCCTTTACCAGTCAGGGCTAACGGACGCACCCAATAGTTCCAAAGCCTTTTATTTGTATGGTATAGAGCTTAAAAACAGGTATGCCAATGAGGACAAAGATTCGGCATCTAAAGCAATGGACCTTGATATGTCGCAAAAAGAACTGGAGATGGCGCTGAAATTATATCCCGGCAATGCGCAGGCTTATAGAGAATTGGGCACTGTGTATATGCGAAAAAATGATAACGCAAAGGCCATCCAGTATTTTGATAAAGCGCTGTCGATAATACCCACCGATGACGTAAGCCTTAACAACGAAGGGGTGGTATATGCACGCACCGGCAATATGATCAAAGCGATGGCCCTGGTAAAGGAATGTGTAAAATGGAACCCACGCTTTTCTGATGGGCTGCGTAACCTCGGTGTTTGCTATTCCATAGAAAAGAATTTCGATAGCGCTATTATGTATTATAACGAAGCCCTGAAATATAATCCTTTAGATGCTCAGGCATTAAGATTTCTATCCTCTGTGTATAAAGAAAAAGGCGACTTAACAACTTCCGCACAATATGATGAGAAGGCGAAAAAAGTGGATGAGGAGGAGAAACAATCTGAACACAATTAAAGGATTGGCATTTGAAATCTTGATCATCCATCAATCAAATGAATCGTGTTCAGATTATTTCTTCCTCAATCCTCTCAGAGCTGCCAGTTCCCTCTGGGCGGTGAATATCTCCTGTGCTGGTGTGCCGAAATAGGTTTTGCCGCCTGGAAGCGATTTAGAGACGCCGCTTTGCGCCGATATGACCGCCCCTTTGCCTATTGTAATATCCTTTGTGAGGCCCGCTTGTCCCCATATTGTTACTTCATCTTCTATAATGGCCTTGCCGCCAATGCCTACCTGGGCAGCAATGAGACATCGTTGCCCAATGATGGCGCCATGGCCAACGTGGATATGGTTATCCATTTTTGTGCCTTTGCCTATCACTGTATCGCCGGAAACGCCTTTGTCAATGGTACATGAAGCGCCCATTTCCACATCATCTTCAATAACCACCCTTCCACAGGATAGTAATTTCTCAAAATGGGTTTTACGGTTCTTAAAGTAAAAAGCATGGCCGCCAATCACGCAATTGGCCTGTATGATAACATTGTCACCAATAATAGTGTCCTCGTATATAGTAACATTTGGGTAAATAGTGCAGTTGTTGCCAATGGTCACCCGGCTGCCAATTACTACGCCGGGATAAATATCCGTATCCTTGCCAATGCTTACCTCTTTGCCGGTCGTATAAAGGCCATTCTTGTTGTAATCTGAGGGTGTTTCAAGTGGTTTAAAATGGGTTACAAGCCTGTTATAATCGGTAAATGGGTTTTCAGAGATAAGAATAGCTTTTCCGGCAGGAAATTCCACATCCTGGTTGATAAGTATGACTGTAGCTGCAGAGTTAAATGACTTTTTATAATATTTTGGAATGTCTACGAAAGTAAGGTCTCCTGCCTGAACCTTATGTATTTCATTTAGGCCGGATACCGGCATAGAGCCATCTCCTTTATAAGATATATTGAGCAAAGAAGCTAATTCTTTGACAGTTGCCGGTTTATTTAATTTCAATGCATTGCGATTTATTGCGGCAAATGTCGGAAAAAAATCAGTTTAACATTACAAATCTTAATTTTCATAATATTGGCGCAGCCAACAATCAGCAATCTACATTTAACAATTTCCCCTTAACTTTGCACCATAAACCGAAATTGAATGAGTGAAAGAATAATAGCCATGCGCGATGCGCTCCGTGAAGCCATCGGCGAGGAAATGCGAAAAGACGAAAGCATATTTGTGATGGGCGAAGAGGTGGCTGAATACAATGGCGCCTATAAAGTGACACAAGGCTTGCTGGATGAGTTTGGCGCAAGACGTGTAATTGATACCCCAATTTCAGAACTTGGTTTTGCGGGAATTGGCGTCGGCGCTGCTATGAATGGCCTTCGCCCTATTATTGAATTTATGACTTTCAATTTCGCTTTGCTTGCCATTGACCAGGTAGTAAACTCCGCGGCTAAAATCCACAATATGAGCGGTGGGCAGTTTACATGCCCCATCGTATTTCGTGGTCCGTCAGGGTCTGCAGGTCAGCTTGCAGCGCAGCACAGTCAGATGTTTGAGAACTGGTATGCCAATGTTCCCGGCCTGAAAGTAATCTCCCCTTCTAACCCTTACGATGCCAAAGGCTTATTGAAATCTGCTATTCGCGATAACGACCCGGTTATTTTTATGGAAAGCGAACTGATGTATGCCGATAAGGGTGATGTGCCTGAAGGTGAATATACTATTCCCATTGGCAAAGCCGATATAAAAAGGGCCGGTACGGATGTTACCATTATCTCTTTCAATAAACTGATGAAAGTGGCCCTTGCTACTGCCGATGAACTGGCCAAAGAAAATATCTCGGCTGAAGTCATTGACCTACGTACAATTCGGCCGCTCGATTTCCCCGCAATAGTAGAATCTGTAAAAAAGACTAACAGGCTGGTAATAGTTGAAGAATCATGGCCGCTCGGTTCTATTTCTTCTGAGATCACTTTCCAGGTGCAAAAACATGCATTTGATTATTTGGATGCACCAATAAAACGCGTTACAGGCAAAGACGTGCCGATGAGTTATGCCGCTAATCTTGTAGAAGCCTATCTTCCAAGTGTAAAAGATACCGTGGCTGCCGTGAAGGCGGCTATGTACAGGAATTAGTAAAAAACTAAATCTTAATATTTTTTATGAAAAAACTGAATTTACTCTTTTTTTTCTGTCTATTTTTCGTTTTTAATTTTTCAGGAAACGCACAAAAAATTGAAGTTTCTGTGGGTAAACCCACAAAAACTATTGAAAGTCCGATAATGTATCAGTCAGCTCACGATCTAACAGAAATAGGTTGCTTAGGCAATTGCTTTTATTCAGGACGAACTGATGGGATGCAAAATAAGCTAGAGGTTGACAAATTTGATAAAGACCATAATCTCTTGTTATCAAAGAGAATAGAACTCAGCGATTCAAAAGAACGATACCGAACACTAGTTGGACTTTATATTATTAAAGGCCAGCTTTATATGTTCACAAGACAAAATGACATTGAGTTTCATTTGTTTATGGCAAAGGAATTTAATTTTTATTGTACTAAGCTTGACCAGAACTTTGAACGGGTAGGTGATGAAACTCTTATTTGTACTATTAGAGGGCATTATCGGTTTGACGCATTGAATTATCTTCCTGCAGAAGAATTAAGCTTCTCACCTGATAGCAGCAAAATATTAATAAAAACATGTTTCAAGGAAAAAGGTGATAATGATGTTACAATCAGTTATAAAGTTTTAACTACCAATTTTGAACCTGTATTTGATAAAAATATTAAGGGCGCAAATTTTAGTTATCAAGGCAAAAGCATTGTTGGAAATGATGGGACTATCTATGCCTTACATCTTATGGATGAACACAATGGGAAATATAGGTCAAGAAAATTATTTTGTTGTAGTCCCAGTGGCAAAGAAAAAAAGCTTGACTTGCCTAAAGATGAAGAGGCCAGCGGTGGGTATAGGTTAAAAATTGCCCCAAATAATGATATTCTTGTAATGGGTTATCTATGTGAAGAGAAAAGAACTGGTATTAATTTATTGGGGATATTTTATTTTAGGATAGATGGCACCAGTTGGACAAAACGGTTCCAAACCGTAATTAATGCGGATGAGAAGGTAAGAAATGGGCTCAACGATGAATTGCAGTACTTTTATGAAGAAAATATAGAATCGGCAGCCAATGGAGATATATTTTATAGTATGGTTTCTGTAATGAATTCAAAATTTAACAAAAGTGGACCAGAATTGATTATAAAACTGGACCAGGAAGGGAAAATGATTTGGGAAAACCTAATTATGAAAAAGCAATATGGAGAATTTACATACAATAAATTTGACGGGACGTTCGCCAAATTTATTGGAAACCATATATATATCTTCTATAATGAAGAAGAAAAAAACCTTAAAAAAATAAGTACTCACCCAACAACGTTTATTAAAAAATACCCGGAAATCGATAGACTTCATTCACCTTGCCTGATGGTAGCAATAATAAATATTAATTCAGGCGAAATGTCTGTAAAGAAAGTATACGACTATAATTATAAAGAAAATAAGGGAATAATAATGCCAAGGTATTCTTATCAGCCCGATCCAGGCCATATTTATTTCTTAGTAGGTCAAAAGTATTCGGCAAAATATTCAAGTGCATCCTTAAGTATTGAAAATCAATAGATTTTGTTTTTTTTAGTTCATAGGATTTGATAAAACATATTTTTGGGTAGGTCATGAGTTTGCTGCCAAAAATCAAACAATGTTTAGTGTTATTATTTTTCTCATGTTTTTTTGTAAAGATGTGTATTTTAGCAAGTAAAAATTCCAATAGAATATGTTTTAATCAATAAATCACAACAATTTTTATATATGCAACATTAAAATTTAATACTTTGGCAAATATCGTTTTAAAATCAAATTAGTATAATTAAATCATAAATTTGCATACAAATTAAGACATTATAAATGCAAAGTACCCTGCCCTGGCAGCCTATAAAAGAATACAAAGAGATCCTTTTCAGTTTCTATGAAGGGATTGCCAAAATAAGCATCAACCGGCCTGAAAAGCACAATGCTTTTACCCCTCTTACTATTGAGGAAATGATAGATGCGATGAACTATTGCAGGGATTCTGCTGATATTCAAACCATAATCCTTACCGGGGAAGGCGGCAATGCCTTTTGCAGTGGTGGCGACCAGAGTGTACGCGGGCATGGCGGATATGTGGGCGAGGACACGGTTCCCCGCCTGAATGTACTTGACCTTCAGAAACAAATTCGCTCTATTCCTAAAGTAGTTATAGCCATGGTAGCAGGATGGGCTATTGGCGGAGGCCATGTACTCCATGTAATATGCGATATGACCGTTGCGGCTGAAAATGCCCGTTTTGGGCAAACCGGCCCAAAAGTAGGTAGTTTTGATGGTGGCTTTGGCGCTTCGTATCTTGCCCGCATAGTGGGACAGAAAAAAGCCCGGGAAATATGGTTTCTCTGCGACCAGTATGATGCTGCAGAGGCCCTGCAAATGGGTTTGGTAAATAAAGTAGTGCCGCTTGAGAAACTGGAAGAAACTACGGTAGAGTGGTGCAAAAAAGTAATGGAGAAAAGCCCTTTATCTATTCGCCTTCTGAAATCCTCTTTTAATGCTGAACTCGACGGGCAGGCAGGGATACAGGAACTTGCCGGAAATGCGACACTGCTGTACTATTTGTCTGACGAAGCAAAAGAGGGGAGAAATGCTTTTATAGAAAAGAGAAAACCTGATTTTAGTAAATTTCCGAAATTTCCTTAAAAGTGACAAGTGATTAGCGAATTAATTTCGGATATTTAAACCTGATCAATAATACCGCATATTATCCATTATTAAACCTAAAAAATCAACCACATGATATATTTTACTGACCACTATCCACTAACCACTCCCTACTTAATATGAAGCATTGGATACAAGCCTTCAGGTTGCACACTTTGCCACTGGCAATAGCCGGAATGCTTTTGGGTAACGTGATTGCTTATATTGACAGCCAAAATACTTTTAGTCAGAGTATCTGTGCACTTTCTTTCATTACTGCCCTTCTTTTACAAATCCTTTCCAATGTAGCAAATGACTATGGTGATACAAAACACGGTGCCGACAACGCTTTGCGCATGGGTCCTGAACGAATGGTACAAAGTGGCAAGATCTCCAAAAAAGCAATGAAAGATGCTTTACTTATCATTGCCATCCTTACAGTGGTTTCCGGCAGTATACTTATTGCTATTAGCACAAAAAACATCAGTTATTTGCAGGCAATGGCGTTATTTGTCCTTGGCTTATTTGCCATAGCAGCAGCAGTGGCTTATACAGCCACTAAAAAACCTTATGGCTACCAGGGGCTTGGCGACATAAGCGTATTTATATTCTTTGGTCCCGTATCAGTCTTGGGTTCCTATTTCCTCCAGACAGGACAATTGCCTGCGGCACTAATACTTCCTGCATCCGGATTAGGGTTGCTTTGTACCGGCGTACTTAATATAAATAATATACGTGATATAGAAGCAGATATAGCGGCACATAAGCATACTTTGGCATCAAGGCTTGGATTGGAAAAAGCTAAAATTTACCATTGGGCATTATTATTAAGCGCCATAACTTGCTTTACACTGTATGCCTTTTCAAAAGACTTTATCTATTATTCTTTGTGGCCACTGTTACTCTTTATCTGGAATGGGATAAGCGTAAGCAGGAGCAAAAAATCAGAACAAGTGCGCCCTTTACTAAAACAACTTTCTATCTTCATCCTGTTATTTGTTATTGTTTACTGTTTTGGTTTGTTTTTTGGGCCGCCATATATAGAGATCCATTTATGAGATATTCCATCCATTGGGAAAAACACATACTTGAATTTAAAAAACCTGCGGGTACGTCACGTGGGGCATTACTGGAAAAACCTTCCTGGTATATACATATCACTGATAATGAAAGCGGTTTTACCGGTACCGGCGAATGTTCTATTATTCCTGGCTTAAGTATTGATATTGATGACGAAATTGAAGAAAAGCTTGGCGCCATCAGCTATATGTTTACTCATGATCCTGTGAATACTGAACCACAATCCCTTTATTCTATTATCGAATCTACCATCAATATTGAAGATTCCCCTGCTATCTGTTTCGGGCTGGAGACAGCTATTCTTGACTTAATTAATGAAGGGAATAAAATTCTATTCAGAAACAATTTTTCTCTTGGTAAGGCAGGGATACCTATCAACGGGCTTATATGGATGGATACTTACGAAGAAATGTGGAAACAGGTCAAAGAAAAGGCAAGAGGAGGGTTTAATTGTATAAAAATAAAGGTTGGGGCAATGGATTTCCAGAAGGAAATTAATTTGATCGCGCAGATCAGGGAAGTATTCGGCGGATCGCTTACTCTTCGCCTGGATGCCAATGGAGCATTCAGTGGATTTTCTGCGCTTGATAACCTGAAAAAACTTGCTGGGTTCAAAATCCATTCTATTGAGCAGCCTATTAAACCCGGGAATTGGAAATTAATGGCCTTTTTGTGTGAAAATTCTCCCATACCTATTGCACTTGATGAAGAACTCATAGGTATTTCGGGAAAAGAAAATAAAGAACAACTTCTTCAAACTGTTAAACCACAATACATTATTATTAAGCCTTCGCTCCTTGGTGGTTTTGTAGCAAGTAATGAATGGATAGAATTGGCTGAAAACATTAATATTGGCTGGTGTGCTACCTCCGCTCTTGAATCTAACATTGGCCTTAATGCTATTGCTCAATGGGTGGCTTCTTTTAACCCGATTTTGCCGCAAGGATTAGGAACAGGCTCGTTATATAAAAACAATATAGAACTGCCCCTTGAAGTGATTGGCGGAGAACTTTGGTTTACAGGAAAAAATAATTAACAAATCAGGAGGAAAACATAAAAAAATAATATGGGAGAATAAGGTTGTTAACAATTTCATAACAAACACTTTAAAATGTTATAACCACTTTGAGCGCGTAAGATTTGCCAAAAAGATTATCCACAAAATTTCTTAATACAAAACTTAATCTTTTAATTTGAGGCAAATTGTAAAGGCCGCACTATAAAACATGAATTCGCTTAGATTTAACGCATTAGAAACTATTGAAAACCGGGTTCTTCCCGATATACGGATTCATAAGGGAAATATTTCGGATATATTTGGCAGCTATGTCTTTAACGCAAAGACAATGCGCCAATACCTCCCGAAGGATACCTTTAAGAAACTCCAGTCATACATAGAGTCAGGTGAGAAAATTACCCGAGGAATGGCAGATCAGATCGCTTCTGCCATGAAAGGTTGGGCTTTGGAGCGTGGTGCAACCCATTACACGCATTGGTTTCAG
>Ga0302280_1003321_pt1 | contig 11716 bp, 12 predicted proteins | sample III_Fen_E1_1_FD_198771 | JGI IMG/M metagenome (GOLD analysis project Ga0302280, IMG submission 198771) | Peat permafrost microbial communities from Stordalen Mire near Abisko, Sweden - III_Fen_E1_1 | ecosystem: Environmental > Terrestrial > Soil > Wetlands > Permafrost | place: Sweden: Abisko...
GGATTAAACTCGTATTCAAAATGCCATCTACTCGAAAACGCACGCGTACCTTATCTCTCATGTGTTCAATGTGTACATCAGAGGCCTCACCTTCAATGGCATAGCGCAAAATAGTAGCTACGATCTTTGTTACTGGAGCATCTTCGATAATATTCGTTCCGGGATCCTTGGCGTCGTTTGGATTGGCATTTGTTGCCGCTTCCTCTTTTTCCTCCTTATTTATTTCAATTTCTTCGTCTGTTAATTCTGTTGTGAGTTCGCCAAGAGCCTTTGTCACAACTCCAGAAAGCCCCTTGTAGGCTTGCACAATTCGCTCAAAATCAGACTGACTAATGAGATAAACCTTGAAAGGCATATTTACCTTTCCAGAAATAAAATTGAGAGCGTCACGGGCCTCAATATTGTCTGGGTCTACCAACCCTACTTCGAGCACGCCATTTTTTACATCAAGCGGCACGAGCTGATAATGTAGAGCTGACTCTTCAGGAATGAATTTTAAAATGTCATACGGAACATCCTGCCCTTCAAGATCTTTTGTTGGAATCTGTAAATATTCTCCCTTAGCAAGAAGAATGGCGGCATCACTAATGCCATGTTTTGAAAGTACTTCATCAAGAGAAAGGCCAGTTGATTGGACTTCTGCCTTGATAGAAGCTGTATCATCCTGACTGATGAGTTTTTTTTGTACTAAGATATCTAATAGGCTCATCTTATTTAGAAGTAGTAGTAGCAGCAGGAGTAGAACTTCCGGTAATGATGACAGAGCCAGAATCAGTACCAATAGGAGCAAATGGATTTGGACGACCTTCCGGCTGATCAGCAATGGCCTGTCCATCATCCTGGAGACTGGTAAAGACAGGATCATTGAAAACAGCCGTGTTGAAAGAAATATTTTGAATCTGCAGAAGAACATTCAGGAAGTTCTGATCAGCTGCTGAAGTGGTGTTAACGGTCTGACTATCACTTATTAAGGAATCAGTCGATGCTCCACTTCCCTTAAAGTAGGTCTCGTACCCAATAAAAAGTAAAATGACAACTATCACTATGACTAGAGGCGTTTTTATTTTTTGAAAGAATGATCCCATAAAATTATTTTAGCCAATAGGTGCGTAATGAAACATTATAATCATACTGATCTGTCTTATCAGTAGCGGTGAATGAAAGTGAGTCAACGTCGACAATTCGTAGACTACTTTCAAGGTCCTGAAGAAATTGCTGGAAGGTGTTATATGAAGAAGTCACAGTAAAAGAAAGATCAATGGAGCCATATGGGCTTTCGTCTGGGCCGAGAGTGGTGCCCCCAGACTGTCCACTGGTAATCTTAATGTTTCGAATTGTCAGGCCACGATTGAGAGCAATGCCGTTAATATCGATGATCAGTCGTACATTATCTACGCTATCTGGAACAAGCTTCTGAATGCGATCAAGGTCAGCGGCTGGGATCTGATCATATTGAGTCTTCAGTGTGTCACGTTCAGCAATAAGGGTCTTCGACTGAGTGAGGGCTGTATTGTAATCAGAAGCTTCAGCTTGAAGGGTCTTAATATTTTCATACTGAGGATTAGTATAGAAAAAGAAGATGCCACCGGCCAAGAGTATAAGAATGATTGAGAAAATAGTTTTCATAAAAATTATTGTGTTGGCGTGGTCTGCGTAGTCTGTGGCAAATTATTTCGGTACAGAATGGCAGAAGGATCTACATCAGCAGTAAAGTTGAAGATGACCTGTCCTGAAGGATTAAGATCGAGACCATCAAAGATAGGATTCTGAATATATTTCTTAATAGGATCAGATGAGAAGACGTCTGATTGCTTAGCAATTGAATTATAATCTGTGGCTTGGCCTGCCATGGTCAAGGTGACTTTCTGTGGATTAAGATAGGTATAGCTAAAATTAGTGAAGCGAATAGTCTTCAATGTACCCTGCTCTAATACATTAAAGAGCGTCGAGATTGCAATGTGATTTTGGAGAAGGATCTCAGCGACAGCCATGCGCTTACTGAGAGTGGTGTACGTAGAAATAGAATTTGGATCGAAGGCGGCCTCATTGATCTGAAAACTTTGCTTCATTGAAGCAATACTTGAATTGAGATAGGTTTGATAGAGAAAAACAGCGGCAGCAAGAGCGAGACTTGCGAGAAAAATAATGACACCGAGAAGTGTAAAGAGACTGACACCGCTACTGCGCACAGAGGTCGTCGGTGCGATAGGTTTCTTCGGTATGAATGATGTTTGAAACTGTCCTTCCATTTATAAAAAGTATAACACTGTCCTACTGAGAAATCTACTCTCCCTCCTGCAACTTACGCAGTGCCAATCCAACAGCAACTGAGAAGTCGAGACCTGTCACCTTAAGCACATCTTCAAGGAAGGCCGGCGTCTCGACCTTGGCAAAAGGTTGGCCGATAACGACCTCGGTCTGAAAGGCGGTTTTAGCAATTTCGACCATGCCTTTCAGAGCCGACCCCCCTCCCGTCAAAAAGACCTGATTTATGCTTTTATTATAGTGCTTCTGATAATTGAACATTACACTAGAAGCTTCAGAAAAAATGAAGTCAAGAGTCAGGGAGATAATTTCATGAATATTTTTCTGAGCAGCTTGATCCTGAGCGGCTAAATTGCGTTTAATTTCCTCAGCTTTTTGTACAGTAATGCCCATTCCTTGTGATATTGAAATGGTAATATCTTGCGAACCTTTATTCACAATGTGCGAAGTGCGCACCACTCCCCTTTCTACCACGTACAATTTTGTAGCGGCCGCACCCATATCAAAAATCAAAATCGGCGTGCCACTTTTATCAATCAAGGCACGAATAGCAGAAAACATTTCAATTTCAAAAAAAGTAGTATCGAGCTTTGCATCTTTCACAATCTGATTAAGATGTGCCAAAACCTCATTGTGAATTGAGACAACGAGCACATCAATCTTCTCGCTCTTATCTTTCTTGCTTCCTTCGTTATCCACAAAGTCGAGATACTTATCTTCTTCTTTTGGAATAATCCACCAATCCATGGTCACTTCAGAAATAGGTACGGGAATATATTTACGTGCCTCAATGGGGATCATGGTCTGCAATTGCTTCTCATCTACCTTCGGCATTTCAATAAGTGAAACAAGGCTCGAACGTAGTGGCACTGAAAGAGCTGAGTTTTTAGTGGTCACATTCGACTCGCGCAAAAGATCAGTAATGGCCTCACTTAATTTGTCTGGTGGAAGATTTGTAGCCGCTCCAACAGAGACGTTGGCATATGGCCCAAGAGAGATCTCACCATATGTCTCAAGCACGGCCTTGCCACGCTTCTTTCGGAGCTGTACCACCTTAATAGAAGACGAGCCAATATCAATGCCAATTGCACTCGTCTGTGGTTTTTTCATCATATTTTTAAAGATAGTAGCGAAAGGATTCGTCACTCTAATATCATAACATATCTTTTTCAGAGAATTCATCAAAAATTCACCTCTTCTTAGTATGATTGAGTGATGTATTACCTTGTCAGCGCATTACGATTCCTGCTCGACCTTCTCCTGCCGAGAGATGCTCTATTGCATCAGCTTGAAGAGATGTCAGCGGAAGAATTCCTAGCTAAAGTACCTCAAAGTAGAAAATTGCATGGCATCGAGAGTCTTTTTCAATATCGACATCCACTCATGCGGCGAGCTGTTTGGGAGATAAAGTATAGAAATAATAGGGTTATTTTGGAATTAGTAACTGAAGCGGCCACTCAGATACTACTAGAGAGACTATCTTTAAAATCACTCTACCAAGAAGTAGTCTTTGTTCCCGTTCCCCTCTCAGCAAAGCGACTCAAAGAGCGCGGCTACAATCAAGCTGAGGAAATTGCTAAAGCCCTTGTGAGAAAACTTTCTCTTCAAAACATTTCTGCAGAAGTAGATATATCTATAGTGAAAAAAGTTCGTCACACTGCACCGCAGGCTGAAACACATTCGAGAAAAGACCGTCTAAACAACCTAAAAAAGGCTTTTCAATTAACATCAAGTGTAAGAGAGAAGATTTCTGGCAAACATATTATTTTACTTGACGATGTTTCTACTACTGGTAGCACCCTGCTTGAAGTGGCAAAAGAAATAAGTGCACATGATCCACAAAATCTATATCTTTGTGCGCTAGCACACTAGATCACACCTACTCATACCTCAATGCATCAATTGGATTCTTTCGTGCAGCCTGGCGAGCAGGATAGATTCCGAAGGCAAGACCGGCAGCTGTGGAAACAAAAAGACTAAGAAAAACGGCAGAAAGTGGAAAGGCAAAGACCCAGCCAACAGAAGAAAATGTAGTAGCCACGACATAGACAAGTGAAACAACGACAAGTCCGAAAAGGATGCCAATAATGCCGCCGAGAAGGGTGAGGAAGATTGATTCAATAAGAAATTGTTGAAGAATATCGCGCTCTGTAGCACCGACAGCTTTTCGCAGGCCGATTTCGCGCGTGCGCTCTGTTACTGACACCAACATAATATTCATGATGCCGATGCCTCCTACAATAAGTGAGATGGAGGCGATGGCGGCAAGAAAGAGTGTGAGCACGGACGTGATGGTGCCAAGAATAGAAAGAATGGAGGCCTGCGTCTCAATGGTGAAGTCATCTTTATTTGGATCGGTGATACCGTGATTTTGCTGAAGGATGGAGCTTATGCGTGTCTGCACAAAATCTATATTGTATTGGCTATTAGCCTCGATTGTAAGATCATTAAAATAGGTAATGCCGAGCAATTGATTTTGAGCAACAGAAAGTGGCACAAGGACGAGGTCGTCTTGATTGACCCCAAGAGGCCCTGTTCCCTTCTTCACGAGCACGCCCACCACTCGAAACTGCGTATTCTTCACCCGAATCATCTTGCCGACAGGGTCAATATTTGCTCCAAAAAGTGTGGTGGCAAGATCTGATCCTATAACAGCGACGTGGTTGAAAGACTCAACGTCTGTCTGAGTAAAAGCATAGCCCTGTGCCATTTCAAAATCGCGAACAGCAAAAAAGTTTGCATTCTCACCTTGGTATGTTTCTGTTACATCATTATCTCCATACACTACTTCGGCCTGCCCTCGCACTTCTGGAAGAACGGCACTAATACTTGGCTCACGGCTCAAAGAATCAACATCGGTCTGCTGAAGAGTAGTGATGACAATGCCTTGAGCTGAAGCTGGTGAAGAAAATTTGCCGTTATTACTTCCACCAGGAATGACGAAGATGAGATTGGAGCCAATGCCTTGGACCTGGCCGACAATTAAATCTTGAGCGGACTGCCCAATGGACATCAGGATGATGACAGAAGCAATACCAATGACAATGCCAAGCATGGTCAAGACAGAACGCATCTTGCCGTGTCTCAAACTATTTATCGAAGTTTTTACAGCGTCTTTATATAACATGTTATTTGAAAAATTCCGTCTTACTTCGACGAACCTTCTCCACTGCCTTATCACTCTCCACCGTACCATCCTTAATACGAATGATGCGGTCAGCAAATTCTGCCGTGTATGTCTCATGCGTCACAAGAATAACAGTGTGTCCCTTGTCGTGAAGTTTCTCTAAAATATCCATTACTTGGGCACCAGAAACTGAATCGAGATTGCCTGTTGGCTCATCTGCAAAAATAGTGTCGGGATTGACGACCAAGGCTCGAGCAATGGCCACGCGTTGCTTTTGTCCGCCGGAGAGTTTGCCGGCCTCAATAAATAATTTTTCTTCGAGGCCGACTGAGTGCACAGCCTCACGTACCTTGGCCTCACGCTCTGCCGGAGCAATATCAGAATAAAGAAGAGGAATCTCAACATTGTCGTAGACAGTAAGTCGAGAGAGTAGGTTGAAAGACTGAAAGACGAATCCCATTTGCTTATTACGCACATGGGCAAGCTCAATGTCCGTCATATCATCAATACCTCGACCAAAGAAACGGTAAGAACCTCCTGTTGGACGATCAAGAAAAGAAAGAATATGTAGAAGAGTAGACTTACCCGATCCTGATGGACCCATGATAGAAACAAACTCTCCTTTCTTTATAGTGAATGACACATCACTTAAAGCAATGGTAGGAGCCTCTTCTTCTTGATACTCTTTGCGGAGATTCTTTACTTCGATCGATATTTCATTCATGAGGATGAAATTATTTGAGGCCGATGTTCTCAACCTGCTCCCCTGCCGTCACACCTGACGTGATCTCAACATTTCCCTGCTCATCTTGAATACCAAGAGTGACTGGATCATTTTCGACCTTACCATTCTTTAACACTTCAACAAAGTTGCCCTGATCAGTCTGCAGGATAGCGTACTGAGGCAAGATAAGAACATTGTTTTTTTGCTGGGTCTTGATATTGAGATTTGCAGTGAGCCCACTCTTAATACGTGGGTCAACCGTTGTAAATGAGACCTTCACCTTATAATCGACGACCCCTTGAGTAATAGTCTGAGCTGGATCTATATAGAAGACAGTACCTGCAAAGGTCTCACCCGGAAAGGCATCGAAGGTCATATCGACTGGATTGCCCACTGCCACCTTGCCAATATCTGTTTCAGGAACATAGGCATCTACTTCATATGCATTGGCTGAAATAATTGAAACAAGTGTTGTCCCCGGAGAAGCGATCTGCCCCACCTTTGCATCCATCTGAGTGATCACCCCACTTATAGGAGCGACAATCTGAGTGTTGGCAATATTGGCTTGAATGCTTTCAACATTTGCCTGTGCCGCTTCAACAGTAGCCTGCTGTGAAGCAATTGACTGTGGAGTAGAGCCTGCCTGCTTCAAGGCGAGATTGGCCTGAGCTTCTGCTACAACAGCTTGTTGTGAAGCAATATTTTGTGAAGCAGTGGTGAGATTTGTAGAAGCAATATTAACTTCACCAAGGGCAGTTGTGACATCTGTCTTGTAAGAAGCAAGGGTAGCTGAACTAAGAGATGCTCCATTGAGAGCATTTGAAACATCACTCAATAATGTGCGCACAGTAGAAAGTGTACTAACGCCATTTGTAAGCAAGGTGGAAAGATTAGACTGTGAAGAAGAGGCACTCACTGTGTCGAGCTCACTTTGCCATGCGCTGAGTGCCGTGGTCACTTCAGCACGATCTGTGTTTGCACTGATGGCAGCCTGAGAATTTGTTGTTTGAAAGGTAAGTTGTGGATTTGAAGTATCACCATTTGTAAAAAAAACTGAGAGCTGTGTACGTACAGCATCAGTGGCCTTGGCATACGCATCTGACGAGGAGTTATTAATACTGCCGTACATATTAAGAAGGTCTTGATTGGCCTGATCGAGAGCGGCCTGAGAAGCAGCGATATCTTCTGGACGAGAGCCAGCTTGCAAACCTTCAAGTGTAGCTTGGGCCGCATCTACATTTGCTTGTGCTTGCTTGAGTTGTGCATAAATACTGTCAGCATTTAAAGAGGCAACGACCTGTCCTGCGGCTACAGTATCTCCCACTGCAAAGTTTGTGCTTGCGACAGTACCTGAGTTTTGAAAAGCTAGGGCCACGCTCTGCATCGGCGTAGTATTGCCCGTCACTGACACAGTCTCTGTAATACTTCCTTGTGTCACTGTAATAAGTGTGGAGGGAGAACTACTCTTATGAAAAATAGCGAAGGCTCCACCAACCACTATAATAAGTGCGGCAGCAGTGATAGCAACCTTGGTTTTTCCGAAAGACATGATCCAGCTGTAGAATTTTTTCATGATGTATAGTATAGCAAATTAGAAAGATAGTTAAAGACTCTAAGTAATTCAGTTAGTGATACTATTCTGACTTACAATGACGTCACCTTCTCCAAAAGTAAATTGTGCCGTAACAAACTTTCCCTCCAATACCTGTGGTAACCAAAAAATATCATCTGGCCACATTGTATCAAACGGAATATGAGAAGGGGTAAACCATTCAGGTCTCATCTCTTCACTTTCTGTTGGTTCACCTTTCCACTCTTCACAAAAGTAAACATGCACGAGCTGATTCCACTCAGGTTTATGCGGAAAAAAGAAGGTGAGCTCGGCTACCTTATGGAGACGGCCTACCTGCACTCCTATTTCTTCCTTCGTCTCTCGCCTCGCCGCACTTTCTACCGACTCTCCCTCTAAGAGCTTTCCTCCAACACCATTCCATCTACCCATACCAAAACTTCGCTTCTTCATTGCAAGAGAGATCTCTACAACTGCACCACCAGAACGCTTAATTAAAAAGACAAGGGTAGTGTCTTGAAGACGGGCCATACTATAGTATAAACCTATCCGGCACCTTTTCCATGGTTTTAGACGTATACTTAAAATATCAGCTGGAATATTTCACCATGGCAGGCAAACGAACTAAAAACAGCATTGTATTTCCTGTCATCATTCTTCTCGTATTAGCTGGGCTTTTCTATCTATCTAGCAAACAAAGTTATTCGTACTTTACTCTTTCTCCTACCACAACATCTGCCACTGCTTCATCGAACACCTTAGCTGTCGCTACCTCCACACCAGCAGACCAGCCTGAAGTCATTATCGACAATGTTCCAATTGCAGTTGATCTCTCAATTACAAATGCACAAATACAACAAGGCCTCTCAGGTCGCCCAACACTAGGCACCGACGATGGCATGCTTTTTCTTTTTACTAAACCTGCCATCTATCGCTTCTGGATGCCTAATATGAATTTTCCACTCGATATGATTTGGATTAACAACAATAAGATCGTCGACATTTCCGCCGATGTACCTACAACCTTCGATCCAGCTCACCCTATTTTCTATACTCCTAAAGTTCCAGCTCAATATGTTCTCGAAGTGAACGCTCATTTCAGTAAAAACAATGGCATAGGCATTGGAGACACTGTCACATTCGAAAATATCCCCTTCAATGAAGCGGTCGTAAAATAACTCTATGGAAATTCTCCCTGCCACATCTATGAATGCAAAAGACTGGAATCACTTTGTTGAAAATAATTATCCTCCTGTCGGAGCCTTCATGCAGACCTTTGAATGGGGAACTTTTCAAAAAGACTTAGGGAGAAAGATTTCACGCCAAGTGGTCATGGATGGAAAAAAGATTCTAGCCATCTTCACCCTCGTCGAATTTAAACTTCGCCTTGGATTATCATATGGATATATTCCCCGAGGGCCAGTTATTGCAAAGGGCAGTTCTGTCGAAAAGACATCTGCCCTTTTTGAGACAATTAGAAAGTGGTCGAAGGAAAAATTTCCACACCTCATCTTCCTTCGTCTCGAGCCACCTACTCTTTTTTCTGAAACATTTCGCCAACCTGGCTTCTCCTTCCCTTCTCACTACATTCAGCCACGCTACAATGCTGTCGTAGATCTTACACGCAGTGAAGAAGAGATACTTACTTCCTTTCATTCATCTACGCGTTCAAATATAAAACGTGCTGAAAAGCGTGGCGTCACTGTCACTATTAAAAAAACTTTGACCGATGAAGATTACACTGCTTTCACGGAAATGATGCATGACACCATTCTCCGAAATAGTGGCAAGAATGCCTACCCAGGCGATGTTTATTTTCGCTACTTTCTAAAGACAGTACCCTATACAGCCTACTTTGGATATCACGAGGGCGAGCTTGCCTCAGCTCACTTCGTTCTCTTTGTGGGTAAGACCGCTACCTATATCTATGGTGCCTCACACACCTCTCATCTCAATTCTAAAGTAGATACCTATCTGCACTGGACGGCCATGAAAGATGCTCGGAAGAAACATTGTGAATATTATGATCTGGGAGGCATCGATCCAAAGCGTTGGCCAAGCCTTACCACATATAAGCGTCAATACCATGGAAAAGAGTTTGAATATCTCGGCAATATCGATATTCCTTTTCGTCCCTTCCACTATCGTATATACTCTGGAGCAAGGAATATTAAAGTATGGCTCAGCAAAATCACCTCAAAAAAATAGGCATCTGGATTGTTCTCCTTGTCATCATCATTGGTGGAAGCACTTTGCTCTTTTCTATGGTGAAGGGCTCGAGTACGGAAACAAAACTATCTAAAACTGTTTTGTCTTCGACGACCACACTTCCGACAAAGGCCCTCATCAGCGACAACGGCTACTATGCTCCTCAGACATTCAACAATTGTGGTGAGGCCGCTCTTTCCATGGAACTTTCTTTCTTCAATGTGAACGTCAGCCAGGAAGAACTTGCCAGCATCTTGCGTCCAGACAATAACACCACAGGAAAGAATGACGACAAATCAACTCCTCCAGATGAGATAGCGGCGCAGGCAGAAACGTACGGCCTCATTGCCTACTTTCGCCCGGGCGGCAGTGTTGGTAAATTAAAACAATTAATCGCCGCCGGCTTCCCCGTCCTTGTTCGCTCACTCTACCTTCCAACAGAAGACTATGCTCATTACCGTGTGATTAAAGGATACGATGACACAAAAGGTGTCTTCATTGATGAAGATGGCATTCAGGGAGAAAATTTTCCAATTTCATACACTGACTTCATGAACCTATGGAAACCTTTCGACGACGAATACATTGTTCTCACTCCTCCTGATAAAAAGGCTGAAGTTGAAGCTATTCTTGGAAGCGCTGCTGACACCACCACTGCTTGGCAAAATGCCGCAAGCGCCATCCCTTCTTCCTCCATCGATTCAATTGATCAATTCAATCTTTCCGTCGCACTTTATTACACCGGCGACTATCAAGGGTCAGTGAATGCTTTTGAAAAGGCAGAGCCGACTCTTTCCGAACACGCTCTCTGGTATCAGATTGAGCCTATTGAAAGTTATTACGAGCTCGGAGAATACGACAAGGTTTTTTCACTGGCTAACAGCATTATCGATAACGGCAATCCTGCCTACCCAGAGCTCTATGTTGTTGAAGGAGAAAGTTATTTAAAACAAGGAAACACTACAGCGGCCAAGACGGCTTTTGAAACGGCTTTGCAATATAATAAAAATTTGAAGAGTGCAGAGGAGGGGTTGAAAGAAACTCTATCTCTCAAAAACTAAAAGATGGTGAACATCATGGATAGACTTTTGATCGTACCCTAAATCGGGAATGAGGCTTTCTAGATATGCTTTATCTCTGGAAAGAAAGATAAAATCATCAGCATAGCGAATATAATATTTCACTTGCAGTTTTCTCTTCACGAACTGATCGAGGACATCAAGATATACATTTGAAAAAATCTGAGAGGTTAGATTCCCCAGCGGGATTCCTCTCCCCTCTTTTGTGGTAAAGCTATAAACAATCGTTGAGAGTAGTTCGATAACTTTCTCATCATTTAATTTTCTCTTAATAATGCCAATTAAAATATCATGGTTAACCGAATCAAAAAACTTTTTAATATCACATTTTAGAATCCACACTGTCTTCGTATTATTCTCCGATAGCTTCCATGCAAACTTTCGAAACCGCTTCCCTGCTTCATGAGTTCCTTTATTTCTTCTCGAAGAGTATGAGTCGAATATAAAGCTCTTATCAAAAATTGGATCTATCACTCTTACAATGGCATGATGAAGCATTCGATCTATTACCTTGGCTTTATGAATACTTCTAAGCTTTGGGTCGTGGACAAAAAATGGGGTATACTTTCCATGTTGGTAACTTTCGGTCTTGAGGATTTGATGAATAGCAAAAAGGTGTTCCTCAAGATTAACAGCAAAAGACGAGACATCGGTCTTTTTTATTTTTCCAGTTTTAAATTCCTGCCAAGCACTGACTAAGTTTTGAAGAGAAATTATTTCACCATACAAATCACTATGTTTGG
>Ga0302280_1003322_pt1 | contig 11715 bp, 11 predicted proteins | sample III_Fen_E1_1_FD_198771 | JGI IMG/M metagenome (GOLD analysis project Ga0302280, IMG submission 198771) | Peat permafrost microbial communities from Stordalen Mire near Abisko, Sweden - III_Fen_E1_1 | ecosystem: Environmental > Terrestrial > Soil > Wetlands > Permafrost | place: Sweden: Abisko...
TTGGGTTAACAAGGGGGATCATTTGGTCAGGTTTTATTTTGGATCGTGGGTGGATTATTTAAGAGGATGGGGTGTTCCGTTATTATTTATGTGTTGGTTTGTTTTAATGATCACCATCTGTTTTGATAGAGCGTTATGATCGATCGAATATTTAACCGCACCATTTTTCTTTGGGCAGGAGCTATCATCCTGGCATGTTTTCTCGTAAAACCGCATGCAGCGCTTATTCAACGCATTAACACCATGAATATGTCTTATATTGATTGTGTCGATGAGGGGAATTGTGAGAATCCAAGGGCCATCACGGAAGCTCGAGAATATTATCGCATTTTAGCAGCGTTATATCCTGATTATGGTAGAGGTTGCGAAATGCAAGGAATAGCTTATTTGCAGTTAAAGCGAGACAAGATGGCCATTAAAAAGTTTCAAGAGGCGATCAAACATAATCCTGATTTATTTTGGGTTTCCTTTGAATTAGGGAAGGCTTTCTATCGGCAAGGGAATTACGCTCAAAGTCTGGGGTATTTTAAAGGGATTATTGCCGAGGATAATGTTGCTCTTTTGAAAAAGTCGACACTTTCACCCTTGCGGCACTTGTCTGATAAAATAAGAGAGCAATTAATATTATCGCTCGTTGATTTTGTCTCTGAAATAAAACTTCAGAGCTATCAAATGGCGATCGGGTGCCTTGTTCATCAAGGACAATTTGACAAAGCTAAGGGCATTATTTTGCAGGGAATGAATAATCAACAATTTCTTCAAGAGGATTTTTTTAAGATGGCCAGTGGTTCTTTGGATCAGGATAAACTTAGATTAGAAATGATGTCATGGATCGATGCCATCGCACGTCAACGGCCAGTCTTGCACCCTTGGGGGCATATTATTCAGCCGATGAAAGAAATATTGTATCAGTAAATCATTCTCGACAGCAGTGATTAAGTCTGGTATAACTAGTTTTCGTTTTATCAGTAAATTTACGGGGAGTAGCGCAGTTGGCTAGCGCGCTTGCTTTGGGAGCAAGAGGTCCAGGGTTCGAATCCCTGCTTCCCGATTTTTCTTAAACCCAATTCCAATCTATCAAATGTTCATCAAACGCGACCATACAAAGCTTATTTGCGACGTGGGGGAGATCACAGGCCTGTTCCATGATGCCCTCAGCATGGATGAGTTTTTACAAAAAATCACCGTCATGGTCACCCGCCATATGGAATGTGAAGTCTGCTCCATCTATCTTTATTATGCCGATCAGCATGAACTTGTATTGAAAGCAAATAAAGGACTTAATCCTGATTCTGTCAATAAGGTCAGGATGAAAATTGGTGAGGGGCTGACGGGAATTTCCTTGAAGGAAAGACGTCCTATTTGTGAAGGTCAGGCGAAGAACAATCCCAATTTCCGCTTCTTTCCTGGGATTGGCGAAGAGCGCTTTGAATCATTCTTGGCTGTGCCCATTTTGCGAGGCAGTGTTGAGATTGGTGTGATGGTTATTCAGAGTGAGAAGAAGGATTATTTCTCTTCTGAGGATATTCAAGTTTTTCGTGCCATCACGACCCAATTAGCAGCTACCATTGAAACGGCCAGGCTTTTGATCACCCTGCATGATAAAAAAGAAAAAACACCGCCTCTGATTTCTAAAGATCTTAAATTTATTCAAGGCCGTTGTGGTTCTGAAGGGGTGGCTTTTGCGACAATCATGATTGTCAATGAATCATTGACGGACATGCATCAATATGCCAATACTGATGGCAAGAAATACAGCGAAGTTGATCTCTATCGAGCCATGGAAGTTACCGAGCGTCAACTGGAAGCTTTGCAAGTTAAGCTGGAAGCGACCTTGCTCGATATGCCGGCCCTCATTTTCACCGCTCAAATATTGATGCTAAAGGACAAAGGTGTCACGGATGCGATCATCTCTTTGATTAAAAGAGGGGTCAATCCGCCACAAGCCATTATTGAGGTGGTAAGTGATTATGTATCCAAATTCAGTAAGATAGAAGATGCCTATTTACGTGAGAAAATATATGACATTAAGGATGTGGGAAGACGACTTTTAGAGAATTTGACCGGTCAGGCGCAAAAGCAGGATGATTATAATGATAAGATTGTGATCGCTCGAGAGCTTTTTCCTTCGGATGCGTTAAAACTTTTTTCCCAGAAGATTAAGGGCATCATTCTCTTAAGTGGTGGGGCCACTTCTCACGTCGCGATTTTGGCACGTTCTTTAAATATCCCCCTAGTGGTTACAAATGAATTAGCCCTTTTATCTCTAAATCCAACGACAGAAGTTCTACTAGATGCGTATGTCGGCAATATTCACATTAATCCTGACCCGTTGGTTAAAGCAAAAGTTTTACAACGTGAGGAATTAAATCGTAATATTAGTGTTTTGAAAAAGATGATTCAGGAGCATCCGCGCACCAGTGATGGGGTGTCGGTTAAACTTATGGCCAATATTAATTTATTGGGCGACCTGAAGGCGGCGAATGAATTTAAAGCGGATGGGGTTGGATTATACCGTACCGAATTCCCTTTCATGATCCGCAGTAATTTCCCTTCGGAAGAAGAGCAGTATTTGATTTACCGTCGTTTAGTTGAAGGCATGCCTGGCAAAGAGATCACTTTAAGGACTTTGGATATTGGCGGGGATAAAATCCTTTCGTATTCTGATTACGGCAAGGAAGAAAATCCTTTCCTGGGTTTGCGTTCTATCCGTCTGTCTTTGAAGCACATTGATGTTTTTGTGGCCCAGCTTAGAGCTATATTGCGGTGCGGTGCAGGAAAGCGCATCCGTATTCTTTTCCCCATGATCTCCTCGATGGATGAATTTCTGCAAGCCAAGAGCATTGTTCAGGAATGTGTGCATCAATTGCAGACGGAGAGAAAAGAATTTATTCATAACCCTCCGCTGGGGGTCATGATTGAGCTTCCATCGATGGTGGAGATCATTGATGAGATGGCCCAGGAAGCAGATTTTTTCTCGATAGGGTCTAATGATTTGATTCAATACATGCTGGCGGTGGATCGTACCAATGACAGGGTGGCACAGATGTATTTGCCGCATCATCCGTCAGTCCTTCGGGCTCTAAAAAAAATCGTGGATGCAGGTCTTAAACACGGTAAGGAAGTTTCAATTTGTGGGGATATGGCTAATGAACCAAAATATTTAAGCCTTCTTCTGGGCCTGGGGATCAGGTGTTTTAGTATGGATGCGCGTTATCTGCCGCGCATGCACGAACGCCTGCGACAGGTGTCCATTCGGGAATGTGAGAAACTCACTCAGGAAGTTTTAGCTCAAAGCCAAATCAGCCGTATCACGCAAATACTTGAACATGTTCATTACCCTTCGTAATCAAGTCCTAAAGTCACTCCTTTTATTATTTTGCCTAGTTCTTCTAGCCGTAAGGCTTGCCTTACCTATTAATTTGACAGCAGTCGATATTGGCCGTCATATCAAGAATGGTGAGTTGATCTTAAGCGGGCAATACCAAGTCCTTTATAAGAATTTTTATTCCTTCACTTATCCTGATTATCCTTTCATCAATCATCATTGGTTGTTTGGTGTTATTTCTTATATTCTCCTTCGGATGAGTGGTTTCGAGGGGCTTACAGTCTTTTATATCCTTCTTTTAGCGGGTGCATTCCTACTTGCTTTTGATTCTGCTCGACGGTATGCCAACTTTAACATAGCATTCTTTTTATCTGGTGTAAGCTTTTTACTGCTGACCAGTCGTGTTGAGATCCGCCCGGAAGGGTTTAGCGTATTTTTTGTGGCTCTTGATTTTTGGCTCTTGCAACGTTTCTTGCAACGTGGGATCAGCGATCGAGTGCTTTGGTGGACGATTCCGTTAGTTCAAGTTTTTTGGGTCAATATACATATTTTCTTTTTGATGGGTCCGATGTTAGTGGCAGTGTTTTTATGGCAGGCACAATTGGCAGATGAGGGTAAGGACCGTGTCAGGTTATTACAGCGATTGCTGGGAGTTGTCATTTTAGTCAATTTAATTAATCCTTCAGGCTTGTGGGGAATGTTGACGCCCCTTAATGGTTTTAAACAATTTGGGTATGACTTAGCTGAGAACCAGACGGTGCCTTTTATGATTCATCGAATGCCGCACAACATTGTTTATAAATATTATTTGCTAGTTGCAACTTTGATGATAGTGGGAATGGTATTGGTCATACGACGGGAACGGTTAAAGGCAATGCCGTTCTTACTTTTGGGTGTTTTTATTCTCCTGGCAGCATTCAGAGCCATCCGTTTAATCATGCCTTTTAGTTTTCTTTTTATTCCTTTGAGTGCGTATTTCTTTTCATCATGCGCCAAGAGGCCAATTGTGAATTTTATTAGTAAGTTCATGGGTATTGCGGGGATTGTTTTATGCGTGGTGTCAACGCCGATCCAGCCAAGTATCGGCCTCATGCCTAAAGTCAATGCTTCGGCGGAATTCTTTAAAAAGAACGATTTAAAGGGGCCGATCTTTAGTAATTATGATATTGGTGGGTATTTGATCTATCATTTGGCTGGTCAGGAGAAGGTTTTTGTGGATAATCGTCAGGAGGCCTTTCCGTCTGATTTCTTTAGAAAAGTATATGTCCCTATGCAAGCAGAGCCCGATGTATGGGAATCATTAAGTAAAGAATATGGTTTTAATATCATTTATTTTTATCGTCACGATATAACTCCTTGGGGGCAGTCTTTTTTGATTGATCGTGTGAAAGATCCTCAGTGGGCGCCGATTTTCGTGGATGATTATGTAATCATTTTTGCCCGGCGAGGGGGGATTGATCAGGGAGGTATTGATCGATTTGAATTGCCTAAGAGTATGTTTAGGGTCGTTAACAACAATCCTCATTAAGACAGGAGTTGATATGGGTAAACAAAGGTTTTTATTGATGGCGGGATTGGTATTCATCTTTTCAGGCTGTGCCACGCTAAAAGATAAATTACCTCCGATAGATGTGGATCACACCGCACAGGCATTTTTTGATGATATACAAAGATCCAACAATCAAGGTGCGTATAATCTTTTAGGCAAAGGTCTTTTACAGAGGATCTCTTATGATCAATTTGATCAGTTCATGCAAACACTTCGAGAACAATGGGGAAGGCTTGAGACAGATGATACTGCAGAGATGCCCTTTCATCGAAGAGTGGGGGAGGAGAATTTTATCCCCTTGAATGTGACCCCGGCACAGATCAAGCGCTATGTTTTTGATGTTAGATTTGAAGACGCCGAAATGAATTTTGATTTGACCCTTGCTCCTGAGGGAGGTAGTTATAAAATTGTTTGGTTTTCTGTTTGGGGAAGTAGTATCTATATGAAGCCCAAGATCCAAGAAAAAATAGAGCAACTGTTCTCAAATCCTGATAATGCTGGGCAATGAGGAGAGTTGGCCTAAAAACTGGACATCTTCGACGAAATCTGATATAAATTAGGGCTTGCTTATGTCCCTGTAGCTCAGTTGGATTAGAGCAACAGCCTTCTAAGCTGTGGGTCGCACGTTCGATTCGTGCCAGGGACGTTAATTTTTTTAGAGTAGCCTTTTATAAGATTTTTTGTTAATGTATTTCCTTCGTGGTGGGTGTAGCTCAGTTGGTTAGAGCGGAAGATTGTGGATCTTCAGGTCGGGGGTTCAAGTCCCCTCACTCACCCCATATTATCTTTAATCTTCAATAAGTTATTGTTTTCAGTAAGTTACAAGAAGCCTCCGTAAGTTTATACGGGGGCTTTTTTGTGTTTTTTTATGTGTAAATGTGGTGAAACGTGGTGAAAACGTGGTGACAGAAGTTACATACAAAAAGGAGAAAAATAAAATGACCAAACGTGTCGGAGTATATGCTCGTGTCAGTACTGACCTTCAAACAAGCATCCAACAACAAGAAATCCTAAAAGAATATTGTCACAGGGCAGGGTATGAGGTCGTTGATATTTATGTAGATGAAGGGGTTTCATCAATGAAGAGTAATCGTCCGCAATTTCTAAGGATTTTAGATGATGCTCGAAAAAGGAAGATAGATTTAATTCTCACATATCGCATTGATAGGTTTTCTAGGTCTGTTAGGGAATTGTTAAATACGATGCAACTCCTTAATGAATACGGCTGTGGTTTTATGTCTTATTCCAATCGTGAAATGGATACCACGACCAGTTCGGGAAAATTTCTTTTTCAAATCCTTGCCTCCGTCAGTGAGCTCGAGAGGAGCATCATCTCTGAGCGTACCAAGCTCAAGCTCAATTACATTAGGTCTAAGGGTAAAATCTTAGGTCGTCCCATCAAGGCTGATTACCAGACTGTTTACGTGCTTCGTGATAAGGGGCTTAGTTTAAGCAAGATTGGCAAGGCTACTGGGATTGTGTCATCAACAGTATCAAAGATATTGAAAAAACGGGCTGTAGCCCTAATGAAGCCTATTGTTGCGGTGTCCCAGAGCTCTAATTAATGGTTAAAAGTCGAATAATTTAGCAGGGGGGATTTTAAATGCCTTGGCAATTCTGTCTATGGTATCAATTTTGATGGAAGTAGGATTCTTAGACTCAAGCATTTGGTAATATCTGACGCTTACTTCAATATGCTCAGCAACTTTTTCTTGAGTTAGCTTAGCTTTCTTACGCTCTTCTTTAAGCCTTTGAGCAAATTGGAGCCTAATTTTGGGGATGGACATAGCTTAATTATCTAATAATCCTGTGGAATTAACCACGAAGCCCCACTTCGTCTTTTTAATTGATATTTGTAGAGTGGCATATAGAATAGACTTTGATGAGGTGCTTGGGTTGTACAGCGGATAAAGGTTATTCTATAACGACGTAATGCTGTCGTGATGGCAATTTATAATTAACATTAAAGTATTAGTAGGTATTAAATCAATATCTGGGTGGATTATGAGTAGAGAAGAATTTGAATGGGAGCACACTGCTGGAACTTTCTTGATTGAGAGCCACTATCAGGGGGATAAATATAGTGTGAATATTATTGAGGTGGCTGGGGGGTGGGTAGTAGAAGCGAAAAGGAATGACAGAGAGATTTTACTTAATAGTAAGAAGCTGTTGTTCTTCGGTGAATATAATCAGCGACTTATTTGGGGTCGCTATATGAGATATGTGGAAGAAAGATATATTTGTAAAGGTAAGGTTTATGAAGAGCAACATTCTACTTATAGGGTTGGACCTGTTGAAGCTTCTCATAACACTATTTCAACGCATTGTAATCCCTCTTTGAAGGAGTATGCTTTATTTGCTGATAACGAAATCTTAGCAACACCAGAAGGGTTTCACGTTAGACACAGTAGCCCGAATCTTCTTAATTGTATTGCTAACGAATTAACATATTTTAAAGAGAATCCTAGGTTATATGAATTGCTTTGTAGGGACTACGATGTGGTCAGTGTGGGTAAAGGTATTTTAGGGGATGAAATTAAAAAGTATATTGAGAATGATCTTGAAAATATTAGTACTGATGAGTTGTGTCTAATTTGGGAAGGTTTCAGAGAAAAGGATATTCCTAAAACAATAGAAGAGGCTTTCAAGGGATTATCTAGAGCCCAAAAAGCGGTTGTAGAGTATTTGTTTCAACCTACTGAATTTGATGATGAAGAAAGTTCATTTATTCTTGCATTTTTGGTGGCATACGGTCGATGTTCTCCAACCCAGTATGCTATTGCTTTAATAGGACCAGCAGAATCTGAAGATGGTGTTATAGAGTGTGGTGAGGAATTTATGTTAGCAAAAGAGAGAGCAAATAGTTGCTATGAGTACATGCAACTTTCTGCTAAAGGTTTAGACATCTTGGATTATTAGTTATGAAGCTCAAAGACTGGCAAAGGAACGAAAAAACTCGTAAGACAGAAATTCCTGATGGTGTTTCTGTGGCTTATGATATTGATGGCAAGCCATTAGGTGAGGTGGAATATAAGAATGGCTTTCTTATAAGGAGAACACAGTACGCTAAGATACGTAGCTTAATTCTTTTAATGGTTATTTTTCCCTCATTAGCAATGGCACAGATTCCTGCACTTAAAACAAAGCTGATTGAGAAGACGGGAATTTCTTATTACATCAAAGTTGCTTACCCGCAGATTCCAAGTCCCGATAGCCGCCAATTAAGCACAAACAAAGCAATAGCAAAATTTGTGCATTCCATATTTGATAAGGATTTAAAAAGATTTATTAATGCTAACTACAGCAAGGAGGATTTAAAAGGTTCTCCGAATCCTGATTCCTTAGAGATTTCATATAAGACAATTTATTGGGACAAGAGCAGGGTAAGTATCTATTTTGAAAAATATTTCTTTGAGTTGGGAGCAATGCATCCTTTGCATACCATTTATTGTTTTAACTACGATTTAAAAATGCACAGGGCAATCAAACTATCAGATTTGTTCAAGCGAGGCACCCCATATTTAAAAGAATTATCCCAGTATTGTACTAATGATTTAAAGGCAAGGAATGGTACAGGTGATGATGCTTGGATTAAGGATGGAGCTAGTCCCAAAAATAAAAACTATAAGGTGTTTAGCATTGGGAAGGATGAGTTAATCATTTATTTTCAAGAGTATCAAGTAGCTAGTGGCAATGTTGGTTCTCAGGCAGTTAGAATCCCTTTTAATAAATTATCAGGTCTTTTATAAGGTTATTCTTCGATGATGCGGTTAAAGACAAATAGATTGATTGGGATGTTTGTTTTGATAGTGGGGCTGTCTTTTAGCCATAGGAGCTATGGTTATATGGATGGCTATCCTTCTTATTCTTTGAAGCATGGACCTTTCACATCTGTTCCAGATAAGCCCCTGTTGTATAAAGAAATACCTTCATTCATAAAAAAAGATATTGGCTCTGAAGACATGGAGGCTAAAGTTTATCAACTAAATCTCAATGGTAATGGTATGCATGATTTTGTATCTTTTGTACATGCTGGTGCAAGTCCTCTTATGGATGAAATTCATATTTATTTAAAAACTAGATTGGGTTATAGAGAAATATCATTTGCTGAAGACCCCAATGCGGATATCGGCGACATTGTTGATATTAATCACAACGGCAAGTGGGCAGTTATTCTAGGGGATTTATATTTAAGTGGGAAGCATAGTTACATTGCTTATAGCATTTATGAGGTCAAGAACTACAGACTAGTGAATGTTAACAAGAAATATAAAGGTTTCCCTAAGTTTGTTTGGTATAGCAATAAAAAGAATAATAAAGACACTAGCAAATTAACAGTCAAAGAAAGACAAAAAGCAGTGGTTGAGATGAATGGGGCAATCGAGTACAAGGACATAAGATAATTATCAGGTCTTAAATAAGGGAAGGTAGATATGGTAAAGGATAAAGAAATACAAGATGGTCCATATAAAGAGTTTTACGAAGATGGAACCTTGAAATTAGAAGGATTCATTAAGAATGGCAAAAGAGAGGGGCTGTTTAAAGAGTATTTCGCGTGTGGGAATATTGAAGAAGAAGCTTTTTATAAGAATGGCATGATAGAGGGAATCGTTAAGGTTTATGATATAGATGATGGTTTCCTACAGCAAGTAGTGGAATTTAAGAATGGCAAAGCAAATGGTCTTTATAAGTTTTTATACAAGAATGGTAAGGTTCAAAGTGAAGATACCCATAAGGATGGCAAACCAGAAGGTCTATTTAGGCAATATGATGAGAATGGGAAGTTGCGTGTCGAGGGGTTTCATAAGAACGGTATGACGGAAGGGTTGCTTAGATTCTTTTATGAGAACGGAAATATTAAACAAGAAGAAACACACAAGGATTCGAAAATTGAGGGACCATTCAATGTTTATTATGAGAACGGACAACTAAAAATAAAAGGGTATATGAAGGATGGCAATTATGAGGGAGCATATAATCTTTATCACGAGAATGGGGTGTTTAAAGTAGATATTTTAATGAAAGATGGTAAGTATGATGGAGCATATAAAAGGTATGACCAATCTGGAAGAATTGAAGAAGACGGGGTTTACCAAGGTGGGGTGCCAGATGGTTTATGGAAGAAGTATTATAAAAATGGGAAACTTAAAGAAGAAGTGACATACAAGTTGGGAGATATAGTAGGGCAATGTAAAGAATATAATCAAGATGGAACGCTTATAGATAGCCAAGCTGAAGGGCCAATTAGGGTTCACTGGGAAGATGGCAAGCTAAAAGAAGAGTAGAAAGGTGTTGTCAAGTGGCTCTGAGCTCCTAAATAATCTATTTAATTATTAGGTTATTTGTCGTAGAATTACTCAATGTCAAAGTACTATACTGCTCAAAGAACCCGCAATATTTATAATCCCAACTCTAGTGAGTTGTTTCGATTAAGCCGTTCCAAAATAGATTTATTCCTAAATTGCCCTAAATGTTTTTACTTAGACAGGCGTTTGGGCGTAGGACAACCCCCAGGTTATCCGTTTAATCTTAACTCCGCAGTAGATGCTCTCCTAAAGAAAGAATTTGATATTTATAGGGCTAAGGGACAAGCTCATCCTTTAATGGTGGAAGCTGCTCTTGATGCAGTGCCTTTTAATCACCCACAAATGGATGTATGGCGTAATTCTTTAAGTGGGGGCATCACTTATGCCTATCCAGACACTAATCTGCTGTTAACTGGTGGGGTGGATGATATTTGGTTAAACAGTCAGAAGGAATTGATTATTGTAGACTACAAAGCAACTTCTAAACTGGAAGCTGTTAGTCTTGATGCTGATTGGCAGATAGGTTATAAGCGTCAAATGGAGATTTATCAGTGGTTGTTTCGTCATAACGGGTTTAAGGTCAATGAAACAGGTTATTTTGTTTATTGTAATGGGTTGACTGATAGAGATGTTTTTAATAAAAGATTAGATTTTGATATCACCTTAATTCCATATAAGGGGAATGATGCTTGGATAAATAATGCAATTAAAGGGCTTTATGAGTGTTTACAATCCGAGGAGATTCCTGAATCAGGAGAAGATTGTCAGTTTTGTCAGTATAGGGAAGCGGTGGGGGAGAGATAGATTGTGCCTGTAATAGAAGTTACAGGACATTTATCACAATCACAGGGCATAATTTCCACGATGAATTTTTTAAAGATTATTCTTCCAACTTTGAAAAATAGTCCGAATATTGTTTTTTACAATATACGAAGGGTTCACAGGAATCTCTTTGTACTGTTTTTTATTTTGTTTATATTTTCATTTTTGGGTGTATTGATTTTATGGGGGGAAAATGATCTTTTATCTAAAGGCTTTTATTTTTTAGGGTTCGTTAGTTTTGGGTATTTTACAATCGACGCTTTACGGTATCTTATTAATCCTCGATCTAATAAAACCTACAAATTTTTAATTCTTTTTGGAGAACCAGATGAAGTAGCCGCAGATATCTCAAATGAGTTTAAAAGAAGGAATATTCGTATTGGTAGGATGTTCTTTACTGATCAGTGGTTGCTTGATATGTCTTTTTTTGGGTTTCATATTTCTCACCTTCAAAATATTGTTTGGGCATACGGTAAAATTACGACTCAATATACCAACTTTGTAAAGTCAGGGACCCTATACAACCTATCAATTTATGACAAAACATTAAGCAATATTATTGAATTAAATAAATGCAAAAAAGAGGAATTGGATGCTGTGCTGGGGCATATTAATTTACGGCTTCCTTGGGTCGTAACAGGGTACTCAATAGAGCGTATTGCTCTTTGGAGTAGAGACCGGCTTAAATTTATTACTTTGGTTGAAGAGCG
>Ga0302280_1003324_pt1 | contig 11706 bp, 12 predicted proteins | sample III_Fen_E1_1_FD_198771 | JGI IMG/M metagenome (GOLD analysis project Ga0302280, IMG submission 198771) | Peat permafrost microbial communities from Stordalen Mire near Abisko, Sweden - III_Fen_E1_1 | ecosystem: Environmental > Terrestrial > Soil > Wetlands > Permafrost | place: Sweden: Abisko...
AAAAGAGGACATATTCTGGTTGCCCAAAGTTCCGTAATGTGATTAACGACCTCCCAGAGACTCAAATCAAGAATTTTGATACTTCTAATGTGTTGGATGATTTATTTTAGCTTGACTTTCCCCGAAAACTCTGATATATTGGAGAGGTGAATAAACTTAAATTCAGGCTTTGGGATATTAAGGAAAAAACTTGGCTTCCAATCACTACAGGATTTGGAATTCAAGGAGTAAGCGGCGGGATAATTGATTTAAATAAGATTTTCAATAAAGATTATATCATTCAACAATTCACCGGTCTCCTTGATATTAACGATAAAGAAATTTACGACGGTGACATTATTGAATGGAAAGAACCAATCAATTGGGATAAAAATCCTCCCACGGTCACCAAAGTTCTCCTAAAATATCGCGGCGCGGTCACAGTAGATATTGCGCGAGGCTCGTTTGTCACACTGGAAAATACACGCTGTGGCGGGCGAGTCTTAAGGCTCGTAGATTTGTTTCGAAAGACAGTAGTAGGGAATATATTTAACAAATAACATGGCGACCATTTTAAAAACCAAAAGCCTTTACTATCCCGACGTTAATCTTATAGCACAGGTCGGCCAAGTTAAATCCCGCGCCGACGTTCCGAAAGAACTCCGCCGAATTATCGTCAGTCCAATGATGGCAGTAGTAGGAGAAAAGTTCGCCGTTGCCGCCGCGAAATTAGGACTTACAGTTTGTCTTCATCGTTTTGGAACACCCGAATCACAACGCGATATCTACGAAAAAATAGACCATGATTGGGGTAACAAATATAACACTCAAAATGTTTATTGTTCGGTTGGTTTAGACGACGCAGATAGGATAGGATACCTGACGAATTTTAGCAGTCCCCGAAAATGGTGTTTAGATTGTGCTAATGGTTACATGCCCCAAATTAAGGAAAGTCTTTCTAAAATGCTAGATATGACTGAGATTGAGTCTTTAGTTATTGGGAATATTCACTCCTTAGAGGGTTTTTATTATCTCTCGGAAATTTGCAAAGACTTGGAAATCCCCGAATTGATTGTCAGGGTTGGTATCGCAAATGGTCGCCCTTGTTCTACTTCTGATGTTGTTGGGGTAAATCGCGGGCAGATTACGGAAATCATGGAGTGCGTTGAAGGCAAGTCTAGTAATGATAATTGGAGTCAGTTAAAGTCTTATATCTGTGCAGACGGCGGGATTCACAAAGGAAGTTCTGCTTGCAAGGCTTTAGCGGCGGGCGCAGACTACATCATGCTAGGCGGGTATTTTATGAACGCTTTGGAAGCGGAATCTAATCTGAATGGAGATGGTGCATATTGGGGCGGGGCTAGTCACAAACAGCAAATTCTCACTCACGGCAAAATAGTAAGACACTCTGAGGGCAAGGAGATTAATGAAATCCGCGAACTTAAACCCCTCAAGGAATTGGTGGAAGATTTATGGTCTGGAATCGCATCCTATGTTAGTTATAGCGGATATTCTACTCTCACGGAAGCAATCGGAAATGGAATCTTTGAAATTAAACAAAACTCTCTTCCTCCGAAAAATCGCGTATGAAAATTTTAGCCTGTTATAAATCCCACTTTTCCATCGGGAAAAGTATCATCACACTCGGAAAAGTAAAAGGCAAAATAGACTATTATCCTCCTTCAATTTTTGATTTAGTCTTACATTCTGGAGAAAAGTCGCTGTGTCTCGTAGAAGATTGTATGACTGGGTATATTGAAGCCGTCGAAGGATGTATTGCTAACAAACTTAATTTAAATTTCGGTCTTCGCTTGGAATTCACCAATAATATTGAAAACCAAGACGAAAAATCCCTTAAAAATCGCGCCAAATACGTCATCTTCGCCAAGAATAACGCGGGCTATAAACAACTTATAAAAATTTGGAGTTTTGCCGCCAACCAAGGCTTCTACTATAATGCCTGTATAGACTTTAAAAATCTCAAAAAATTCTGGAATGACAGTTTGACTTTGGCGATTCCATTCTACGATTCATTCCTGCATCTTAACTCGCTGGAAGGACACTTTCACGTACCCGAATTTGGGGATATAAAACCAACGGTATTTTTAGAGGACAATGGTTTGCCGTTTGACGACTTACTCCGCGCCAAGGCTATAGACTACGCCGCGAAAAACGGTTTGGAGACGCTGGAAGCGCAGAGTATTTATTACAAGAGTAAGGAAGATTTTATTGCGTTCGCGACTTTCAGATGTATTCACGAGAGGACGACGATAGAAAAGCCTGAACTAAGTCATTTTTGTAGCGACGGATTCTGTTATGACCGATGGCTAGAAAGGAATAAATGACAATCCAACCATCATCTAACCGAGCAATTAAATTCCGCGTCTGGATTCCAGAAGAAAAACGATTTCGTTATTGCGAATACGTTCCTACTATGGGATTCGTATGGAATATTGATGGAGCGCCGTTGGAAGTCGGGGAAAATTACCCCCAACAATTTACTGGATTAAAAGATAAAAACGGGGTAGAAATTTATGAGGGTGATATCGTTTCTGTCAAATGCTATGACGATTGGAATGATGAAATTGGATTTGATGTAGTGTATTTTGTGGATTGGTGCGATAAACATACGGGATTTCGGGGATTTACCAAGAGATTTAAACAACATAAGTATTCTGGCGTCGGGCTACCAGACCCCATTACTCTTTTAGGTAATATCTGTGAAACTCCAGACTTATTAAAATCATAAAATGAAAACCTACTATACTCTCGGTTTCCTCTTTGACAAAACCCATGAGAACGTCCTCCTAATTAGAAAAAATAGGCCCTCTTGGCAGCGTCTAAAACTAAATGGTTGCGGAGGGCATACGGAAGAGGGTGAAGAGCCGGAAGAATGTATTTCCCGCGAATTCGACGAAGAAGTATCTCATATCAACGCCCAAATTAGATGGCTCTATTACGCCGCGATGGACAACGCCGAATTTCGCGTGGATTGTTTCGTTGCGACCGGATGTTTAACTGACGTAAAAGCAAAAACCGACGAGCCTGTTGAGATTATAAAAGTCGCGGACATAAGTAAACTGCGCGGGGAGATGGTCGAAAACTTGCCTTGGCTAATATACATGGCTCTCGATAACCTAGAAGATAACAGACCGACATTTGCGATGATACATTACTGATTTATGCAATACAAGAAAACCTTCAATATGAAAGACCAGTTAGCCGTCGGCGACAAGGGCGAGCGGCTCTTTTGCGAATTCTACAGGGATTTAGAGCCAGTTAAAAGTAAAGACCGCGCGATTGATTTTCATCTTAAAGACGGCAAAAGCCTCGAACTCAAAAGTGACGATTACGAAATGTCACGAACGGAAAACTTTTTCATGGAAACTTTAAGTCACGGAAAACTTGGCGGTCCATTCCGCGCACTCCAAGATAAGGTGGATTACTTTGTGTATTCCTTCCCCCGAAATAAGGTTTACTTTTGGTTCAGCCCCGAAACCCTATGCGGCGAACTCGAAAAATTGATTGCAAGTAACAAATACAAGATTAAAACAATAAATAATAAGTTTTGGACGGCTGAGGGTTATGCGATTAGCCGCGAAGTTCTTGAGCCATTTTGTCTCAAAGTTGATATATTCCCTTGACGTTTTCGGAAAAGTAGTTTATAATCAAATATGGCATCAGAAGAAAATTGGCTAAGATTTAATAAAAAGGCTAAAATATGTTATTTGGATTGTGAGACATTTAATCTTTCACAAAATTTCCAAATCAATAGACCGTGGTCTGTTGCTGTACTAAAAGTCGAAGGAGAGCAAATTTTAGAAGAAATCGAGGTCTTCATAAAATGGGAAGACTGCAAATTTAAAATTGGCGAAGGCGCGGCGCGAGTTACACAATTTAACCAAAAAACCTTTGATGCAAAATGCATTAATCCCAAAACCGCCTTTGAAAAGTTCTGGCCGGTATTACAATGGGCGGATTTTGTGGTGGGTCATAATCTGCTTAGATTTGATGCCTATTTATTAAAAGGATATGCGGAATGGATGGGTGTAGATTGGAAATGGATAATGGATAAAATCATAGATACCAAGTCAATTGCCCAAGGATTAAAACTTAATCAACCTTATCGTCCAGATACAGATAATTGGTTAGAATACCAGTATAGACTTAGCAATTCAGTAGTTAAGGGAATTAAAACAAACCTAACGCTTTTAGCCAAAGAATATGGAATCCCAGCCGAAGAGAATTTTATGCATTCCGCGCTTTACGATTTAAAAATCAACAAGCAAATCTTTGATAAGATGAAGTTCCAAATTGAAAAATAATGAATCCCGCCGATTTCATATCACAATTTTCCCCCATTGCTAACCCAGTTTTGGGAGTTCGCTTACCAGTTATTCAACTGGAAGAAAAATATCTCAAAGAACTCAATCTTCCCAAGGAAACTTCCAATTTCGACTTTCTCCGTGCCTTATGTAAAAAAGGCTTCCTCGCGCTAAATCTCAAAAAAGGAACCAAAGAATACGATGAATATACTGCTAGAATAAAATACGAATTGGATACTTTGAATGAATTGGGATTTACAGATTACATTCTATTAGTATGGGATGTTTTGAACTTCTGCCACGAAAATAATATTTCAACAGGTCCGGGCAGAGGTTCTGCCGCTGGAAGTTTGGTATTATTCCTTATAGGGGTAACTAAAATCGACTCCATTAAGCATGGTCTCTACTTCGAGAGATTTGTATCAAAAAGCAGAGCCAAAAAAACCATTATTGACGGAGTGACATACCTTGATGGAACTCTGACGCCTGACGTGGATTTTGACGCCGAATTCTATCGAAGAGGCGAAGTTTTAAAGTATATTGAAACTAAATATCTTGGTCGAACCTGCAAAATTCTCACCTTAAATACCCTTTCTTCTAAACTACTAATTAAAGAGGTTGGTAAAGTCTTGGGGATGAAGGCCGAAGACGAAATGACTATGGTGACTAGCATGATTCCCAAATCTCACGGAATCGTTGAAGAGATTACTGATGCAGTCAACGGCTTGAAGGACAAGAATGGGGAATGGAAGGTCAAACCCGTTCCCGAACTCAAAGAATGGTGCGATAAAAATCCCTTAATATATGAAACTTCACTTAAATTAAATAATTTAAATAAGAATTTCGGAGTACACCCTTCGGGCCTATTGATTTCATTTGATTTACTTGAAGATTGTTGCCCCACCCAATTATCTTCCGATAAAGATTTGGTATCAAGTTATAGTATGAATGATGTAGCGTCTTTCGCAGTAAAATTAGATGTTCTTGGGTTAAGAAGCGTATCTGTTATTGAGGACTGTTGCAAATCTCTTGGTATCAAACCAACAGACATTAATGTTAATGATTTGTCTATTTATAGGGCTTTGCAGGATTTAAAGAGTCCTCATGGACTGTTCCAAATTGAAACCTTGGTAGGATACAATGTCACACAAAAAGTTAAACCAAAAAATTTAGGAGAAATAAGCGCCGTTCTTGCTATAGCCAGACCCGGAGCGCTTCAGTTTACAGAAAAATTTGCAACATATTCTAATACTGGGGTTGTTGATTCCATTCATCCATTTTTTGATGACGTTCTGCACGAGACCGGAAATTTATGCCTTTATCAAGAACAGGCTCTTAAAATGGCTAATAAGATTGGTTTTACGCTTGACGAATCAGAGCAGCTTCGACGCGCAATTGGAAAAAAGGACCTAGAAAAGATTAAGTCTTGGGAAAAGAAGATTCAGGATAAAATTATTGAAAATAAATTACCACAAGATGTAGGAGAGGTTTTTTGGCGAATTATTGAGGATAGCGGCGGATACAGTTTCAATAAATGCGCCTTTGAAGAAGAGACGGTTCAGGAAGAAACGAGGGGGAAGATTATGCTGAAAGACGTTAAAGTCGGCGATAAAGTCAAAGCTTATAACGTAACAAATGACCTAAATCATTTTGTAGAGGTTATAGATGTCATCGCTGGCAGTAAAGAACTTTATGAAATAACCATCGAGGATGGACGAACCTTGCGCGTCTCATTAGAACATAAATTATTATGCGAAGATAAAGTTATGCGCCCCTTAAAAGAAATTATAGAAAAACAATATAGAATACTTACGGATTGATTTCTTTATAAAAAGAACCATATTTTAAACCAGTTATACAAGTGTATCCTAAATTATATTTTTTAGCAAGTAAATTCATTTTTATACCAGATTTTATGTCTCGTTTAATGGATTTTATGAGTTCGCGTGGAAGATTGAGCCGTTTATCGCGCTCGACGAGTAATTTTAATTGCTCTTCTTCTTTTTCGGATAATTTTATATGCGACCAAGTAAGGCCTCTTTTGATATTACTAATGACCGTAGTTGATACTTTAAATTCTTTGGAGATGGGTTTAAGTTTTACGCCGCTAATTAATTGTTTTTTTATTAATAAAACGGCATCATTAGTCAAGATAGCATTTGAAGAATTTTCCCCAGTGTGGGTTTCGATTATCTTATCAATTACTTCTTGTGGTAAGAGTTTGGGTTTATATACAATGGTGCTTTTACGTATATTAAATCCATTTTTACCAAATGGTAGACATTTATCAAGATATTCCTGCTCTAGTTTTCTAAGTTCTAGCTCTTCTTTATTAAAAAGCTCCAATACAAAGAATTTGATATTTTTAATTCCTACTTTTTCAACCCTATGAAGCAATTTAATATTTACTCTTTTTGTTTTACCATAAAAGAAGGAATTTTTATATGAAAGAAATCGTCTCCATAAATTTTTACTGCTGCCTATGTATATTTTTCGCGTCTCTGAATCAAACCAAGAATAAATACCTCCATTTTTATGTAAAAAAGCCCGAATCTCTCTTAAAGAACCAAAATCCTTTAACGGGAACGTATGATATACGATATCTGTTAGTGTGGTTATTTCTTTATCTTGGCCTATTAAATCAATAATGTTATTCATTCAATATATATTACACATAAATTTATGAAAACTGTAAAAAAACAAAAAATCATTTCTATCAAACCGATTGGGGTTAAGCCTACAATTGATTTAGAAGTTGACCACAAAGACCATAACTTCTATGCTGAAGGCATGGTGACTAGCAATAGCCATTCTTTTGCATATTCTATCCTTACCGCTCAAACCGTTTACCTCAAGTTCAATTATCCAACTCAATTCTATCTTTCTCTATTAAAAATGACTCGCAATGAGCCTGACCCGATTGGCGAAATTTCTAAAATTCATAAAGAGATGTCGTCTTTTGGGGTGGAATTACTTCCGCCGAGTTTGACTTTATCCGGCATGGACTTCGCAATTGAAGATAAGAATATTCGTTTCGGTCTGGCGTCTATCAAGGGTATCAGCGAAAAAACAATGGAAAAATTCAATAATTTCCAACGTCAATATGCTAGTAAATTTGAGTTATTCTCTTCCGCCAAAAAAGCGGGTTTAGGTATTGGGATAATCAGCGCAATCATTCAGGCGGGATGTTTAGACTCTCTCGGTAAGAATCGCGTCCTACTCGTCTACGAAGCTCAACTTTGGAATCTTTTAAAAGACCATGAAAAACTCAACGTCGCCAAATACGCCAAAAACTACGAAGACAATGTAGCCAAGACAGTTAAAGCATTAGTAGAAGTAGTCAAGGATGAAAAGGGCAAACCTTTGATTAAACCTTCTCGTTTTGAAACAATTAAGCGGAATTCACAAAAATACAAGGAAATTTATAACAAAAACAAAATTAGCCTTGATTTTGCAAATTATTTTTATTCCGAAAAACTCCTCGGTTACAATACCGGCAAAAAACTCCGCGACATCTTCCTCCACAAAAAGTCCACCCTAATTCCAATCTCCGAAGTGAAAAAACTAGAAGAAAAGAACCACTGCGACTTCATCGGCAAGATTGACGAAGTTAAAGTTACCAAGTCCAAAGCCGGAACTCCCTACGCGAATTTTCAAATCTCCGACGAAAGCGGGTCTATAAAGGTGATGTTATTCGGCCTCGGCGAAAACACTAAGGAAACCAAATGGCGTCCTAATAAGCTAGAAGATTGTAAAACGATGAATAACGGTATTCCGCCCGAAGGTTCGGTAGTTATAGTAAGCGGGTCAAAAACAGCCGATGATAGTTTATTCGCGGATTCAGTGGCCTCGCAACAAAATTCAATCTACGACAAATTAAGTGACCTTAAGGATATTAAATAATTATGAAAAATAATTGGAGAAAAAACTTTGTAAAAATACGTTGCCTTCATAAAGGGTGTCCTCGAACTTCACTATTCGAGCGAGAATATCTTGAAGAATATGTCCCCAAACAAACCTCCGAAATTCATATGGATTGTCCTTGGCATGAAAAATGCGGTCAAAAAGCATATCCAGAATATTATTATGACTCCAAAGGAAGAGAACTGGATTGGGAGACGGGAAAACCAATTAAATGAAATTTTCTCAATTAAATCCATCTATTCTCGGCGGCTGGACTAATAATCTTTTACCCGAACCTTTAAATCGTTGTCATACTATCGCTTTTGACTGTCCCGTTTGTGGGAAACTTATCGCTATCCATGCCCTGTTAAACGAACAAGCACAACCGCTTTTAGCGGTCTGGAAGTGGACCTTCCCTCCAGAGGGAAATGCTTTAAATGCTTATGACTTAGTTTCGATTGAGCCAAGTATTAAAGACCATCCCGTATCAAGAAAAGAAAAATCTTGCCCCGCTCATTTTACAATTATCAAGGGAGAAGTTATCTTAAATTAATAGCCATCGTCAACGAATTTCCCTGTGCCGTTAATATTCCCGAAAGATTTCCACTGGTTAAAGTAGTCTGCCCCGCCGCTCCCGAAAATATACACTTACCCGTATTATAAAGAGCATTAGTTGAAATACCATCCAAAAACGCCCACTGACTAGTAACTCCATAAGTTACATTCTCAATAGGATTATAACCTGTTCCCACATTTTGCCCTTGACACGCACTAAAAGTTAGATAACTACCCAAAAAAGTATTCCCGTCGTCCGGCGGCATCGCCTCATATACTATATTAGGATTTAACAGGGCTAAATCGCTCCACGCTGGCCATAAGAAGGCGTTGTAGTAATACGAAAATCCAGTAGGAACAGGTGAGGTCTCTATATAAGCGTCCCCGCCCGTAATTTGAAAATAATTCTTCCTCTTCTTCATATAAGACGGCGCAGATAACACCGGACTTATACCACTTCCTGAAGGCAGAACTTCTATCCCGCTCGGTAATCTTTGCATTACGTCAGAAACGTAAATTGGGGTAAATATTCCAGTCAGTGAACTCGCTCCTGATATTCCCGACAAAACTATTCCGTCAGTCAATATTGAACTCTCAGCCTGACCAGTATAAGCAAAAGTTCCGCTAATAGTGCATGAACCCGATGGAATAATGGTTTGGTAGGCTTGGTATGGTGTCTGTCCTATGTTTGCCGATAGGGAGTCAATATGAAGATAAACTCGCGTAGTTTCTCGTAATCCGCTATACATTGCGCCCGGAGTTTTTTGAGACCAATAATATTGGGTGGGATTAGCTTGTCTATAAGTCTTATTACCGAAAGAATCAATCGTGGGATTAAGAATCGTATCAAAATCACTCCCCGGCACCGGAAACAAAACCTCTATTCGCGGAACAGTAGTTAAGGCAATTTTTGAGCCAACTAACGAACTAATATTATTAGTCATCGGAAAATTAAACAAGCTTTCTGTGCCGTTAGTAATATACAAGAAATTGTCCATCACGCCGACATCGCCCGACAGAAGGGAATCCGAAGGAATTGCGCTATAATCAACCGCGCCGAAACATGTTCTTGGCCTGATAGTTACTATAGAGTTATAATTCAAACCAATTACTCCAGTTCCAGATATGTTAATATTACTAATACTTCCAGATGGTACTAACTTGAAAGTAGTAAAGACATTCCTGTTTCCCTGATTGGGGATTATCCCACTATTAATTTTAAAGCCCTCCACGTTATTAGAGGCGCAACCATCCCCATTGGCAGACGGGTCTGTTAATATTTCCCCATCTATAATCAGGTATCCACTAGGAATTATGGAATTTTGCCCCGTAATACACAACTCAATATCCCTATCAAATGGACCGATGTTAAGTCCGGCACCAATCCCAGTTTGTAAAGGAAAGTTATTTTTTAGGTTAAAATCAAAGAAATATTGGCTTCCAAGCTTTCTTGGCGTGACAGATACCCCCGGATACGTCGGGAGAGTGCTTAGAGTATATGGATTATACTTCCAATTAAGGTAGTAAGGATAATAATTCATGTTCCTAGCAAATACATTTAACCCGCCAGAAGTTAATGCTGTTAAAAATAAAGACTGGTCGCTTTCTGGCCAACGAACATAACTTCTCCCATCATTGCAGTAATAATAATTATTACCCCAATTTACATCATTAAAGTTATACCAAGCGTCACCAATTATCCCACTGCTATGATAACCCCCCTCGGATTGAGAGTTGGTTCCGCTTCTCCCCCCGACATACTGGTAAAATATAGGGTCTTTTCCATTATAGTTTCCGTTCCCGTCATAAAGACTGCCATATCTAATAGAACCATTATTGGAAAAAACGGGGCTAGTTAAATACATGTTGTTCAAAATCATCGAAGTATTCAAATTATTAGAAGGACTAATAGAGTAGGTCTCTAAATCGAATACTGGCGGCGCGTATAAAAGAGTACCGCTAATCTGCGAGCCGTTATATCCCCAATATAATCCATTGCCTATCGGTTCCGAAACACTGACTGTTACGGTTTGACCAGCAGTACCAGTATAGATATTTCGAGCTATCAATTGGCCAGTATATCTTACTCCCGCGTTAAACAATAAATTATTAGAATTATATTGTGTAGAATTGACATTTGTTTGAGGACAGCCATTAGTATCAGGAACGTAGTTTTTATTAACTAAATTCACTCCTAGATTAGCCTCATTTATAAAATTTCCATTTTCAGGATAAAGCGTCTGGTTTCGCGTAAAATCGTAAGTATATGTATAAAGTGAATCGTTGGGAATAAACGGTGTAGCCATTAAAGTACCTATGCCAGACGGATTACTTGCAGCAGACGCTCTAACTACATAACTATTATTGACCTGTCCGCCGAATCCAGAAGTCAAACAAATTTCTCTTACAGTCTCCTCTTTAATAGTGATAACATAATTGACCGACACTGGGAATCCATTAGTATTAGAGTCGTATAAATTAGCGAAAAAGTTGGCATTAGGATATAAGAATTTATTATTATAAGTTAGATATGGTCCAGTTGAATATCGCGGTAAATAGTTCTCTACAGGCTGGGTCGTATAATTAGGATTGAAGTATGGTAAATTATTAGCGACTACATCTGGAATCGGAGCAAAATTTCCCGTCCATCCTGTATTCATAGCTCCCAAAACCCCATCATTAAAATAAGAATAATAAAATAATTTACCTGTGTAGTTTATACCAGTTTGAGTATCGCCGGTGACTATAAAGGCATATTGGTCGCTGATTGAAAAATTAGTAACACCGCTTGCATATCCACCGACGTATTTTAGTTGAGAATATTTAGAACCGACAGTAGAAGAGTCAGACTGCATTAAGTCAAAGATATTGACTGGATTTCCACTAATGTAATAAGTATAGCCAGTATATAAGAATCCCGCGTTTGATTCTAGTGAAGAAGTCC
>Ga0302280_1003325_pt1 | contig 11698 bp, 18 predicted proteins | sample III_Fen_E1_1_FD_198771 | JGI IMG/M metagenome (GOLD analysis project Ga0302280, IMG submission 198771) | Peat permafrost microbial communities from Stordalen Mire near Abisko, Sweden - III_Fen_E1_1 | ecosystem: Environmental > Terrestrial > Soil > Wetlands > Permafrost | place: Sweden: Abisko...
CGGCGCAACTATCATGACGGCAAGACTGGAATCGAACCAGTATCTTCCCCTAACCTTTGAAGTGGCGAGGGGTCTAACCCTTCTTAACGTCTCTATCTTCAGATGCACTGAAGCAAAACGACCACTATCTTTTTGGTACCCACGGTCGGATTCGAACCGACAACCTTTACGTTCTAAGCGTAACATCTCTACCAGTTGGACTACGCGGGCACGACTAACTTTTGGTTGGGTACCTTGGAATCGAACCAAGGCTAACAGCTTCAGAGACTGTAGTACTACCACTATACGAGTACCCAACGAACTAAACTTTTGGAGCGCTAAGAGGGAGTCGAACCCTCGCGGCCTGATTGGAAGTCAGGGGTGCTACCGTAACACTTCTAGCGCATGGTTGGGGAACCTGGAATCGAACCAAGACAAAAGGCTTCAAAGACCTCCGTACTACCACTATACGATACCCCATCAAAACTTGGAGCAAATGACGGGGATCAAACCCGTGACCTCGTCCTTGGCAAGGACGCGCTCTATCAGCTGAGCTACATTTGCACGTACTATAAACTTTATTCTCCCTCAAGCTCAGTCGTCCAGTACGCTAGCGACTTCGCATCGATGTAACTCTCCCATTCCTTCGGGACGTTCTTCATCTTTATGACTACCTGAGCTGGAAGCCATAATGGCTTCACAGGTTCTCTTGCTAGTTTCATCCTAGCTTGAGCAGGAGTCCTGTTATCTTTAAATCCATTGCACGGCCTACAAGCTGCGACAATGTTCGTCCAGTTCGTCTTACCGCCCTGGTACCTTGGAAGAACGTGGTCAAACGTTAACTCCTTGGTAGGTTTCTTCTCGTTACAGTACTGGCAAGTCCATGCATCCCTTAGATAGATGTTAAGCCTGCTGAACTGTATATCACCGCGTCTTTTGAACTTGCGAAGCTGTCTGATGACGCTTGGCATTTTCCAAGTCTGCCTGGCACTCCTCACTTCTTTTGTGCCTTCTTCTACAATCTCTGCTTTACCAGAGAAGATTAGATAGACAGCACGTTGCCAGTCGATGATCTTTAGAGGTTCGTATGTTGAGTCAAGTAATAATACTGCCATATGTCCTCTATTCTACAATCTTTTTGTTGGTAGGGCCGCAGGGAGTTGAACCCTGACCTGTCAGATTAAAAGTCTGCGATGCTGCCAATTACACCACGACCCCAAGATTGGTGGGGTCACAGTGAATCGAACACTGGTCTACCGGTTAAGAGCCGGCAGCTCTACCATTGAGCTATAACCCCGTAAGTTTTTCCTTTCGCTTAGATTTTCGTTTCATATTACTTTCGTTAAGTTGGTGGACTAGAAGGGAATCGAACCCTCTCCATCCGCATTGCAAGTGCAGATCGCTACCTCAGAACATGCCAGCCCGTGGTTTTAAATTTTAGTTTTTTAGATTTCCGCTCGTGTATTTGTTATTACGCCCAGAGTGGGAGGCGTTTGGTATGCTGCGGTGTCCCATCAATCATACCTTGCACGCAAATAGACGCGGTGCCGCTTTGATCGCGACCGGCCTTATTTAGATTTTTGCGTACAAATGTGCTTAACATATTATGATTCTACCACGGATTTTTGTTAGACCGAAAATTATTTTTATTTTGTTTTCTGGCCCTGTTTTACCAGTGTAGGATCAGGAGATAAATTAACATGAAAAAGCCGTATGGTATACCGAAGTATAAGAAGGCCCCAAAATCTAAGTAGTGACCTTTCAATTCTTGGAAACTACTCTTTAGATAAAGTAAGGTGGCGATCAACGGGAAGATATAATGCCAATGAAGTTGAACAGTTATCATTTCTTAAACCCTGGAAGCTTGGCAGCACACTTGCCTTTAGCTAGCTTCGTTGCTCTCTTTACAGAGAGGCTAAAATCATCTCTTAACTCCTGAGCACTGATGTGTTTGCGAAAGAATTCTGCCCATTTGAACTCGAAGAATGGCTCGTCACTTTTATTGAAACCTTTTGCCTCTTTGACTGCCCAAGCTAAGCTGCGATAGATGTCGTCGCCCATTCCACGGACTGTGATTGGAAGTAGACTTGGATCGTGAGGACCTTTGCCGAGTTGATCGTATGGGTAAACCCATGCTTTCTTCTTCATCATTGTCCAGAACTTTGCCATTGATTTTAACTTGCTGCCGTCGTAGACAGTGCGAGTCATAACTTGCAGTGGTCCGCCTACGTTTTCCCAGCAAGCGCGAACGAAGTGGTGATGGTCAATAAGATAGAACTTGTTGTCTGGACCTTTAACTACTGGAACAATGTGATCTTCAAAGTAGTAGACTACATCGCTGTGCTTCATGTTGCGAAGCTTCTTAACTTTAGATTCAACCTCTAAAAGTCCTAGTCCAAACTGAGTAGGATGAAGTTCACTGATAAGCTTATGTTGAATCTTCTTACTCATCGCGCTGAAGCCTTAGTAGATTTAGGGAGAGCAATCTTCTTTGCGTACTTCAAGTTACCTTGAAACGACAATGTACCTTGAGGGTTGTCGTACACTAGGCGAACATCCTCGCCACCTGCTTTAAGGTAATTTAAGCACAATTGAAACACGAGCGTTACTAATTTATTCATACATCTCCTTAGTTATCGAACCAAAATACTAATCTTACTTCAATTCTATTCTTTCTTTTATCGCCCAATACTTCTCGGTCGAATATAACCCAGTCGATATTGTTCTCCATGTCGTCGCAGTAGTTAGCTACTGTAGTCCAATATGGCGGTCGCGTTGGTTTTCCGTCTTTACCGTCCCAAGAATACGCATCCCAATCGTAGAATGCTTCTTTTCTATCTGTATCTGCAAAGTTGCCAGTTTTTTTATTCTTTTTAATAAACTTCTTATACTCATCAAGTGATAACCATGAGTGAGAGTGACCGTCGCAATCAATGCGATCGGATTCTGCTTTTATGACTGCACTAACGTCGTCAGGAAGACCTCTAGGATCTGGACCTGGTCCACGAACTCCAGCTAAAGCAGCGAAAATTTCATAGTTTCTGCCAACAGCACTAACAGATAGTAGATAACCGCCATCATCTTCATCACTCATTACATGATGCGGATCGGCTTGCCAATCGCCATCGTCTACCTTGTACTCTATAAACATGTGGATATCTGCGCCCATTACTTATCTCTTTTTACCCTTTGTTTCACAATAATCTAAATAGGCACCTTGTATTTCAGGTCGTTGTTCTAGAACCTCTCGAACTTCGTACTCTTGTAGTTTGTAAATTTGAGGTATTGTGTAATTGGCAATCTTCTCTTTACGCTCTCTGGTGTAGATCTCGTGATGGATCTCTTCAGCTGTATCGATTACTGGGTAGATGCCCACTGAATGAGAGTCGTAGGTTACTGTCTTATTGACTTTAAGTTTAAAGATTTTTTTGAGTGTGTTAAGTTCAGATGTGCTGATGTTTTTAACTTTGAATGACTCTTTGTATGTATCAAAGATCTCATAGCGCTGTGCTTCGTTGGTGCCGAAGTAGATCTCGCGTTCTGATGCATCTACTTGGAATCTAGCCTTTACATCCTTAAGATGTTGCTCCCATACTTTGGATGGATATAGCGCCATGCCAAACGTATCGAACTCATCGGCCCAGTTAGAGTCTTGAATAACTAGAACAATCTTATCTTTTTTATTTGCCATGTAAAGATTTAGATTCGGGAATTGGAGCTTCCAGAGGGTTACGATCCCTCTTTTCCTGCTTGAAAGGCAAGCGTCCTAACCAGTAGACGATGAAAGCATATATGGAAGTACCAGTGGGAATCGAACCCACATTGTTACGTTGAGAACGTAAAGTCCTAGCCGTTAGACGATGATACCGTGAATTGTAGGGGTGATGGGTTTGCGTTAAGCAGAGATAGCAGCGCAAACCAAGCGTTCAAGGCGCTTAGATTCTAATTCAGAGATGAATTTTGCGTTGTTCATATAGATACTATACCACATGTCTTACATACTTACAAAAGAAATATTCGTGGTGGTCAAATTTCTTTTGGGGATGCTTTTCCCACTGATAGAAGCCGTATAGATTCAACTCTCCATGCTTATAGCCTGGAAAGTAAGTATCAGCTTCAAAATCTTCGTCAATCTCTGTAAGCCAGATCTCGTCTAAGTAAGGAAGCAGGTGAGTATAAGTGTTCTCTCCACCGATAACGAAGACAACATCTTCATCCAGCTTTCTAATAACTTCTATCTGATTGGCAATTACTTCTACTCCTGCATGAGACCAATTTTGAGTTGACAACACTATGTTCCTACGGTTAGGAAGTGGTCTGCCTAGAGATTCAAATGTTCTACGACCCATGACTACAGTGTGACCTTCGGTACTCTTCTTAAAGAACTCCATATCCTCAGGAATATTCCACGGGAGCTTATTGTCTTTGCCGAGTTCACCATTGCGACCTACTGCAGCTATAGCTATAATCTTCATTCTAAACCTATTGTCTCTTCTAAATATCCGTGTACTCTTCTATACAGTCTTCTAGCACCGCGCTCCGCCAAAGCTCTAGTACGATACTCTACTTTATAGGCAAGACCTTCTCGTTCCCCATTATGAACTATAACAAAGACGGTTCGAGGTGGAGGACCTTGGTAGTCTGCCGTAGACAGATAGCGGTACGTCATCTCATTAACTGCATAACATTCTTGCCAATTCATGTTACCAACTAGGCCCCACTGTATTCTTCCAAGTAGGTGTTCGCTTGTCTGCTGCCCATTTTTCTTTCATAGTTCGACGATAAGCATCTATCGTTTCCATGTTCTTGTGGGGAGTGCAATTCGCAAATGGAGTTAGACCTGTATCTGGAAACCACTTTACATTTAGGGCGAATAAGCTAATATACTGAGCCGTCTTGTGAATCTTGTTGTACCGTGCCGTATATTCAGTGCATAGAGAAGCTAGATGAATTAACAGCCACTCAAAGTTTTGCTTACTTTGACGAGCCCATATTGAGCATGGATGATTGACATGCGTTGCTTTGTAAGGCGCTCCACCAATATTAGTTGTTGTCATGGCAGTTGACAGCATTTGAGCACTTTCAAGGATCATCTTGATTACGCGCTTGTCGTCTAAGCTATGAGCTGAGATGGCTGGATTTGGATCGGTGACGAATATATTCACAGACCCATTATACGATCAGGAATCGCTCTTCGGGCGGTTAAGTATCTTGGTCATCCAGTCACTAGAGTCCTTCTTAACGTCTACATTGAAGCTCTTAAAGTTGCCTAAGTGACCGAATAGGAGGTGACAGTTTACGCCATCTTTCTTGGCTTCACACAGTGTGATAAGGTTGCTAGGATCGAGTTCTAGGTCAGGGTGGAGATGGAATGGCCTAATGTGGTGTACCTCTAAAAGCTTGTCCCCGTGACAAACGGCGCATGTAGGATTGACTTTAAGGTGCTCTTCTCTAACCTTGGCCCAATGGCCAGACCTTTTGGACCCAGATGGGACCTTGCCGACTATGCGATCTTTGATGTGCTTAATTAGACTCTTCATTAACCTATTTTAACATAGGTTGAACATAGAGTAACTTACCAATACCAGTCTTCTAGGAGTGTTTTGGCTTTATAGAACTTGAGTTGAGACATTAAATGAAGTAGGTGACCTATCCTTATATCTCTTATGCTTGGGATGCACTCATCGTCGTGTTGGTGATCCATGTAGTAGTCGAACCAAGTGATGTACTCAAGCTCGTCATCCCACATGATCTGGTCGGTGCGTTTACGAAAGCTAGCTCTGTTGTAGCTGCCTTTCGCGCTTCGCTTTGAACTGTTCTTGTTGAGACTCATATTTCATGGTGTTGGCGTCGGGGTTGGTGTTGCGCTCTCTAAACCTGGGAACGCGATGAGGAAGGATCCGATGTCAGCGTTAGTACATTCTACCACGGCAGCATTATACTCGTCGGCTGTTGCGTAGCTACTTGGACTCAACTGCTTCTCGCAGAGAGCGGTGAAGTACTGCGCCAGCTGACTCATGTTGAAATTTACATTCACAGAGATTGGGTTAACAGTGACCGGTCCACCTGGATTTACTTTGACTGCGCATCCAACTGAACATACCAGAAGAGCTGCAATAATATATTTTTTCATGTATGATTATACGATCGGGATTTTCTAAGAACCTAAGTTAAACATAGTTTAAACTAATTGAAAAAGGGATTAGCTTTCTTGAGCTAATCCCTTTTTTATTTGTGGAGGAGAGCAACGGTCTTGATCCGTACACCCATTACAGGTGCGCACTGTTTAGCAAACAGTCTCTACTTCCCAGTAGATTTACTCTCCATAACTTGGCGTTCCCATCGAGAATCGAACTCAATTACCAACTTTAGGAAAGTCGGGACCATCCTTTGGTGGGAACATGGTGCACACGATGGGAGTCGAACCCACACTGAATACGCTCTCAACGTATCTCCTCTGCCAGTTGGGATACGTGTGCAAAATTTGGCAGTCCCGTAGGGAATCGAACCCCATTCGCCGGCTTAGAAGACCAGCTACTGTCCTTCAGCGGGACCATGTTGCCCAACGCCCAGTGATTAGCCGAGTTATGTTGGACTCACTCGCGTATCGCTAACGGGCAGTAATCAGCTGCACTGAGCTCATCGAGAATCTTAAATATACTTTAGTTTCCAAGTATTTAATTGATGCGCAGTTTTTATTCTGTGACAATTAGAACACAATACTTGGCACTTTTTAATCTCTTTATCTATTTTACTCCAGGAGTAAATAGACCAAATTGCTTTAGCAATGTTAAATTCTTTATTACCTAAATGATCAAAATCAAGAACTAAAAGATTAGTTTCTCCACAACTTACACATGGATTAGCTTTTAAATATTCAATAACTTTAAGTTCTATCTCTTGCTTCCTCGTTGCATCAAACTTTCTTTTTCTTTTATTAAGCTTAACACTATTAGCACTCCAACGCTTTTTATTATAAGCAGAAAAACAAGGCTTACACCACGCCGCCCATTTTTCTTTTCTTTTACTAAATTCAGCCAACGGTTTAGTTTTGTCGCACTTATTGCAATGTTTCATGTTTAAACTATACCATAGTACTGGTTAAATCTTGGTGCCCCAAGTCGGATTTGGACCGACACTTTACGCTTTTTAAGAGCGTTGACTCTACCAATTGGTCTACTGGGGCATGGTGTCCGAGAAGGGAGTTGAACCCTCAAAACCCAGTTTTTGAGACTGGTATGTATGCCGTTCCATCACTCAGACAAATTTTAAAACTTTACTTTGAACGCTTATCCCAATATTCTTTAAATCTTTTGCTAAAACAAGCATCACACCAATTACCTCTCGTTTGCTCCTTAGCACTACCGTGAATACCTGGATCATTTGCACCTAAATAATCTGCTTGTTTACTACAATAATCGCAGCATATAACTTTACATCCGTCTTTGCAATGTAAATCGTGTAGTCTGCTTACTTCTTTATGTCGTTCTTCATCTTGTTTACCGTCTTTGTATTCTTGTCCACCAACGCGCAAAAGTTCTATTTTATCTTTTATAGTGTAATAGGGATAACCCCATCCATTTTCATGATATATGCTTTCAAATCGTTTACACATAGCTTCTCCTAAACTTGGTCCCCCACTCAGGAATCGAACCTAACTGCCTCAAAAGAGAAACTGGTTTACAGCCAGTCGAAGACACCTTGTCCTCCACGTAATCCAAACTTTTATTACCGCGAATAGTATTCATACATTGGAACGCTATTATAAAACATAGCCATTCTTATATGATAAAGATCGAAGTACGTACTTGAGTTAATGACTCTAGCATTAATTTTTAACTTAATTAAAAGTTTAATCATCAAAGCTAATGAATCGTAGTTACTCATAATTTCCTCGGCCAAAACTTGTATTTCCACATTACGCTTAGAAATACTAGGTTAGCCATATAATTTGCTATCAGGTAAGCTATCGGCGCATCTCCAAGTACTGCATAGAGTGTGCACACATCGCCTACCGTCCAGAGAGCTAGAAACGATGTATCTAATCCCTCTGCGTGACCATCTTGATAAGCTTTCCACGCTTGAGGAGCTCCGCAGATTCCCAAAGCGATCGAGCCTATCCAGCCGATCATTAGACTTCTTCCATTCCGAGTTTACGAACAATCTTGTTTCCAAGGTCACTCGTCTCCTCTATCTGAATCTCACCCTTGGCTGCAGCAATCTTGAGCTTCATCCAACTTTGAAATTCAGCGGTAGCAGCCATTCTTTCGAATGCTGTCTGACGGTTTGTGCTCTGATCTCTTGAATCAGTAGCCTTACCTTCAGCTCCGCTGGCTATGTGAACGCACCTGACACCGCTTGATGTCTTCTGCTTCTTTTGACCACCGTTACCAGAGCCACGAAACACGTCCCACCTGCAATCACTTGCTGTCACACTGAATAGTTTCGTTCTCTTTTTCATCTTTCTTTCTCTCTAATCTCTCTGTCTCTGGATTGTATTCCCAATCCTTAAAGCTTACCCACTCGCAATACTTGCCGCCACACTTAGGACAATAGGTTGGTGGACCTTTTGTTCCTTTAAACTCGTGGTTGCATTTCTCATTGCAGCATTTGTAATCTTCTAAGACCATAAACTTGGAGGAAGGCAGAGTAGTCGAAACCCATCAACTAAGACCTCTTGTTTTCAAGACAAGGTTAACATTCCCTGTTAATTTACCTTCCATAAACTTTTGAGACAAACCGTACCCGGAGTTCTGTTCTATGACATCATCTCTCTACGTCCGACAGTCGCCTGTGGACTTTAGCCCTATACCCGATAACTAAGCGAGTAGCCTCATCGTTATCCTATTTTAGGTTGCTGCGCGTATGCTGTCGCCCGTTTCACCCGGTAAGACCAAGGTTTGTGCCTCAATCCGACCGATTCGTCTCTGTTGCCGTCTATCACCTCACGGTGTGCAGTTATTACCTGCTACGCTTACTCTATGCAGCTCCGAAGTTCCTCCCGCCGTTATTGCTAACGACCAGCGATGCCTCGTTTGTCTCAAATTGTATTATACTCCTCTATAAATCTTGGCGCATCCTGTGGGACTCGAACCCACCGCAGTTGGTTTAACAGACCAATTTCTCCGCCCGGTAGAACTAAGATGCATATTAAATTTTGTGGTGCAACCTCCCGGTTCTGACCCGGGTTCTCAAGCTCTTCAGGCTAGCGTAATAACCATATCTACGAAAGTTGCATGGCTGAGGATCCTGGGATCGAACCAGGCCTTTTTGATTAACAGTCAAACGTCTCCACCGTGTCGACCTATCCTCAATGTAAATTGTAATGATTTGCTTACTTCAGCGGGTAAGCACCTGTGAATTATGTTCTATTAAACGAACTATAATTATAGAATGAGAGCACGTTTGAGCTACGTAAGCCCAAAAGATTGTAACTAGATTGTACAAATTGCGTGTTCATGAGATCATTCTACCATGTAATTCTGTTAAAAAGAAACTATCTGTAAATATTATCTTGTAGCCTTAAAGCCTGCTGTCTATGCAAGATTTTTAGGTTATAGAGTAGGTGTAGAAGTTCTCTTACACCTTGTCTGCCCCTGTAGGAATCAGTTATTCTAATCATGTTAAATGTTTTCTAAATTTAACTACAGCAGTCATAGCTACTTTCATTTCTTCTACTGTAAGGTTATAACCCCTTATATCGTTGCAGGTCCCACAACAAGGATTGACATTGCTTACTGTGTAACCTAAAGTATTGTCTATGCGATCTAAACCGCTTCCAGTAGCTCTAATCAAACTCCCACAATATATACACGGTGGGTCATTGCGAAATATGTAGCAGTACTCTTCAAAAGAGAGTTGGACCTTTTCGCCCATTCTTGACTTAAATCCCGCGTACCGCAAAGATGCATCTTCTTTACTTCGTTCTCTAAGTTTTTTAGTATTTAATACACATTGTTCGCTGTTAGCTTTGTTGTATATTAAAGCGGCTTCAGATAGACACTTATTGCAATGAGATCTTAATTTATTGCTATTCTTAGCTCGTGTTCTAAACTCTGTTAAGGGTCTAGCGACACCACATTTTGTACATATCTTTTTCATAGTAAGGATAGTTTGCCAGTAATTGGGTCAATCTTGTCTTCATAGTCTGGTCCGATAGCGCAACAAGTATAAGTAGGAACCCCACCGAACTCTGTTAAGCCAGCATCCCTAATAAGAGAGCACGGAATGCCTCTCATTTCTGCCTGTTTATAAATTGTGATCAACTCTTCCTCTGAGTTGACGCTGACACAAATTTTAGTGAAAGAACCATTAAGCCACTCAGTCATTGCTTCTGGAAGTGGATTGCTTCGCGGTCGTGCATAAAGGTACTCTAAGATTACAGCCATGGATGCGTGAGCAGCTTGGGCGCACATTTTGCCTTTCCTCATATTGAGATCTTTGCGAATTACAAGTACTTGTTTTGTTTTCATATTTTTTCTTTATATAATCGGGATTTCTGTGTTTAGCTATGATATAATAGTTAGATGAAAACGTGCAAATCTGGTCTTCATCAATATGAAGGCAAACGCTGTCCAACTTGCTATAAATTAAGTTTAAAGAGATGGCATGAAAATAATAAAGATTCTTACAAAGCTAAGAGAAAAGCAGACTATAAAGCTAATAAGAATATCTGGCAAGCTAGAATGAAGGCTTATTCTGAAGCAAATAAAGATACCTTAAAAGAAAAACATGCTAAATATTACCAAGAACATCAAGAAGAAATCATTGCTAAAGTGCAGGTATGGCAAAAGGCAAACAAAGAAAAACATAGAACTAGATCGTTAGAGTGGCAAGTTAAAAATCCTGCGAAAGCTAATGCTAGAAATGCTAGACGAAGAGCAGCAAAGCTTAACGCAACTCCTAAGTGGCTTACTAGAGAGCACCTTAAGCAGATTGAACGTTATTATATTGTTGCTAAATGGGTTGAATCTATATTAAATGAACCTATAGAAGTAGATCATATCGTACCATTACAGGGTGAAAATGTCAGCGGTCTTCATGCGCCTTGGAATCTTCAACTATTGACAGAAGAAGAAAACTGCAGTAAAAAGAATAAGTTTACTTCTTGTGATTAGTAGCATGGCACGCAATGGAATAGCAGTACTTGGAGAAGTTGGTCTTCTCTAGCTTGTTATCATTTAAGAACTTAGTGAGCCAGTCAGGGATAGTTCCTTGATGCTTTACTTCTACAATGATGTGCTCATTTGGATTATAGTTCTTGACCATGTTTAGAAGAGTGCTTTGCTCTTCACCGGTTTTACTCAAGTCATTGGTCATCTGTGTAGGAATAACGTCTAGAACCTTATAGTTAACACCCTCATCGAATGTTACTCGTAATCCTGCATCGTTCACAGTTCCATCGGAATAAGCGCGGCGAACATATTGAGTCTCACAGGATGGACGTAAGTGAAACAGTTCTAACGCTTGGTTTATATCTGCAACTCTCTTAACTAGATCAGCCACTCCAATGTTTGGATTCATCTTAACTAATTGATGGTCTGCAGTGATCGGAGCACCCTTCTTGAAGGACTCCATTCTGTCTTTAGGAACCTTGATACGAAACTTATCAGTAACGTTGTCATGCTTAGCTTTGATCTCTAAGAATGCATAGTCTACTTTTTGAAGCTTTCCGTCTGGAGCATACTCACGGGTACGTAATTTAAACCTTGACACCGCT
>Ga0302280_1003329_pt1 | contig 11693 bp, 9 predicted proteins | sample III_Fen_E1_1_FD_198771 | JGI IMG/M metagenome (GOLD analysis project Ga0302280, IMG submission 198771) | Peat permafrost microbial communities from Stordalen Mire near Abisko, Sweden - III_Fen_E1_1 | ecosystem: Environmental > Terrestrial > Soil > Wetlands > Permafrost | place: Sweden: Abisko...
CAAGAATGGCGCGCGAATCCTGCTATATCAGGTGGCGGTGAATTGATTGATCAAGGCGTGCATATGATTGATCTTTGCCGTTGGTTTTTGGGAGATTTTATTTCTGTCAACGGGGAAGCGATGACCTATTTTTGGAAGATGCCGGTTGATGACAATGCTTTTCTTGCTTTGAAGACAAAAAAGAATCAAATGGCCTGGCTTCATGTGAGTTGTTCAGAGTGGAAAAATATGTTTTCTTTGGAAATTTACGGTAAGATTGGAAAAATCCAAATTGATGGTTTGGGTGGTAGTTATGGGGTGGAGAAGCTAACCTATTATCAAATGCTTCCTGAAATGGGGCCTCCGAAAACGACCGTTTGGGAGTACCCTGGTGAAGATGTTTCTTGGAAATTAGAATTCGAGGCTTTGGTGCAAGCGATTAGTACCGGTGCCTTGCTTAACGGGGATATTCATGATGCGTATGAAGCGCTTAAAATAGTTGATCAAATATACAACGGATCAGGGGGATCAAAATGATCATAGCCAGAAGTCCTTTGCGGATTACCTTAGGTGGGGGTGGGACTGATTTGCCGTCTTATTATGAGAAATTTGGAGGATTTTTGATCGCAGCGGCGATCGATCGTTATGTGTATATCACTCTTCATGAAACCTTTGTCAATTATCTCATTGTGAAATATTCCAAGATGGAGAAGGTTAAAAAGATAGAGGACATTAAACATCCCATCATTCGTGAAGCGCTGAAAATGCTTAAGATTGATTGTTCCTATTTGGAATTAAGCAGCATGGCTGATATTCCCGCCGGGACCGGACTTGGCTCTTCAGGCAGTTTTACGACAGCTCTGCTTAAATCTTTGCATGCCTATCAGAGGAATTTGATACATCCCAAGCAATTGGCTGAACAGGCCTGTGATATTGAAATCAATAAATTAGGGGAACCGATCGGAAAGCAGGATCAGTACATTGCAGCCTACGGTGGGATCACTTGTTTTGAATTTAAAAAGAGTTCTGTTAAAGCCTATCCCCTTAAAATTGACAAAGAGATTTTATATGATTTGGAGGACAATCTTTTATTGTTCTTTACTGGCTATACCCGTTCTGCCTCAGGCATTCTCAAAGAACAGCATCATAAAAGTAAGGCCAATGACAAGGATATGATCGAGAATCTCCATTTCGTTAAGCAGTTGGGGATTGAAAGTAAAAAGGCTTTGGAAAAAGGCGATTTGAAGAAATTTGGTGAATTGATGAACGTTCATTGGGAGCATAAGAAGAAGCGTTCAGGGGTGATGTCTAATGAGAAGATCAATCATTGGTATGATCTCGCTCTAAAAAATGGTGCCTTGGGTGGGAAATTGATCGGGGCTGGTGGTGGTGGCTTTTTAATGTTTTATGCGATAGATGATGTTAAATTAAGACGGGCCATGACGGCACAGGGATTAGAAGAAGTCCGTTTTAGATTTGATTTCGAAGGGACAAAGGTGATGACACAATCATGATGCCATCAGTGGTGATCTTGGCCGGGGGCATAGCTACTCGTTTGAGGCCAATAACAGAGAAAATTCCGAAGGCCATGTTGACTATTGCTGGTGAACCGTTTATTGCCCATCAACTTCATTTGTTAAAGAATAATGGTGTTAGTAAAATTATGATCTGTGCGGGCTACTTGGGGCATCAGATCGAGGAATTTGTGGGGGATGGAAGCAAATTTGGTTTATCTGTCCAATATTCTCTTGATGGTGAGAAATTATTGGGAACCGGTGGAGCTATCAAAAAGGCCTTGCCCTTATTGGAAGAAGAATTTTTTGTAATGTATGGTGATTCTTACCTGACTGTTAATTTTAAAGATGTTTATGATTCTTTTCAGGCGAATTCCAAGTTGGGATTGATGACGATATATCAGAATCTAGATGCCTGGGATAAAAGCAATGTTGTTTTTAAAGATGGTCAGATTGTCGTCTATGATAAGAAAAAAAAAGCAGAAGGCATGGACTATATTGATTATGGTTTGGGATTATTAAAGAAAGAGGCTTTTAAGGCCATGGCGGATCAAGAAATTTTTGATCTTTCAGAAGTTTATCAAGACTTGATTTTAAAAAAACAGTTATCAGGCTATGTAGCTTCTGAAAGATTTTATGAAATAGGCTCACATCATGGGTTGGAAGAGACGGAAAAGTATATCTTGGTTAAGAAAATTGACACTGTAAAAGGAGAGGGACGCTGATGAACAGTAATGATGAGTATATCGATAAATATTTAGCAGAGGCCATTAAGATTGCAGGATTGATCGATAAAAAGGCAGTTCGGGGCATGGTTGATATCTTAGCCAATCTTCGTAAAACATCTGGTCGTCTTTTTATCCTTGGTGTTGGCGGTTCCGCAGGTAATGCCGGGCATGCGGTCAATGATTTTAGGAAGATTGCTGGGATTGAATCGTACGCTCCGACAGATAATGTCTCTGAGTTAACCGCCCGCATTAATGATGATGGTTGGGATTCCTCATTTGCCAATTGGTTAAAAGGTAGTCGGATCAATTCTAAGGATTGTGTCTTTGTTTTTTCAGTGGGTGGAGGTAATGCTGAGAAGAATATCAGCAATAATTTAGTTCAAGCGTTAAAATGTGCCAAAGAGGTAGGAGCCAAGATCATCGGTGTTGTTGGTCGCGATGGTGGGTATACCGCTAAAGTGGCTGATGCTGCTGTCATTGTCCCGACGGTAGATCCTGAGACCGTGACGCCGCATTCGGAGTCTTTTCAGGCGGTTGTCTGGCATTTAATTGTTTCACATCCTGCTCTAAAGGCTAATGATATGAAATGGGAGTCGGTCAAATAATGAATCGGGCTGTTTTTCTAGATAGGGATGGTGTTATTAATCAGAATGTATTTAATAATGCCACTCAGGAATGGGAATCTCCTCACAGTCCGGCCGATTTTAAATTATTTCCTTGGACGATTGAATCTTTGCTTCGATTGCAGGAGCATCAATTTCAGTTATTTTTAGTTTCTAATCAGCCTAGTTTTGCCAAGGGGAAAACTTCTTTAGAAAACATCAAAGCGATACAGGCTGAATTTCATTCGATTCTTTTGAAGAATAAGATTTATTTTAAAGAATATTACTATTGTTATCATCATCCGCATGGTATTGTGCCGGAATTATCAATTCAATGTGATTGCAGAAAACCAGGGGCATTCTTTTTAAACGAAGCAAAGCGTAAATATTCTCTTGATATGTCTAACTCTTGGATGGCGGGTGACAGAGGGAGTGATATTCTCTGTGGGCAAAAGGCGGGCGTCAAGACCTTGCTAATAATAAATGAAGAAGAGCGTTCAAAAAAGCTGCAGGATGTTGTTCCTGATTTTAAAGTAAAGAATTTACAAGAGGCTGTTAATATTATCATTCGATGATGGAAGCATAAATCTTTTTCATGGCTCCTATGATTAAACATAAAGTGTTTCAAAATATTCTAATCGTGCGCACTGACCGCATTGGCGATGTGGTTTTGACCACACCTGCCATCAAAGCTGTTTCTCAGGCTTATCCGGGTTCACGCATTTCTATCTTGCTTAGTCCCGCGACCTATGATTTGGTTCATGGTAATCCTTATGTGGATGAGATTTTATTTGATGATCGGGCTCTTTTGCATAAAGGACCGTTGGGTTTTTTACGTTTAGTTCGTGAAATAAGTTCAAAAAAATTTGATCTAGTCATTATTTTTCACACCAAGCGTCGATATAATTTAGCTTGTTTTGCCGCCCGGATACCTTGCCGTTTGGGGTATAAGAATAATAAATTTGGTTTTATGCTCACACATCCTCTAAAGGATACCAGGTCTCTGGGAGAGAAGCATGAGGCAGAATATTGTATGGAAGTTTTGAAAGCCATCGGCATTGAGAACAAGGAACTTGATCTATTTGTGCCCGTGCAAAAAGACGCGGAAGAATGGATGCTCAACTGGATGACGGAGAATAATCTAAAATCAAATGAATTGATCGTTATTCACCCTGGTGCTTCTGATCCAGCCAAATGCTGGTCATCGGCCAATTTTGCAAAATTGGTGGATGCTCTTATCGATCGTTACAATTTTAAGATCGTTCTAATTGGTTCAACACCGACAATTCCTTTGGCGCTTGATATAATGAGTCAGGTTCGTTTTTCATCAAATTTAATAGATTTGACAGGAAAAACGACCTTGGCTCAGTCGGTGAGTCTTCTACGTCATTCTCGTTTATTAATTTCTAATGATTCTGGCCCGGTTCATGTGGCCGCCGGGGTTGGGATTAGTGTCATCTCTTTATTTCTTCGCGATCAGCCAGGGATTAATGCCGAGCGCTGGCAACCCTTGGGACTTAAGAGTTTTATTTTAAGCAATGTTCCATCACCGTTTAATGTTGATGATCTTTTAGGGCTGATCGATACTATTATTCAGAAAGATAATCAATATGAAATTTTCTAATCACTTATTCAAGGAGAGAAGATGAAAGGAATTGAAGATTTAAAGGTCAAGATTTTTGCGGATGGGGCGGATAAGGCCGGCATGCTTGAGATGTATGCTAAACCATACATTAAAGGTTTGACGACAAATCCTACTTTAATGAATAAAGCAGGGATCACAGATTATCGTGCTTTTGCCAAGGATATTTTGTCTGTCATTAAAGATAAGCCGATCTCTTTCGAAGTTTTTTCCGACGATTTTAAAGAAATGGAACGTCAAGCCCTTGAGATCGCCAGTTGGGGGGATAATGTTTATGTGAAGATACCTATTACCAATACCCAAAAAGAAACGTGTTATGCTTTAGTCAAGAAATTGGCAGATCAAAAAGTTAAATTGAATATAACCGCTATTATGACCCTGACACAAGTGAAGGACAGTATTGCGGTATTAAATCCTAAGGTGCCAAGTTATGTTTCCGTCTTTGCTGGCCGCATTGCAGATACAGGCTGTGACCCAGTGCCATTAATGACTGCTGCTGTTGATGTTCTAAGAGTCAATCCTTTAGCAGAGTTGATTTGGGCCAGTCCCCGTGAATTGCTTAATATTTTTCAAGCCGATGAAATAGGCTGTCAGGTCATTACGGTGACCAAGGACATCCTTAAAAAAATCCCTTTGGTTAATTATGACTTGAATGAATACTCACTGGAAACGGTCAAGATGTTTTATGACGATGCCGTGGCTGCAGGGTTCAAGCTCTAAAAACTGGTTATGGTAAACTCATCGGAAGATGAGGGCGCAAAGTCAAATGGCAGAATATGCATAGAAAGAAATTATCTTAATCTACTACTGGTTTTGTGAAAAATTGGCAGTAATGCTGTGACTTGAGGAAACATTACTAAGGGTAAAGATAAAAGTGTTAGGGGTTGATGTTGATATTGTTGTTACCGCATCTCCATCAACTAATACTTGATTGATGCTATACCCAGGATTCACTGATATTGTAAAAGTTTGATCTGCTCCGGGATTGATACCTACAGTGCCAATGGGATTAATTGTTGCCGCTGATAAATTTGAGCTTGTCATCATTACGGTGTATGGGTTTGGTGCAAAGCTTTTAAAATAATGATGCATATTTGTATAAGTACCAAAGGAAGTAGTAACCGTTAATCGCAAAACATAATCACCTCCATTTAACGGTCCTATATTCCATGTAGCCAAGGTTCCGTCCTTAGGCACAGGAACAGTTGATGAAGAGATCGTTGTCCAAGCAAGTGGTTCGGTGCCATAACCATAATCCAGCGTCCATTGCTGAAAACCATCCCCGTCAGCAATGCCTCTTACGTTTATAGAATTAATATCATTAGGTAATTCTCTTACTGTTGGATACATAATAAATGGAGCTGTTGGATTGGTGATGTTTAAAGCTTTAGACAAATCCAAGCGGCCATACCCAGAAGTAGTGTCTACCATGCCGCCTGTTTTATCCACATCATCTGTCCCTTGGCGTAAGGCTTCTCGTACTTGTTCGATATTCCATGTTGGATTATTTGCTAAAAGCAATGCCGCTGCGCCAGAAACAAAAGCTGCGGACATGGAACTTCCTCCTAATCGAAGAAACTGACCGCCCACTGTATGGTTAGTTAAGTAGGGGTATAGATCGCTTACTGAAGATATTTGGGAAGATTTCAAAGAAAGGATTTGCCAATAATCATTATTAGTAAAAGGATCCTGCCCGCAACCTGGAGCAGCTATATCTACTAAACCATAATTAGAAAAACCACATTGAGCATCATTGTCATCATAAGCTGAAACTACTATAGGGATATAGGTATTTTGAGGCGAATAATTTTGGATATCCTCGCTGGTATTACCTGCCGCAAAAACTGTTACGACCCCCGCGGATTGAGCGTATAATAACACATCTTCTAAAAGAGGTGCCGAAGGACAATCGCTATTACAACTCCAGCTGTTATTAATAATATCTGCCCCATGATCCACGGCATATTTAATAGCTTCAGCTAAATTTTGGGCTGTACCTGATCCTGTAGCGTCTAGTGCCTTTACCGGCATAATTTTAACTTGAGGAGCAACGCCTATTACCCCAAGATCATTATTACCTTCTGCGGCGATTATTCCTGCAACTTGTGTTCCATGCCCATTATTGTCCATAGGATTGTTGTTATTATCAATAAAGTTCCATCCTTGAGTATCACCAATAAAGCTTGAACCTCCAAAGCCTGGATTTGGGTTTTTCCAGATATTGTCCTTAATTTCAGGATGAGCATAATCGATGCCCGTGTCCACTATAGCCACTATCACGGTGTTATCTTTATTCATGCCTTGTGTATACAAACCCAACGAAGATTCTCCAGAAGCTTGCGACTGGATTTTTTTTAACGCCCACATATCGTTATAATCGCCCCAGTTTGGCTTCTGCCCCCAAGACCCTTGAGATGAAATAGAATTATCGGATGTGATAGAAGCATCTTTTATCAAAAAATTTGGATGAGCGTAAGCGACATTAGCATTTTTCGCAAACTCAGCCGCGGCAGAAATTTCATCAGCAAGAGGATCCATGGTAAATATGTAAATATTGTATAATGGTGGCGGATCTACTCTTAAAAGACCTCTCAAAGCCCGTTGAGGATACTGCTTATTCATAGCAGCCCATTGGGTATAAGTTTTTGATTTTAAATCTGAAATAGCCGAAATGAGTTTTGAATCGTAAGTATCAGGGAATACATGTTTGATAGAAAGTACCCTGTATTTTTTGATCAATTGATCTAATGAGCTATCTGTTGTAGGCAAGGCAGAGGCAAAAGATTTGCCATTTTGAAATAAAACATCAGCAGGTGCGGTTAACGTGTCTTTAAATTTAACAATAATTTGATGAGAAACAAAGGAGGCTGAGTTTGCAATTGAAGCATTTGGAACAGGAATTATATTGTTTTGGGTATAGGGCGCAGACACAGCATACGCATAATGCTCAAAAAGGAGGCAAGCCAATAATAAAATAATTAATCTTGAGGTTCGCTCGACTATCATGGGGCTCCTTTGCCCTTTAGATTCGATACTTTGCGTCCTTGGATTTCTCCAAGTTTGCCTTTTTCTCCACTCCACTTGAAGTATGCACTATGAAATAGGGGTTGTCAAGGGCTGGGGGCGTAAAAGACTGAGAAAATAGGAAGGGGTCGCATTGAGCAACCCCTTTTGATCCCGAAGCAATTGGGCCTTTTGTGTCCCAGTTTTTTTAACTAGCTGATCCTGTACCGAGCTCCTTTGACTGTTGAATATTCAATGAACACACCCCTGCTTTTGATGGACCACTATAAGTCATTTGTATAAAAACCGGTGGATAATTTTCATAACCTGGAATTTCACATTCTACTGATGGACATTTTCCAGCTTTAGGAGATTCTGTACCAGGAACATTCTTGCAATCCATAACACCAGCAAAAGCCGATGGAACTACGGAAGCCATAAAACTAAGAACGAGTAACCCCATTAATAATTTCTTCATATCCCCTCCAGAATTTTAAGTATAATTCCAAAATCCGATCCCTCTGATCAGACTTATTTGAAGATTAACATGTTTTTTAATACATTGCCAGTGGGGGGGCTAGAAAAAACCGGGTCACATTGAGCTTTTTCTAGGCCGCCCGTCCAGTTTTGGCTTCAAATCTTCTACTGTTACACCAAGCTTTGCAGCTAATGAAGGTTGCAGGACAATGTGAAAGCAGCAATATCCTCGCCATCCATTTTGTTTCAGCCACTGCTTTAGCTAAACCTTCTTGTGTTTTAGGAACCAAAACCAAATGCACGTGATTGTCCATTAAACAATAATTCCAGACTTCAACACTATGCTTATTGACCTGCTCTTTGAGTAATTTAAGATAAAGAATCTTGTCACCAGGATAAAAGAAGACTTGCTGACGACGGTTTCCTCGCTGAATGACATGATGCGGCTGATTAGGAACTACAATACGATATTTCCTTGGTATAACTTCCCCCTTTACTGTTGGGGGAATTTGTAGTCTTTTATTTAATTAAAATTATTTCTTCCTTGGGGGTAGGAAGCGTCTGTTCTTCCGGATGAAAATGATCAGATTTAGAAACTTTATCTGAAGAAGAGCAAAAGTCAACAATAAAAAAGGGGCACTTTAAAGTGTCCCCTTTCTTTTCCTTTTTTTAAAAGGTTAGGTATTTGTATTATAGAAATGTTGCTTAGATGTCGGCGATGAAGGATCACAATTTCCACTCGAATCAGGCCCAGACCAAGTAACTGGTTCTGTAATATTAGGTGGGATAGGGCCGTCGTTTTGTTGTTCACCCATAGCTGTACATTGGCGAGGTAGATTTGGTGCATTTGCACAAGTGCTTCCCTTCAGAAGTTTTTCCTTCGCAAGATTATAACAAAAAACTAATGGAGCAGCAAAAGTCGATGGAACCAAGGACGTCATAAAACCAATAACGAGTAAACTCATTAACAATTTCTTCATATCCCCTCCAGAATTTTAAGTATAATTCCAATATCCGATCCCTCTGATCAGACTTATTCTAACTTTACCATATTTTTTTAATTTTGCCAATGTGAGCAGGAATACTCAAAATAACCTGTAGCGGTTTTTTCGCTCACTGGAAAATAAAAGCAGTGAGAAGGGCCTATTCGTCAAGTAACTTCTGTGTTTCTGTGAAAGTTTGTAAGATTCGTGTCTCTTGTCGAAATTATTCTTCATTAAAATCAAAAAATGTTGTGTCAGTGCGAAAAAACCTATCATTTTGACGTAGGGTTCTTAGTCGTTGTCTTTCTCGCTCCAACTTGATTTTTCGTAAATATATGTTATTCATTAGATAGGAGGAGCAATTTACATGTAAAAGGCTAACTCATCTTAAGGTGAGGGCGCAAAGTCAAAGGGTCCTGAAATTAAGGACAGCCTAACTGCCATGAAGAATTTAGTTGGAAGAATAATCAATAATTGGCCTAATCTTTTTAAGAAAGAGCTTAGGCTTTTTTGTTTTTATAGGAATTTTAAAGCAATAGTTTTGTTAGCTTTTATGGCCATTATTGTTCTTCCATCTAAAGTTTACGCTACCACTCCTGACTTGTCGGTGAGCTCTACATCAGGGATCGTAGGAAGTACGGTTTCTGTTTCAGTCAATGGAGATTTTAGTGTACCTGTTAATACTATACAGTTTAGCTTGACGTTTGACGCTACTCTTTTATCTGTTTCAAGTGTGACAGTAGGTGGCGGTAATGCTTCTTGGTATGTTACCAGTAATTCTAATACGGCAGGGACAGCGATAGTGGGTATGTTTAACCAAGGTGCGGGATCGTCCACCTCTGTTTCAGGTTCTCAACAGCAAGTTGCTGTCATTAACTTTACTGTTAAAACCGGCTCTGCCTCGACTAGCTCTGCCTTGACTCTTAGTAGTGTTATTTTTGATAGTAACAGTGTGTACGCATTTACTCCAGGCACCTTCACATTAACTGCCTCTTATGCGTTGACAGTAAATACATCAGGCAATGGATATGGAGAAGTCTTTGTCAATAACACTACTGATTTATGCGGGGTCAATAATCCACCAGCCCAATGCAAAGATACAGTTCCTAGTGGCACAGCCATCACTTTAACGGCTATCGCATCCACTGGTAACATATTTACCGGTTGGTCAGGAGGGGGATGTAGTGGTATTGGTAGTTGTGTAGTGACAATGAATAATGCCCAGAATGTTACGGCGACATTTATACCTCTCGAAACAATCACCGCCAGTGCTGGGAGCGGTGGTACGATCAGCCCAACTGGATCAGTGAGTGTCAATTACGCAGCGAGCCAAACATTTACCCTCACGCCTAATGTGGGATATACAGCCAGCTTGACCAAAGATGGCAGTGTAGTAACATTGAGCAATAATACATATACCTTAAATAACGTGACTACCTCGCATACATTAGTTGCCAGTTTTACTTTAGAAACCGAAACAGTTAACGCCACTTCCGGGAGTAGTGGTACTCTAAGTCCTTCAGGAGCAGAGAATGTTAATTACGGGGCAAGCCAGGTATTTACGCTTACACCTAATACAGGTTATACGGCACAATTAACAGTAGATGGAACAATAGTAGGTTTGACTAATAATACGTATACCTTGAATGATGTGATAACGACCCATTCGGTCGCAGCTAGTTTTAGTTTGCAAACTAATGCCGTCACTGCCAGTGCCGGGAATAACGGTGCTATCAGTCCTTCGGGAGTAGTAAATGTCAATTATGGAACGAACCAAACATTTACCGTCACGCCTAATACTGGCTATACAGCCAGCTTGACAGTGGATGGTTCAGCCGTAACATTGACGAATAACACGTATACGTTAAGTAATGTGACAGCGACGCATACGGTCGCAGCCAGTTTTACGCAAAACACCTATGTGATGACAATTAATGCCGGTAGCAACGGTTCAATCAGTCCGACGAATGCAACAATAGCCTATGGCGCAAATCAGACATTTACCCTCACACCTGCAACGGGTTATACAGCTAGCTTAACTGTAGATGGCTCAGCGGTAACGCTGACCAATAACACCTATACATTAAGTAATGTGACAGCGTTGCATACGATATCAGCTAGCTTTACGTTAAATACTTATACAATGAACATCAGTGCCGGTAGCAACGGCAGTATCAGTCCAACGACTGCGACGATAGCTTATGGCGGAAGCCAGGTCTTTACCTTAACACCGAGTACTGGCTATACGGGCTATTTAAGTGTAGATGGCAGTGCTGTAACATTAACTAATAACACGTATACATTAAGTAATGTCACCTCTGCACATACCATAGCTGCAAGTTTCATCCAAAACACCTATGCCGTGACAGCCAGTGCTGGAAGTGGGGGTAGTATCAGCCCATTGAGTGCAAACGTAGCGTATGGCGGCAGTCAAGCCTTTACCGTGACACCCAACGCCGGGTATACCGCGCAGTTGACGGTGGATGGGGTATCAGTGATACTGAGCAATAATAGTTATACTTTAAGCAATGTGACTGCGCCCCATATAGTGGTAGCAAGATTTACACAGAATACTTATGCCATCACTGCCAGTGCCGGCAGCAATGGCAGTATTACTCCAACAAGTGCAACGATAAATTATGGTGGTAGTCAAATATTTACAGTCACACCGAATACTGGCTATACAGCCAGCTTGACAGTGGATGGTTCAGCCGTAACATTGACGAATAACACGTATACGTTAAGTAATGTGACAGCGGCTCATA